>OFMT01000766.1_pt1 | contig 26948 bp, 30 predicted proteins | sample 1541891 | NCBI WGS metagenome assembly OFMT01 (sample SAMN04209230, study PRJEB22552) | human gut metagenome | biome: gut; material: feces | host: Homo sapiens | place: USA: Oklahoma | reverse complement strand
GTCTCTGATGATAAACTTCGCCAGTTACAGATGGATGTGCCAATGAAGTGTAAGAAGGATAATATAAATTTCTTCTTATGTCTGGAAAATCAGAGTGACAAAAATAATATTATGCCGGTGCGTGATATGGGATACCAGCACGCAAAATATATGGAACAGATAAAAGAAGTGAAGGAAAGTAATCGGAAAACCGGCAATTATCCAAATCCGATGACAAAAGAACTTAACGATTCACAGAAATTAAGTCCGGTCATTACTCTGGTTTTGAATTACAGTCAGAAAGAATGGGAAAAACCAAGATGTCTGAATGATATGCTGGAGTTTCCGGAGGATATGAAATGTGAGTTGGAGCCATGGATACCCTCGTATTCGGTTTGTGTGATTAACCTAGCAAGCCAGCCGGAAACGACAATACGCCAGTATCAATCAGATTTCAAATACATAGTCCGTTATCTGTCCTGCGGAGATGACAGAAGAAAACTGGATGAATATTTCCAAACAACGGAGTTTCAGTTAGACCACCCGGAAGCATTTTTAGATTGGCTGTCTGCGGTGACAAATGACAGGAGATATCGGAAAGCAAAAGAATTAATTGAGACAACAGAAGGAAAAGGAGGAAAAATCGATATGTGTGTATTGTTAGATATGTATGAAGAACGAGGAGAAGCGCCATGCCCTTTCCGTTCTCGTGACCGATATCGAGTTTGCGGACTCGAAGGGTGTCGGGAAGGATACGGTTTCTGCCAAGGGGCAGTCTGCGGAACCGGAAACGTATGATGCGGATATTCCGTTCTAGGGAGGACGGAATGCACCTTCGTGGCGATTCAGTGCGGGAAATCCCCTTCATGCTCTTCCTCGGCCTGCTATTCGCGGTGACCGTCGGATGGTGGGTGTTTCTCACACTTACGGTTTCGGTCGTTTTCGGAAACGTGGCTGCTGCGGTATTCGCCGTGTGCTCGGCACTTTCCGTCACCGTCGGTTACGGGCTTGTGCGCGCATCCGATTCCCGTGAGTAGCGTTTTTCAAACAGGACAGAAAGGACTTCTAACATGTACACGATTTTGATGCTCAACCAGAAGGGCGGGGTCGGCAAGACCACCATCGCGGACGAGCTTTCCTTTGCGCTTGAGCGTCGCGGCAAGACCGTGGCGTTCGTCACTACCGACCCGCAGGGCGGTTCCGTCCATGAGGTCTGCGATGACCCGGATTTCGCGGAGGAGTGCGATTTTCAGGTTGTCGATACGGCGGGCGTGCTCGTGGGCGGTGTGAACGATTGGTGCCGCGCGGCGAATCTCATCCTCGTACCCATGCTTCCGAGCACGCGCGACATGGAGCCGACGCTGAGAACGCTCGATATCGTGCGTGAGTCCGGCACTGGCGCAAAAGCGTATGTTATCGTCAACAACTTTTATGCCTACGGCACACTCGACCGTCAGCTCGTGGAGTACCTTGAGGGCGAGGAGGTTCCAATCATCGCGAAGATTCCCCGCGCCGTTGCCCTCTCACGTGCCGCAGCAGCCGGTGTGTCCGTGGCGGAGTACGACCCGAAGAGCCATGTGGTCGCCCCGATTGAGCTGCTTGCAGATTCGGTTCTGAACGAAGAGGAGAAGAACAATGGCTAACAAGACCACAGCGAACGCGTTCATGGCGAGCGCGCAGAAGTCCAAGCGCGAGATGGCGGATATCCAGAAGGAAAGTTCCGGCAAGCATGAGACGGACGAGGTGGAACTCAAGAAAATCAGTCTCCTCATCCCGGCTTGGCTCCACAAAGAAGCGCAACTCCACCGCGTCGAGACGGGGGAGAGCATGACCAAGCTCATCGTCCGACTGCTTGCCGAGGAGCTTGGTTAAGGGGATGGTGATGAAGGGATGGGCTTGATGGTAACGGAATCGGAAAAATCGAAGCACGACATGCTGCGTGCGATGCGGAAACACATACGCGAGAATGGCATCACAGACTTCACCGATTTTCAGGACTGGTGCGATGAGAACAACGACTGCTGGTCTCAGGCACTCGATAGCGGACTTTCGTCGGTTATCGAGAAATACATCGACGGGCGTTTTTATTAGAGAGGAAGTGGAGCCGGTAGATGGATTCACTTCGGAAAAAGGGATTGGAACATGAACCTAATCACCATGGTTCCCGCCACCGCGAGGTTTATCGCGCAGATGCGGGGGATGCGAAGGCACATCGTCGAGAACAATGTCACCGAGTTTGCGGTATTTCAGAATTGGTGCGATGAGAACAACGAGAGGTGGGCGGAAGCTCTTGACAGCGGATGCGCCATTGCTATCGAGAAGTTCATCGCCGACTGGAACGGTCGGGCGGATGCGAACCGTTGGAAACATGCGGCGCAGCCTGACGATAACATCTGGGACAACGAGTTGAAGTAGGAAGTAACGATGACCGAGAAAGAGAACCATCTGCCGAACCTTAGCAGCGAGGAGCGTGCCCATGCGCTAGAGCTTGCCATACAGGCTCGCAGGCGCTATGCAGCACTCAAAGCTCGCGTGAAGTCCGGCGAGCTTACGTTCACGGATGCGATGGACGAGGAGGATGCGAAGCGCATTTTGGTCACATCGCTTCTGCAAAGTGTTCCGGGTATCGGTGCGAGCAAGGCGGTAGTCATCATGCGACTGTACCGGATACCGAAAGGCAGGCGTGTCGGCGGACTCGGCATTCGGCAACGTGAAGCGCTGGTTGCTCTGGAAAGAAATGGATGGAAGCTGTAGCGGTCTGCAATTCAAATTGAGGATGGCGAGCACGAATCAACAGCAACGTAGAAAACGGGCACCTTTTATGGTGTCCGTTCGCTTATCAAGACGCGATTGGAAGGAATCTTTGTCAAGTCTTCAAAGAAATTGATTTCGTCTTCGCAGATGATGGGAACCCGAGGTGGCGGCACCTCGGGTTCTTGGTTTCCGGGCAAGCCGGAAACCCCGCAGAAAAGGCATGGGAAAGGGTGCGGCGGCACCCCCTTTTCCATGCCTTTTCTGCTCTCGCACTGATAGAATATCAGTGCTCACCGGCCAAGGCCGCTCTTCGAGTTGCAAGATTTGGGAAGCGTATATACAAAGTCACGTAAACGAGACTTTTCCATACACTTCCATCTTGCTCCCGAGCGGCTTTCGGAGCCTTGACGGGAGGACGCTTACGCTTAGCAAATCGACAATTTAGGATTGCCGATTCCCGTAACTCAGCAAAGCGAACCGTCGCTTTCGTGTCATAGTCAAACGGTGGCGGCACCGATACGACTATGAGATTTTGAGAAAATACAGAAGGGGGGTGATGAAAGTGGCAAAAAGAGAAACCGCAGTTCTCATCAGATTGTCTGGACGTGAGAAGAGAACGCTTAAGCGGAAAGCCGCGAATTACGGTATGACGGTTTCCGATTACGCCCGGACGCTACTCATCAATTCTGACGATGCGACAATCAAGGTCATCGACACCGAGCCTTTGAAAAAGGCAGCACACGAACTCGCGAAGCAGGGAACAAACCTAAACCAGTTCATGAAGTTTCTGAACACCTATGGCGTGAATGTATTCGACCCGGAAGAAGCGAAGCTGGTTTTGCAAAAAGAGGTCTCGTCGTTTTCCAAACTCATGGAAGCGCTCGCGGCGCTTCGCAGGGAAGCAGATAGGAACAACATCCATTTGCAAATAGAGGACTTCGACAACCTCGATAACGAATGACAGGATATATGGAAATGGCTAAATGCAATCGTAAGCAACGGCTTTTGGGAAAGAGCATTAGAAGAATACGGATGCGTCGGAACATGACGCAACGAGAACTGGCGAATGCCGCAGGTCTAGGGGAATCGGCTTTTAGAAGCTATGAACTCGGTGAGCGTAGTCCGAAGCAGAATACGCTCGAACGGATAGCGAAAGCACTCGATGTAGCACCCGCATGTTTCGACACTTACGGCATTGAGCACTATGACGAACTCATGCACGCACTTTTCCTTTCAGAGGAAGCGTTCAGCATTAAGCCATGCGCGGATGGAAGCATCCGGTTTACCGACGAAACAATCCAGTCGTGCGTTTGCACATGGTGGTCTTGGAAGGAGTTTTTGAAGGAAGGAAAAATCACAAGAGAGGAATACGAGAACCGAAAAGACAGTTTCCTTAGATAGGCGGGCGAACAGGATGGGAAGAAAGAGAGCGATAATCTGCTTTGAGACGGAAGAACGGTTTGAAAGTGTCACGGATGCTGCGAATGCTATTGGTGCCGCATGGCCGTTAGTTAGCAGTGCACTGAAACGCCACGGGGCATGTCGAGGATTTCACTTCTATTACGCTGACGAAGTGAAACCAGACGATTCGGTTTTCGATAGAAAGGTTTATAAGAACTCAAGACCAATCATCTGCCTTGAGACGAACGAACGTTTTGAAAGTCAAGCAAAGGCAGCAAAAGCGGTTGGCGTACCGCGAGCTGCTATTTATGCGGCATTGAAAAAGCATATAGCAACCAAGGGCTTACACTTTTACTTTGCCGATGAACCGAAGCCGGATGAGGAGTTCTTTCGGAATAGAAACTGGACAAGAGTTCGTTGCAAGGAGACCGGTGTCGTTTACGAGTCGATAGCTCAGGCGGCACGGGAAACGGGAGTTTCGGACAGAGATATTCAAGCGGCAGCAAAAAGGCATGGAACGACCAAAGGTCTTCATTTTTACTATGCCGACGAACCAGAGCCGGATGATTTACTTCCCAGTAAAAAAGGAATAAGGGTTCGCTGCGTGGAAACCGGTGTCGTTTACAAAACGATTACCCAAGCGGCAAAAGAAACCGGAGCGTCGCAGGCAGGTATCCGCGGTGCCGCGTCCGGTATGGCAGGTGGCTATCACTGGGAGTACGTCGATGACTGATTCTGGATGGCTCCATTACCGCGACCTGAAATCACGGTGCCCAACCTGCAAGCGTCCGGCGCATATCGCGAAGAGAGATGGAACTTTCTATTTCGTCGATGACGAATACAACCCGTTTGTCAGGCACGCTCCGGTGAAAACGACGGAAGAGGTATTCCGATTTTTCGCAAACGGTTACCGTCGCGAACATGGGGCGGAGCCGGAGGTCACGGGGAACAGGAAACCGTCGGAACGCGATATTCTTTCCGGCATGGGCGCAGTGTCAGCGAGAGTAGATTCATGAAAGCAAGGGGAGCAATGACGATGGACGATTGCGGGAGCGAGAAGACGATTTGCTATGAGGAGGACGGTTGGAGCGTAACACTCACGAGATACGTGAGTATGGAACTCGGTGAGACCGTTGCATCTTGGGTTGAGTTTCCGAACGGATGGTATCTTCATTCTGACGATGCCGATGCCGAGTTCACGCAAGATGGGGCGAAAACGTATCTGCAACGCTTGAAATCCGTCTGGATGGAATCGCCGTTTTGGGATGGCGTGAGAAGAGCAATGGAGGAAAAACCGCAATGACAAGACCTGTCATCTACGTTGAGACCGGGGGTGCTACAGGGATATCGAAGATGCGGCGCGAGCATACCGATGTACGTCCGGGTATATCCGAAACGGTATGGCACATGAGTATCCGGTGCGCGGGTTTCATTTCAAAAGGGAATGAGGGGAGGAATTGCATTGACCATCATCAAGCAGACCGGTGTGCAGAGTTCCGGTCACATGAAGAACCTGCGCGGTTATATCAACGATGACCGAAAGGTGATTCTACGCGACAGTCTGAACATGGACGGCTGTACGAACCCGAAGCACTGGGCGCACCACATGTGGATGACGCGGGAAGCCTACGGGCACAACAAAGCGGCAAGGAGAGTCCGGGATAAGAAGACTGGGGAGCTTAAGGAAGCGAAGAACACGGTTCTGTTCCATCAGATTCTCGGGTTCAATCCCGATGAGTGCGACTTAAACGGCGGGCGGCTCTCACCGGAAGAATGCATGAGGTATGCCAAGGAGTACGTGGGAAAGCATTACCCGAACCAGCAGATAGTGATGGCGCTTCACAACGAATACTGCAAGGCGGACAAGACCCATCGCTATGCCGTCCATATCGTCATCAACCGTACCGACCTCTCCACGGGCAAGCGGCTCGATGAGGGGCGCGGGAAAAGCGCCAAGGTGAAACGTGCCAGCCGCATCCGCGACCTCGACCACGAGTGGGGGTTGAAACAGGTCGTGGAGGGCGAGCGCAATTCCTCCGTCCATAAGAAGCAACCGTCCCGTATCGAGAAGGAACTTGCGGCACGCGGCATCGACTCCTATAAGACGAACTTGCGAGAGCTGTGCCGTATCGCCGCCGGGGAAGCGGAGAACATCTATGATTACCGCGAGCTTTTGGAATCATGGGGCGTTGATACGGAGTTCAAGAAGGGGCGCATGTATGTTACCGACATGGACAACAACCGCTATGCCTTCTCCGTAACGAAGCTCGATGCAGACCTCGGAACGAAGGGGCTGGAAGCTGCGTTCACGGCGAACGTGGCGAAATCCATCCATGCGGAAGGAAGCGCAGCCGTTGCGGAGAAGAGGGATATCGAGCGGCAAAAGGCGATGGGAACGGAAACGAAGGAGAGGTACCTTGCGCAAATCCGAAGCGTCTACCGGGAGTACCGCAAGGAGATACGCGGTATGGAGGGCATGGAAATCGTGGATATCCCCAAGCTGAAACTCCCGCGCCCCGATTCGGATATCGCGGACGATTCGGAGGTCAAGCGTCTGATTCTCGCCTGTTGGCGCGGAGCCGACGAACTCAGGGCGGAAGTATCCTCGACGGTCATGCCGAAAGGGAAGAAGAACGGCGGAAACGCCGGAAGCGGCGGTTCCCAGCGGGCGCAACAGGCACCTGCGCAGGAACGCCCGGAACCGAACAAGGAGAACGGCGAGCGTTAATTAAAAAGCGGCGCGGGCGGGATATTCCGCCTGCGCCGCTATACGGGTGTGTGAGAATCGGCATAAAAGCGCCCGCCGTTCCCCTAATGTCGCACATCAGGGAGCAGCGGGCTAAAGCAAGAAAGTTTCTCCATGAAGGAAGAAAACACGTTCAGTTTACCTCACTATGCGTTCGCGTCAAGCTGATGCTTGAGATTCGACACCTTCAACCACTGGAGAAGGAAGGCAATGGGCGCGAATGCAGCCGGGATGAAAAGAAGAAGCGTCGCTATGAGGAGCAGTCCGAGAGCGTTGCCCCACACGAACAGCTTTGAGCGCTTGATTGCACGCCATGCAGCGATGTAGCCAGCCGGTACCGTGCCGACGTAAAACCCGGTAAAGGCTGTTGCAGCCAGCAGGACGGGAACGAGTGCAATGATTCCAATTGCACCCGTCTGAGTTATCAGGGCAGGGGAATTAACGAGAAGCAAAAGGAAAACAACTATCGCCGTTATCGCCCCGACGATATAGAGGAACTTCTTCATCAAATCGAAGACTCGTTTTTCCTCATCATATTCGGCGCGAATTGCCATGGTGTTGTCTTGGTATATCGGGTGTTGATAGGTTCGCATTGTATGACCTTCTTTCTAATGTTCTGTATGCAAGTTCTTTGACGGTTGCCCGCTGTTGCTATCACATAGTAGCTTGGCGGAAGCATCTTTCATGTCCGCGACTTCGGAATCGAGGAAATCGGGAGTATTTGGTTCTTTGGTCTTTGCCACTGCCGGGGTTAGGCGATGAAAACTCGGTTGATTCTCGATGAAGTCGATTGCCGAATCCATTTGCATCATGACACCCTTGACGATGCTTTCGATACGGGCGGGCGGCATGTTCGGGTTTTGCGAGAGAATTGCACGGGCTTCATCGGCGAATCCGTCAAGCCTGTCAGGCTCGAACCACTCGAAGCCGGACAGAAGTTGCAGTTGCCTGTCCGGACTGAGTCCTCGGCCAAAAGGTTTTGCAATATATGCATAGTCGGCGGGTAAGTCCAATGATTCAGAATCACACCAAAGGCAATTACCAGTGTCGAATATCGGAGCAAACCGGGTGTATGCAAGCGTCTCCACATTACGGATGACACCGAAGTTCTGATAATGACGGTCGAAGTTGCCGACGATGTAATCGCAGGTCAGCATTTTCGACAGATAGGTTTCCACATCCTCAAGTCCAAGGCTTTCAAAGCACGAGACGAGGAATTGGTAATCGTTCTGCGAGTTGGGTTTCTTGTGGTTCTGGATGATATGCAGGGCTGGAATCAGCTCCTCATCTTCGCCCAGCATATTCGGACACGCGCAGTAGGTGCGCTTCCCTTCTTGATGAAGGGAATAGGGAACATAATCCGTGTCCGTCAGAAGACGCTTGTGCAGATGCGTGGCGATGACCTCGTTGTAGACCTCTTGGTTCACGAATCCGGTTCCGCTCTTCACGAGCATACGCACGCCGTTTAAGATAGTCCACTTCTTGTTCAGGTCTCCGCCGACCGTGGAGTTCGGTGACATGAGGTTCGGATTGTCACTCGAAGAGTCCTGCCCCAGAGTCAGAAGCCCGAGGTCTTCCGTGAAGTCGTTGTCGAAGAAGTTGATATCATCCCAGTTCTGCGGATTCTCCGGGTCGTTAATCCAGTAGCGGTCGGAGAGGGAAAGCCCGAAGTTCTTTTCCGCCAGAGCGAGCGTGCTATCGACATGCAGCTCGGCAATGAGCCGCTGTATCTGGGCACGGGACGCTGGAATTGCCCGCCTGAGCCACCAGCCGTCGAGTGCAGCCCTTGTCGGGTTTCCTTTCATATCGAGAATCGCGGGAGGAGCGAAGTCAAGCTCGCGCCGCTTTAGTATCTTCACGACATGGTGCGTGTCGAGGTTGTAAAGGAAATCGAGAACAGGTCGGTTCTTGTTCATCAGCGTATAGCGCTTATCGTCCATTGATGCGTCACATCCTTCCTTATATCCATATATGGCTAGTGAGTCTATTTTACTATATTGCTGGGTTGCTTTCAAGCTGGTTTGTTGTCTTATTTGTGCGGGATATATGGAGTATCGTCTTGAAGATTTATCTGGTTTGGTGGTATGATATATTACTAGTAATCAAGCTAGACGGAAGAAAGGAGATACCATGGCGGGTAAGCCACAGGCGGAGAAAGCCGTTGAGCGTTTCCCGGAACTCGGGTGTTTCGCGGTTGCGGTGCGCCGCATCGTGTACGAGAAGGGGATGACGCTCGACAACGCCATCAAGAAAAGCGGAATCAGCAAATCCGCTTGGTTTGCCGGAATGGCCGGAAGCGGGGGAAAGCCGACGCGTCTGCCGAGTCTTGCGTCCTTTTTCGCTATTGCGGACGGTCTCGGAATCACGCCCGAGGAGCTAATTGCCGCGATGCGGAAGGAAGCCGAAGTGCGTGAGAAGAGCAATGGGGAGAGGGCTGAGAACGATGAGTAGGATTTTCATCACCATTGGGAGCGCCCACTCGAAAGCCGCAAATGTAAACCCCGTGGACGGCATCTGGTGTTCCGACTGCGGATGGGCTGGGCGCGTCGAGGAGGATATGACGGATTCTGAGGAGAGCGAAGAGCCGCTATTCGAGGAGTTTTCCGAATATGTCCCGAAGTTCTGCCCGAACTGCGGGGTGAACCTGCGTGAACCCTAGAGGTGTCCAGACAAAGGGACACCTGATGCAATAGGCTGTCCCTGTCCGATAGAAAAGACCGGCAAGGTCGAGGAGAGAGATGGAAAAGGAACGTTTTCTTGTCGAGGTGACGGTGAAGGGCGAGAAGGATTGGAAGGCGATACACATGTGCGGGAGCATGGCGGATGCCGTGCCGGTCGCGGATGCGGTACACAACCTCTCCTTTCTGCTCGACACGCCTATCGCTATCCGCGTGCGCGAGAAGAGGGGCAAGGGTTTGGAGGGCTGACGGATGGAAAGGAGCGAAGATTACATGGCAAAGCATTTTAGCGAAGTGAAGAGGGAACTTGAGCAGTCGGACGGGCATATGGCCGGTATCGGCCAGCAGCTTAAGCTCTCCGAGGAAGCGAGGGATGCCAGAAACGCCGGACGAAGGCTTGAGGATGAGAACGACGAGACCGACCTCATCGGAACCATGAAGAAGCTGGAAGACCTTATCGCCGAGCAGCGCCAGAGTAACGAACGCATCGCAAGGGAGATGCGCGGCATGGTTTCGGAGATGAAGGATGTGCTCGAAAAGGTCGAGGAGCTGAGAAACGGCGCGGCGGACGCGCAGCATCAGGCGAATCAGATGGCACTCATGGGAGTTGCGAATGCCCAGCAGAAAGCTGGGGAGATGACCATAAAGAACGTCGAAGAGGTGACTGCAAGGAGCAGGAAGGTCATCGACTCGATGGTAGAGGAATCCAAGAGACGCATTGAGCGGCTTTCGATGGTGACGCTTCCAGACAGACTGTTCTACTACTGTAAGTGGATGGCGGTCATCCTCGTGCTCATCATTCTCGTGCATGTCCTATGGGGTATGCTGGTGTAGAGAACTACCGGTAATATAGATAGCAGAAAATCTTCTTATAAGACAGAAAGGACTGACAGAAATGAAGAAAGACAGCAATATGTTTAATGACAACAGCACCGAGACTGAGGGTGTCCCGGCGGACAAGACAGCCGAAATCCCGAAGGTCGAGGATTCGACGGAGGAGGAGAACGCTAAGAAGCCGCTCATGCTCTTCGGGCGCGAGTTCTCCCGCAAGCAGGTCTGCGCGGCTGGCGCAGGAATCCTCTGTGCGGCGCTTCTCATCGGCGGCGGTGGGTATGCCATCACACATGCCGGATGGACAGGTAAAGCGAATGTCCCTGTGGTGTCCCAGTCAAAGGACGATGAGGAGCAAGACATGGTGCTTTCCCTTGAGGTGAAGGCTGACGGCTGGGATACGGAAACCTCCACGCCCGTCATCGCCCATATCGAGGATGAGGACGGGAAAGTAGACTTCTACACCGCCATCGCCGCGAACAAGCAGGTGACCGTGAGGGTCGACAAGTCCGGCACCTATACCGTCACATTCATCTCACCGGTGAACGCCGACGGCTCCATCTATAAGGTGCCATCGAAGAAGGTTACCGCCGGAAAAGCCGACAAGACAGTTGCCACAGGCGTGACTTTCGATAAGGTGGATGCGGACAAGGTAACGAAAGATGACCTGACAGCCATTGCCAAGGACGTTGCGGAAGCCGTGAAGAAGGGCGATTCCACCCTGACCGGGGACAAGGGCGCTGAGGTCGTGAAGAAGTTCGAGGACAACATCAAGAAGAACCCGAACGCCGATACCGATGCCGTCGAGAAGGAGACCGAGAAGGCTCAGGAGACCGCCAAGGAAGAGAAGTCCGACGCGAAGACCCCGGAAACTTCCGACAGCAAGAAGAGCGATTCAGGCTCATCCAACGGCTCCAAGAAGGATAATGGGAAGACCACAGGCAGCTCCGATAATTCTGGAAACAAGAGCAATTCATCCTCCAAGAAAGACGAAGGAAAATCCGATAGCAAGCCGAGTGGCGGCAACAGCAGCAACTCCGGCTCAAACTCCAATTCAGGCAGTTCATCGAAAAAGGATGACACCCCGGCGCATCAGCACAACTGGGTTGCCCAGACAAAAACCGTCCATCACGACGCTCAGTACAAGACCGTCCACCACGACGCGGTGACGCATCAGGTATGGCATGACGCGGTGACGGAGGAACACTATATCTGCAACCAGTGTGGTGCGGATATCACGTCTGACCCTTGGGGGCATATTAACAACTCTCTTATGAATGGTGGTAATTGCGGAAGCTATCACTCTACCTATGTGACTGTAAAGCAGGGGTATTATGAAACCGTGACCGACCAAGCGGCCTATGACGAGCAGGTGCAGGTGCGCGATGCATGGGATGAGACTGTGACCACTGGGTATAAGTGCTCTTCTTGCGGTGCCACGAAGTAACTTGAAAGAGCAAAGCAATCGTCTATTTCAGGAAAGGAAAGCCCCGGCCATTTGACCGGGGCTTTTTCTAATGCGCTCTGTTCAGGTCTTTCGGTGGTTCCAATCCGTTCCGTTTCGATAGCTCTGCGGTCGCACTCTTCATATCACCGATTTCGGAACCGAAGAAATCCGGCTCCTCACGCTCAAGCGAATGGGCGGGAACCGGAACGATGATACCATGGGAACCCTTGATATAGGAGAGGGCATCGTGGCGCTCGCCGACCTCGGTGACCGACGCGGCGAGAAGGGAATCCTTGAACCAAGGATATCTTTGTTGCAATTTCTCCATGACGGCCATCGCCTTGTCAATCGGCATCACCGCTATCGACTCATACCCGGAATACTGGGTATGGATGAATCCGTTGCGTTCCATGAAGATTCGGATAAGCGACCAAGCTCCGCGCCAAGCGTTCGGTCTGATAGAGTTGTAATTTTCACTGAGCGCAGCCGTTCCCAAATCGAAGTGAAGTTCCTTGCGGGTCTCGGGGCGGAGGGGAAGCGATAATTGCAATCCGTTCTCAAGAAACTCCTTCACATCATAGCTTTCACCGATTTCCGTGAAGGTGGCTGCTTTCACGCATCTATGAAACCAAGGAAACTTATCCATCATCTTATCTACGGTGCCATAGGCGCGTTGATAGGACATGACGATATTTTCAGCCGATTCATACCCTGAATATTGTGGCTTTTCAAAGCAATGGGATTCCAGAAAGTCCTGAATGTCTGACCATGGATTCTTTTTACCAGTATAGAAGCGTTCAACAGATTTGTTGTCTAGGTCGAAATGAAATGCTTTCCTATCAAGTTCCATTTGGAATCCTAAGTGTAAATGCGGTTAGTCGTAAATACGTTCCGGACTGATATCCCGGATTACCTGTAGGTAGTCTTCACCCTCCGGTTCATTCATATCCTCATAGGTGCGCCATGACTTAATGTTCTGCATCACCCAAGGCTGTTTGGATAGAGTCGCGCAAACAGGGCACTGCGCCCCGAACTGCACCTTGCGGTTCTTTGCCTGCCAAGTACCAAGACCGATGCGCACGTTGCCCATCTGCTCCGCATACTTTCCCACGCAATCGTAGAGGTCATCTACGTTGTAACCATTCCTTTTTGCCTTCTCATCATCGAACTCGATGGTGAAGCGCCAAGGTCTCTTTTCCATTTCTGCCATACCTATCGTCCTTTCTGCCAGATGGCTGTTATCATATGTTGCCATTATACTATAATGCCGGTATTACGGCAATATGGAAATTGAACACACGTTCTTTTTGGCAAACGCATGTTACAGAACGGTGGAGAGAACGTTTTCTGGCATCTCGCTTTCCGGCTGGTGTTCGGATGCGCTTGCCATGTCATGACTCTCCCCGGCGAGCGATACCTCCTCTTCCAGTTCCGGTGCGTCAATCTCGATGTTCTTTCCAAGCTCCTCCTCGTAGCGCTCCATGATGAAGGTGTCCGCGTGGTCTGCCTTCGATGCGGCTTTGAAGAGGTAGGATGGGTCGTTTTCCAAGGCGTTCATCCAAGATTGCAGATAGGAGACGTGGTTCTCGTAGAACTCGCCCTCAAGTTCCGTGTTTTGGATGCCGAGGTCTGCGGAAAGGAACAGGCTTCCAAGCTCCGCGACCAGCTCTTCCTCAGCATAGGAAGGGCTTCCGAAGCGGGTGTCGAGTTCACGGGCGAGGGCGGATGGGTGTCCGGTGGAGTGGGTCATCTCATGCAGCAGGACGCGGGTGAACGCTTCATCCGAGCGAAAGGTCTCTCGCGGGGCGATGAGGATGCGGTCGGTAGCCGGAGAGTAGGCGGCACTTCCGAGGTAGCCGCTGCTCTCGATGACGGGGCATCTGGAAGACTCCTCAAGGTTCTGTGCGATGGTTGCCGTTCGGTCGTTCAGATGGACGGGAGCGTTCTCCGGCGGGATGCCCTCGATATCCTCCGCATTGAAGACGTTCCAGTAGCCCACGAGCTTCGGGTAGCGTCCGGCAAGCTCCTTCTCGCCGGTATCCTCGTTTTCCTTGTAGAAGGCGAACTGCCTCCATTTCTCGATGAGCGCGGACTTGGCACCCTTTTTCACATGCCAACCGGCATCCTTTATCTGGTTGAAGGTAGCCCACCGGTTGTCCGTGTAGCCGCGCATGAACCCGATGAAGCCAAGATGCACGCGGTTTCCGCCCTGATACACGGTGCCGGAGACGGGGTTGTGCGGTGTTAGGGAGGGCAGGTACGGTTCTGCCCAACGAAGCCCGTCGCGCTTCATGTCCTCGATGATTTTCTCAACGACCGCCTGACGCTGGTTATCAATAATCTCCGTAGGAGTCTGCTTCTGCTTAGATTTCATCATGGTCTCCTTTCCGGGAAAGCTCATTGAAATTATACGATAGCTGCCGCTTTTCCGACATGCTCTAAGAAAACGACCCCACAGAATCGAATCTGCGGGGTCTTGGCGGTAGGTTTGTAGCGTGAGTGCGAACAGATTGAAACCTGTCCTTATTCGGCACCAGAGCCAGTCTGACGGGATTCGGTCGAAACAGTTTCCGTTTGCGCCTGTTTTTGGTCGATACTGGTGGTCACAACCGTCCGCTCATTCTGCTTCCAGAAGTTATAGGAGCAGGAGACGAGGGAGATGACCTGATTCGGTTCGGAATCGGTATCGAGTACCATGGCGGCAGATTCCCGCGAGGAATCGTACCAGTTCCGAAAATCCGAATCACCGGCAAAGACCGTCCGTTTGGTCGGCTCCCATCCCTTCACGATATTCGCGAAGCGCACGGTGTAGCGCATCTTGGTGTTTGGGGTTTGGATGAGTACAGTCTGATGCTCAGAAGCGAAGGATTTATCGCTATACCGTTGGATGTTGCCGAAACAGGTGGCCGCGTTCCCGAGGGTCAGGCTGTGTCCGAGGATGACGGCATTCGGACTTTGAAAGCCCTCCTTCTCGCATTCTGCGTCGAGATAGAGCGCACCCAAGGGATTGTAGTTCCGGTAGATATCGTGATGCAGGTAGTAATCCGGGTCAGATGCGTGGGCTTGCAGGATGGGATGGTTGATATCCGTCCCCGGCACGGTTATCCATCCGATAACATCCCCGTTCACGCTCTTCCAGTAATCCCAATCAACAGTAGGGAACTCGGATTCCCGACCACCTGCGCTTTCCGTGGCGGTTTCCTGCGGCGTGCCGTTTGGTGACGGTGAGGGACTTGCATCCCGATAGAAATGAAGCAGCACGCCGAAAAGGATGGCAGCGACGGCCAAGAAGACCGCCGCTGCCGCAAAAGCCGCACGGGATTTCCGGTTATGATTTCCCAATCTGGCCATCTGAATTACTTGGCGGCATCCGATGTGGCCTGCGGGGCATCCTTCGTCGCTCCGCAGGTGGTGCAGACCAGCTTGTCGATGACCGTCTCATCGTAAGCCGGGGTGTCGGTGACCTGTTTGTCATAGCCCTCGCTCACCATGACCTCATCGGTGATGGGGACATTGGTGGAGTAGCCGGAGTGACCGGTCTGCTTGATGTGGTCATCGGCCTTGCCGTCGATGACCTGCTTGCACTCATTGCAAACGGTATGGTAGGTGGTCAGGTTCTGGTAGACGGGTGCTACGTGCTCCGTGTGCGTCACAGCGTCATGGTGGACGGTCTTGTAGGTGATAGACCAGTCGTGGGTGTGAGACTTCTCTTTGCTCTTAGAGCCGTCCTTCGCAGACGCATCGGAACCGCTTTCCTTGGAATCATTCGCCTGCACGGATTCGGTCTTGGAACCTGCGCCGGTTGGGTGGCCGATGCCGTAATAGGCACCGCCGCCGATGAGCGCGACGAGAGCAAGGCCGCAGATGGCGGCAATGACCTTCCGGTTATGCTGCTTCTTCTCGCTTTCCGGGTTCGCGTGCATGTTGTTCCCATCCGCAGGTGATTCGGTGGAATCTCCGTCGTTCATCTCGATATCGTTCTCTTTATCGTCCTTCATGGGTGTATCCCCCTTTCAAATTAAAAGGAAGGCAGGGTGCCGAAGAGCTGGCACCCTGCCGGTTTCAGGCGTTACGGGCACTAGGCTTCGGTGTTATCCTCTGCGCTCTCGTCCGCATCGCCCTTGGCGGTCTTGCGGCTCTTGATGCCGTAAGCGGTCGCGCAGCCTGCGGCAATCAGGAGGATGCCGATGGCGATGGCGATGTTCGTCATGTCAACGCCGGTCTTTCCGTAGGTGGAGCCTGCCGGGGTCGAGGTGACGGTCACGGACTGTCCCTCGTCGTTGATATCCTTATGCTCCGCTACGGTAACGTCCGTGGCCTTGCCGTCGATATCGCTCTGTTTGGTCAGCTCCTCGAAGACAACCAGTGTATGACCGTCGAGGGAGGTTGCATCGAACTCGCCGAGGTTGATGGAGACCGTGCCGCTCTCACTGTTCGGCGTGAACTTGAGTTCGGCGGTCACGCCCTTGTCGGCAACCTTCAAAGGTTCGCCGGTCTTCTTATCCATGAGCGTGGCATGGAGCGTGTACTCCTTGCCGGGGATAAGACCCTCGTACTTCACCTCGTCAGTGATGACGGCATCCTTGCCAGCCATCAGTTCATGGTCACCGTCGGACTTGTCAGTCGCGGTGGTACCGATGGTACTCGGGGCGAGTTTTACCGTCTGTCCCTCGTTGTCCTTATCGCATTCGCTCGCGACGATGGAAACGGGAGTCTCATCGGAAGCGTTCTCGATGCTGCCCTTGAACATGACCTCGAAGACCACGAGGTTCTTGGTCTCGCCGGACAGGCGGTCGATAACGTCGTTGGAGTTGAAGGTGTAGTCCATGTCGATGGAACCGGACTCCTTCTCAGGGGTGAACTCCGCCGTCTTGTAGACAAGGCAGGAGAGGAGGTCTTTGTTCTCCTCGGCATATGCCTTGACCTTGGCGAGGTCGATGGAAGCGGTCGGGAGCTTCTTTGCGTTCGACCAGTCGATACCGTTATCGGTAACCTCGACCTCATCGGCCTTGTAGGTTTCCTCGATATTACGGACGAAGCTTGTGCCGCCGTCTGCGGTGGCGCTGCCGCTACCCTCCAGACCGGTGAGCTTCCAAGTGCCGTCTTCCTGCTCGGTGAGAGTCTGGGTGTCGGTCTTGACAGTCCAAGTGCCGTCCTCGTTCTCGGTGCGCTCGGAAGCATCATAGGTGTAGGAACCGTCCGCGTTCTTGACGATGGCGGCACCGTTGCCCCAGTCCTTGTCCTTAACCTTGATGGAGTAGGTGTTCGACTGGAAGCCGAGCACGTTCATCAGGCCGGAGGTGAACTTGGTGAGGTCATCCTCGGTATACTTCTTCGCACCTTCGCCAGTCAGCACGGGAAGACCGGTCTTTGCATCCATCAGGATACCGGCCATGGTGTAGGCCTTGCCGGTGAGCACATGGTCGTACTCCACCTTGTCGGTGACGGTGGACTCGGCATCGGCGATAACGGTCTTGTCACCATCGAGCTTGTCCGTGGCTGTGGTACCAATCTCGGAAGTGTGCATGGTGACCGTCTGGTCTTCATCCTCGATATCGCTATGGGAAGCAATCTCCTTGTCCTTGTAGGACAGGGACTCGAAAGCGACCACCGGCGTGTTGTCTTTCAGGAGCGACCCATCGAAGGTGAAGGTCACATCGACGGTGCCGTAGGTGTCCTCGGGAACGAACTCGGTCTCGGCGGTGACGGGGTTGCCGTCGGCATCGAGGAGCTGCTTCTTGGTGACCTTGCCGTCCTTGTCGGTGACCTTCTCGTAGAGGGTGCCGGAAACCTTGTAGGTCTTGCCGGGGGTCACGTTCATGTAATGGACGGTATCGACGATGGTGGCATTATCCTCACCGATGAGGTTCTTATCACCATCAAGGGCATCCGTTGCGGTAGTGGAGAGCTTGGGCTTCGTGATGATGACAGTCTGGCCGGAATCATTCACGTCGGCATGGGAAGCAATCTCATTGTCGTTGTAGGACAGGGACTCGAAGGCAACGAGAGAGGTACCTTCCTTGAGCAAACTGCCATCGAAGTAGAAGGTCACATCGACGTTTCCGTAGGAGTCCTCTGCGGTAAAGTTTGCTTCCGCAGTGACGGGGGTACCGTCCTTGTCTTTGAATACCTTCTTCGTGACCTTTCCGTTCTTGTCAAGAACCTTCTCGTAGAGGGTACCGATGACCTTGTAGGTCTTGCCGGGGGTCACGTTGTTGTAGTGGACGGTATCGCGGACAGCGACATTTTCCTCGCCCGTAACCGTCTTGTCACCGTCGGCAGCATCGACGGCGGTGGTGCCGATAACGGGAGCCTTCACGGTAACGGTCTGGTCAATGTCGTTGATATCCTTGTGGTCGGCAATCTCGATACCGTTCGTGGAAAGGGTCTCGAAGGCGATGAGCTTGGTGCCGGTCTTGATGCTGCTGGCATCGAAGGTGAAGGTCACGGTCGCGGTACCGCTTTCGGCTTCCGCCGTGAACTCAGCAGTCGCGGTGACGGGGTTGCCGTCGGCATCCACGAAAGCCTTCTTGGTGGACTTGTCCATAAGGGTTCCCGTGAGCGTGTAGGTCTGCCCGGCGGTAAGCCCGGTGTAACGGACATAATCGGTAACGGTAACATCACCCTCAGCGGTGACGGACTTGCTATTGTCCGCATCGCCCACAGCGCTTGTCGAGAGCTTCGGCGTGAGCACGGTCACCTGCTGGGAAACGTCGGATTTGTCCCTATGCTCGGCGAGCTTCGCACCCTTTGCATCGGTAAGCGTCTCATAGACCACGAGGGTCTTCCCCTTGAGGTCGTAGGAATCGAAAGCGTAGTCAAGCGTGACGGAACCTGCGGAGTCCTCAGCCGTGAAGGTCTTTTCAGCAGTGATAGCCTGACCGTTAACCGTGACAGCATCGCCGGTAGCGGCATCATGCAGTTCACCGATGACGGTGTAGGTCTTACCCGCGACGAGATGGCTGTACTCTACCTTGTCGGAAATCTTGACGGTGCCGACCCCAACGTAATGGTCGCTATCAGAAGCGTCGTAGGCGGTGGTGTGGATTTCCGGCTCCGGGTCATCGAAGGTGCCGAGGTCGATAGTCTTGGCATCACGGGTCACAGTAACAGTCGTGTTGATGAGCGCATAGCCCTCATTAGCGGAGCAGCGAAGCTCTTCAATGGAATAGGTGTCAAAGGGCAGGGCACCGAGCTTGTTGTCCGCCTTGACGGCATCGGAGGTGGAAGTGGTGCCGTTCCCATCGAGCACGCTGTTGTTGCCGAACCAGAAACCGGCGTTAGCATCGAGCTTCGTGCTGTCGATGGTGTCGCTTGCGGTCAGCGCCCAATCGTTCGCGTTGGTGTTCGAGTCATGCGCGTTCCAAGAGGACGCGGAGCTGAAATAGCCGTTCTCATCGGTCACAGCGATATGGGACTCGCCGGTAGTGAGGGAGGTCACCTTGAAGGGCACGCCTGCAAGGTGCTCGGAACCGTTATCGGCTTTTTTCGTGAACTCGATATCGGAGCGGTAGACCTGCTCGGCAACCTCCGGGACGTTGTAAGTACGAACGGCACCTGTGGTCGGATTCTCCTGAATCTTCTGGAAGGATACATCGTCGGACTTCACATAGCCTGTGGGTGCTTTGGTCTCACGAATGACGACAGTGCCGCGTGGGATGCACGGGTCGTTGTTGGAGTTGTAGTAGAAGGCATCGCCGGAAACAAAATCGTCGGCCTTGAAGTTGGCGATTCCGTTTTCGTTCGTCTTGAACGTCCAAGAACGTGTCGGCTTCACGTCGGCGTTCTTAAGGTCATCGTAGCTCTTGTAGTCAAGGGTGGCGTAGTAATCGACGGTGAACTCGGCACCTGCAAGGGTGGCGGAACCCTGCGGGAGGTTACCAGCGCCGTTATAGGTCTTCTGGCCGTCGTATTTACCAAGGAGCATAGCCATAGGGTCATTTGCGGGATTGTCGCTGACTGAGAGCTTCACAGGCGAGGATTCGCGATTCGCACCGGAAACATCTGCGGTGTAAACCTGCGAATCGGTGAAATATCCCTTGGGAGCCTTGGTCTCCTTCACATAGTAGCGTCCGGGGTTGAGCGAGACGGTGTTCGCGTTCCCGCTTACGTTCGTCGTAAGGGTCGCTACCTTGTTCGAGCAGTTGGAGTCAGTGTAGACCCCATATTCGGCACCTGCGAGGGAATAGCAGTCATTGGCATCGGTAAGGGTCTTATTTGAGGAGTCCTTATGCAGTGTCAGATATCCCTTGTGCAACGTCTTGATGACACGGTAGTAGCGAACGGGATACTTGGGCGTGATTTTGGAAATCACGTTGCCGCCTGCGGAGTTCGGGAAATAGCCCTTTACAATTCCGTCCGCGTGGCTGGAAGAGTGCCAGAAAAGGTCTTCCGAGCTGTTGCTGCCCCAGAAGAAGCCGATATGGCAGTCTGAATTGCTATGATTCCAGTCCACCGGCTCCATGTAGATGATATCGCCCTTCTCAAGGATACCGGACGCGAGCATCTGCTCTTTGGAGCCGAATGTGTAGCTGACGGCATTGTTGTCGCGACAATACTCATCCCATTTATATGCGTTCGTCTCGTTACCCTTGTTGTAGCCGTCCATGGCGGTATAGTTTCCGATGATGGATGTATCCGCTCCACAGGCACGGAGGACGGCAACCACAAAACCGGTACAGTTCATATAGGCACCGCTACCGTACTCGCCCTTCGGTTTCCAGCAGTCCCAAGTGTCGATTGCGCCGCCCTCGCCATGAGGCCCTTTGTTGCCGTATGGCGTGGTGAGGTAATACTCGTCGTTCTCGTGCTGGGAGAGCACGGACTCGACCGTCTTGGTGGCACCGAGTGCTTGGTCGATGGTCTGACCGGCAGCATAGGCGCTAACACCCGATTTCTGCGCGGCATAGGCAAGCCCGGTGGGGCAAGCCGATTGGAAGATGAGCACTGCGGTCATGACCGCAGTGAGCACCTTAGATTTCTTGATTCGTCCGAGAATCTTCATGTGTTCTTTTCTCCTTCCTTTGTTTGCGTGGTTTTCTGTAGCTTCGTTGGTGGTTCGTTTGAACTGCGTTTCTCGTTTCGTTCTATCTCTAACCGAAGTCTTATCCGCCGATAGCTCCGGTGTTGTCTTCCTCGTTTTGACCTTCCCCGTCATCGTCCACGAAACCCTCGTCCTGAGAGATTTCTGCATCGCGGATGCGCTCGATGGCGGATTCGGTGTAGCCCATGATGCGGGCAATCTCATCATCCGAGCGCGTCGGGTGCGCGTGCTTCAAGTAGTCGAACACGGCGATGGCGCGACGGTTGATGGATTGCACTGTGGCATCGGAGTAACACAGCTGCTCCATGGCGAAGAACCGCTCACCGTTTATCAGCTCATCGCCCTCCCGCCACAGGAGCTTTTCGCCGTCCTTCTTGAGCCAGACCACATCGTCCAGCTCATCTGGCGAGACGAGGAGCATGGCGCTCCCGACCTGACGGGTGGCGGCGGGAACCTTGGTGCCCTCAAGGGTCACCTGCCCGCCTGCGTGCTGCGGATTTCCGTCATACCAGTGCTCTGCGAGGATGATGCCGTTTTCCTCAAGGGCACCGAGGTAGAGGTTCCAGTCGGTAAGGATGTTCGTTCCCTTCGCGCGGAACGGCTCGGAGTTCGTCTGGGCAGACGAGTCGAACTTCTCGTAGCGGAAGGACTTGTAGAGCACCTCGATTACCATGGACTGTCACCTCTTTCCTCTGTACTACTGGGCAATATCCTGTCCGGTTCGCGACTTGGTGGACTTGGCGGGGTCATCGCCTGCGAGCGCGTCCTTCCCGGTCTCCATGTCGCGCGCTTCGCCCGCAAGGCTCACGCCGTCCTTTGCGGCGGCACGCTCTGCGGCTTTTTCGGCCTTATAGGAGTCCTGCGCCACCTTGAGTGCGTGGGTGAGGTCGGTGGCCTTCACCTCGTAGCGCTGATACGGGTGCTCGGCATCGTCCTTCTTCCCCGTCCAGATGGGCACCGGCTCGTCCTTCTTGAACGAGACCGTGGCGCGTCCCTTCTCAAGCATGTCCTTCTTCATGTAGTCGGAGAGGAACACGTCGGTCGAGAAGCCGCTCACGTCGATGCCGTTCACCTTCGTCCCCTTGGGGAAGGAAACGAAGCACTTCTCGAAGGTGCGCCCGTCATTTGTCTGAATGTCGTGGGGCGTGAGGAAGGCGGCGGGCATGTTGATTTTGGCGTAGTTGTCTGCCTTGGGAGCCTGCTCTGGCTCCGATGTCTTCTTGGGCATGTTTTTCCATCCTTTCTGTCTGTGCGGAATAGGTAGTCCCGCGCGGTGTGTATACGGTACCCGATTTTAGCACAATGGTGTGTTTTGGCTGCTTGGGATAGCTGTCGGCGAACGGATGCAAGTCCGGTTCGAGTGAAAGCGGCTCATGCCTATCGCACCCCCTTCACATGGTTCATGGGTTGTTCCGCGCGTGTCGTATCGCAGGTTTCGAGCACGGCGCTTCCGGAAGCGCAGTCATGGGATTCGGCGTTCAGGTCGTAACCGCTTTCCAAGGCATCCGTGAACTCGCTGCCGTATACGTTTTCGAGTGCCGCGTGGCACGCGCGCCGCATCTCGGCAAGGCTGCTGTGGTCTGCCGATGCGAACTCGTTTAAGTCGCGCATGTTGCCCATGACTTCGGTATCGAAGGTGAAGGCCGGGTAGGAGCAGAATCCCGAACGCATGAACTGGCCGGTGAAGGCTCCGAGCTGGGAGATTTTCGAGAGCATCGCTTCTCCCATGTTATTGGTGTCGAGGAAAACGGTCGCGTCCTGTTGCAGCGGGGAACCGAAGTTCACGGTGACGCTGCTCCAAGGCTGTCCGAACGATTCGTCGGTCGGATCGGAGAGATAGGCGGTCACTGCAAGGTTTCCGTCCGCATAGGACTCCTGTACAAGCTCGACCTGCTGGGTGTATCCGAAGGCATCGAAGGAGAACTCGATGCCCGATTTCTCACTGTCGTTTCCTCGCAGGTTCCCGGAAAGCATGTCCGGGGAGAGCGGTATGGCAGGGCGGTCTGGTGCGGATGTGGTCGTATCGTAGGGCACTTCCGGGGTCTGGGCTTCGGGCGCGTGGGGCATGGAAGCCTGCCCGAAATCCATGTTCCGAATATCCTCGGGAAGCATATCCGGTGATAGGAGTGTTGCCATGTCATTCCTTCCTTTCTGCCGCTACCTGCGGCCTTTCTTCGTGGGTTTTCTCGGTGTGAAAATAGGTTCTACCGACCCGTCCTTTTGAAGAACGACTGTGCAGTCGAAGGTCTTTCCGGCCTTGGACTTGCAGCCCCTTAGCGAGACCGCCTTCCCGTCGAGAAGGGATGCGGCCTGCTTCTCGGTGAACTTCTTGGTGCAGAAGCCGAACAGCTTGAACCCGCAGCCCGCGACCTCCTTCCAAGTGCCGTCCTCCTGCTTCTCGTTCTTGATGGAGGAGCAGGCGTAGATGGTGCCGGTCTTTACAACGTCCTTGCCGCACTTTGGGCACTTGCCCACTACGGTCTTTCCGGCACCCGCGATGGATGCGCCCACGTAGGCGGTCTCCCGGTGGTGATTGAAGACCTCGATGACGGAATCTTGCAGGGCGTTCACGTCCGCCTTGCCGTCTGCGATATCCTGCTGGATGAGCCACCATCTTGCGGTCACGTCTGCACCGCGAATCTCCGGCGGGAGGAGTGCGTAGAACGCCTTGGCCTTATCGGTCGCTCGAACCTTTCCCTTTCGTTCCTCAAGGTAGCCACGGGTTTTCAGACCCTCGATGATGGAGGAGCGGGTGGCCGTCGTTCCGATACCGCCGTGTTCGCCCTTCTTGCCGTCATCCTTACGCTTAAGGATTTCCCGGATTTCCGGGTCTTTGACGTACTTCGCGATGGATGCCATGTCTGTGATGAGGGTGCCCTCCGTATAGGGTGCGGGCGGGGTGGTCTCCCCTTCCGTGATTGAGCAGGAGATACCGGCAAGGGTGTGGTTTCCTGCGGGAACCCATGGGTTCCCCGTATCGGAATCCTCCCTGCCACGGCTGTTCGAGATGTTCGGGAAGACGGCCTTGAACCCCGCGTCCGAAAGGCGCTTCGCGGTGAGCTTAAGCGTTCCGCCGTCCACGCTTACCGTGCTCTCGCTCACGTCGTACACGGCGGGAGGAAGAAATTGCATCGCATAGCGCTCGCAGATGGCGGTGTAGACCTTGGCTTCGTCCGGTTCCATCGCGGACACGGGCGCATCCGCTTCCTGCGGGATGATGCCGTGGTGGGCGGTCACGTTCCCATCGTTGAACGCCTTGGAGTGGAGCCGGTAATCCAAAGGCCAGCGCACGCCGAGGTTCTTCATCGCCTGCGCAAGGACTGCCGGTGCCTGCTCTCGGTGCTCTTCCTTGAGGTATTGGGAATCGGAGCGGTTGTAGGTGATGGCTTTGTACTTATCACGCAAATCCTGCGTGATTTGCTGAGTCTGCGCGGCAGTGAAGCCGAAGCGCTCGCTCATGTCGGAAAGCAGCACGGTCAAGTTGTAGGGAAGCGGCGGGTTCTCCTGCTTTTTCGATACGGTCGTTTCAAAGTGCAGGTCGCGTCCGTCGAGCTTTTCCTTAAGGGCTTCCAGCGTATGCCGCTCGAACAGATGCTTCTCACCGGCAAGCAGCTCCTTTCCCGGCAGATACTTGAAGGTGAGTTCTCCGGCATCCGAATCACCGCTTGCAAACAGCTCGTAGAACTTTCGGGTGACGTGGTGGGCGATGGCTTCGTCGCGTTTCACCACAAGCCCCAGCGTCGGGGTCTGCACGCGTCCGACGGTGAACAGGCCGTCGAGACGCTTGGTGGCGAGTCTCGTCTCGTTCACGCCGAAGCACATATCCGCCATCTGTCGGGCATAGGCGGCGTTGCCAGCGCCCCGGCAGGAGTCGTTGGGCACGAGCTTGTCGAATGCCTTCACGATGTTCTTCTCGATGTTGTCGTTCACGTAGACGCGCTCGACCTTACCGGCGTAGCCGAGGTAATCCAAAAGCTCGTCCACGATAAGCTGCCCCTCATCGTCCGGGTCACCGGCGGCGATGACGGAGTCGCAAGTTTTAAGGAGTCCCGCAATCTGGTCTATGAGGGGCTTCTTGCTCTCTCCGGTCTTCTTATCGACCGCCGGTTCCTTCGGCCAGTCGTGAACCTCGATAGGGAGCACATCAAGGCTCCAAGGCATTCCCCATTTTGGGTCGATGGCATCCGGTTCTACCAGTTCCAAAAGGTGGCCGGCGCAGGCACAGACCGTGTAGCCGTTTCCCGAGATGGGAAGGCGGGCGCTCTCGGATACTTCTTTTCCCGTGATGGCGCGGGCGATATCGCGGGCGAGCATCGGCTTTTCCGCGATGACTAATTTGCTCATATGGTTTCCTTCCTTTCTGGTTTGCTAGTCTTTAGGGAATAAAAGTGCGTCCGCACGTTCAGAGTCGAAACTCACGATGAATCGTTTCGCATCCATATCAAGAATCTGATTGTCCTTTAGGGTGTCGATGATTTCACGGATAACCTCAAAACTGAGTTTCGATACTGACCTCATGTCATTTCTGGTCGGATTCTCTCCGACATGAGAAGCCAAAAAGTCGATAAGCGAGCGTTTTCCTTCGGAAATCGCTGCTTGATGGGCGATGGATTTTTGCTCGGTTCTCTCGATGCAGGCGGAAAGAATCGCGCTTTCGAGGTCAAAGGATGCCTTACCCTCATCAGCGATTTCCGCACCCGCTTTAAGGCCAACTCCAAGACCGATGTAATAGTTGAAATCTGCATACTCCCTTGCCCAGAGCTTGATTTCAAAGAACTCAGGTTCCTCGTCATTCCCCAAAGGCCAAGGCTTCACGAGTGCGTAACGGATGAAGCTGTTTTTTAGTTTTTCGATATTGTCTCGCTTAGATGGGAAAATCTCCCCCACGAACTCAATGAAATTCCATAGGTCATTGAGTTCCCCTTTGGAAAAATGTTCCTTTACATCTCCGTATGCCATGACGCTAATGCTCCTTTTCCAGTCTGAAAAGATGCCGCACCTCTATGAGCGATGCGGCAACCTGTTTCGCTGTTTTCCTGTCATTTTAGGTTGCTATCGATATGTCTTTCTGTAACGCGGGCGGTTTCCGCACGTCTTCCCGCGTCAAGTGCAGCTCTCCCGGATGCCATGTCACGAGATTCCCGCCGCACGCGGGACGTTTCCCTTCCATGCGTTTCCATCTGCGGGGTGTCTGCTCGTAGCTTGACAATGCATTCCGGTGGGCGTATAATTCTTCTATCAAGGTCGGGACTTGCGATGTTGCCCCCAAACAATTGAAGTTTGGCTCGCGCATCGAGTTCCCGGCCTTTTTCTATGTCCTGATAGAGGACTCTCTGCGGCATCTGCTGCATCTTGAAGCGAAAGTAGTTCTCCGGTTTCCCATAGAAGCTGCAAACGATGGTGCCGCCAACGGAACGTCCTTCGCTAACGGCATTTCCACCCGGTCTTAACGCTGCAATGAGGGGAAATCCGTCCTCGTCCACATCGGCAAGAACAGCAATCATCGTATCGTCCCGGTCGGAATCCATGAGAACGACAGGGCGTTCCAGAAGCTCGGGCAGGCGCTTTATCTGCTCCAAAGTAAGACCGTGGGGATGCCTGACCCTCACGGTGGACGGGTAGAACCCTTTCGGTACGAGCGCGTCACGCAGGTGGTTGTAGGTATAGAAGAAGGGGTCTTGCGGAAATCCCGCTTCACGATAGATATTTCCGGGTGAGGAAACTTTCAGATACGCGCCCCTTGTGGAGAAGGATGCATCATAGAGGAACGGGGCGAAGTCGGCGGCTTCGTCCGCGAAGTCCAGATACTCCCCGTAACGGTCGGCGAGCGACAAAAGCTCAGTTGCCGCGATTTGCCTGCGGAGGAAGATTGCGCCATCCGGTCGGATGCCGGTGATGCGCTCCGTTGCCGGTTTGGAAACGGCGTTCTCGTATTCGCAGATTGTTCCGAGCCATTCCTGCAACCTTGCGGGTTTTACGGATTGCTTTCCATACAAAGGAGACGAAACCCGTCCCACCTGCATGTTCTCACGTTTCGCATCCGTGACGGCGGGCTTCCATTTGTCTCCG
>OFMT01000752.1_pt1 | contig 27426 bp, 13 predicted proteins | sample 1541891 | NCBI WGS metagenome assembly OFMT01 (sample SAMN04209230, study PRJEB22552) | human gut metagenome | biome: gut; material: feces | host: Homo sapiens | place: USA: Oklahoma | reverse complement strand
GCAGAGAACACAGTGTTCCTTCTTCTTACAGCACTTATCCGTAACTTCTACAAGGCCATTATCCAAAGACTTGATGTAAAGAGGTTCGGACTCAATGCAACAAGTCGCATAAAAGCGTTTGTCTTTAGGTTTATCTCCGTACCAGCCAAGTGGATCAGGACATCAAGGCGGTATGTGCTGAATATCTATACCTGTAATAATGCTTATGCAGATGTGTTCCAGACTGATTTTGGATGACGCCTACAACTTATGGGTATGATACTGCGTATTGTCTCAAGTCGCATTATGGGGTAAGGGGGTGTTGTAGGCAGAAGTGGGCGTTTCTGCCTCAATTTATATGATAATTCAGTAATGAAAGGACGTGTACACGCAAGAAGGACATTGAAGGGCTTAGTTGCGGATTTGAGGCCTTATACAAAAAAAACTTAACTTTGTAGCTGTATGCCAGTTTCGAAGCCACTAAACGGCAAGGACGACACGTTCGACCTCTTGATCCCCCACGAAACACCATACTAAAACAATAAGAACCAATAACGACGAATTTTATGAAGAAACTCACCACCAACTCAAAACTGATCGGGTGCCTGATGGGCCTCAGTATCGTGGCGTTGGGCACAGGATGTACCGACAGCGACTACGATTTGTCCAGCGTCGATTCCACAATCGGCGTGGGCGGCGAGGGCCTGGAGCTGCCAACGAGCAGCACGGAGAACATCATTCTCGACGACGTGCTGAAACTAAACAACAGCGACTTTGTGAAGATAGCAGCCAATGGCGACTATATGTTCAACAAAGACGGCGACGAGGCCACGCCCTCCCATCCCTACATCAACAAGATCTGGGTGGAGAAGGCCAACGTCAACAACAACTTCCGCTTGCACATCACGCTGCCGAGCCAGAGTGCAGGAGCACGCAGGACGAAGCTGAGCAACCCCGTCACGGCAGAGGGTAAGCTGGCCGAGTTCCACTACACCGGTGCCGCCTCCAACGATATCCGCGAATTAAAAGAGGCCAGTGTGTCGTCCGACGTGGAGATCAGCGTGGCCGTCAGTGCCGATTTGAAGCGTGCGGTGAAGACCTTCAAGACCCTCACGCTCACCGTACCCTCCTATATGCGCCTCGACCTGCGCCAGTGCTCACCCTCCCAGCCCGACTACGATGCGGCCACGGGTGTAGTGACATTTCACAACGTGAGCAGCACGGCCAACATCAAGCTCCGTGCCGCGGTCAAGACCTTGGACTTCCAGAAGCCCGCCACGACGGACAACAAGCTGCGCTTCACGCCAGGGCAGAATGGCAAGGATGGTCAAGTGGACCTCAATGGCGTGCTGAATGTGGGTATCTCTTTCGACGAGATCGATTATGCCCAGAGCGGTGGCGACCTCTACCTCTCAGCCAATATGTCGATGGGATCCATCACGGTGCATGAGGCCACGGGTAAGTTTGATCCCGAGATCTCACTCCGCGACCTGGGACGCACCACCATCGGCTCCGTGCCCGACTTCCTGACCGACGGCGAGGTGTCGGTCAACCTCTACAACCCCCTCATCGACATCAATATCCAAAGCGACATTGACGTGGCGGGATTTGTCTCCGGCACACTCTATGCCGAGGATGCAAACGGCCAGGAAATGGCCAGGGTACGCATCCCCGAGTTCTACATCCGTCCGGATGGCTCCACCCATGTCTGCATCTGCAAGTATGCTGAGGGTGTGGATGCCTCCGCCTACGACCAGGTGGTGGCCGTTCCCCAGCTCTCCGACATCATGCGTCGCATTCCGAAGACGGTACGCTTTGCCGCCGAGGCCCGTGCCGATGCCTCCCGCGAGGGCACGATGGAACTTGGCAAGAGCTACACCATCCAGCCTGCCTATTCCATCATGGCACCGCTCGCCTTCGACGAGGGCGCACGCATCGTCTATAACGACACCATCGACGGATGGACTGACGACCTGGAGGACATTGACCTCATGGCGGGCAGTGCCATCGAACTGACGGCCAACGTGGAGAACAAGATTCCCGCCTACCTGACCGTATCAGCCACCGCCATCGACGTCCAGGGCAAGCCGATTCCCGAGAACCGCATCAAGGTAGAGGTGTCCAGCGTCATCAATGCCTCCGAGGACGGCAAAACCCCTGTCGTCACACCACTCAAGATACGACTGACCGAGGGCGAGCCGGGCAGCGTGGCTCTCGTTGATGGACTCACATTCCGCATCGAGGCAGCCTCGGGCGAGGAGGGTGCCAAGAGTATCGTAGGCCAGACCATCAACGCCTACAACCACACGCTGAAGGCGCGCGACATCAAGGTGCGACTCGTCGGCAAGATCATCGTAAACAAGGACTGATAACCACTTTTAGACCCAACACAACATCATGAATAGAAGCAAGAAATATATGATGGTCGCCGCACTGGCCACACTGTCCTGCGGCGCGATGGCCCAGGGACTCAATACGGGCTACTTCATCGACGGATATGCCTTCCGCCACAACCTCAACCCGGCGTATGGCAACGACCAGAACTACGTCTCGATACCCGCCCTTGGCAACATTCAGGTGCGCACGCAGGGCAATTTCGGCCTCGGCGACGTACTCTTCGACAACCCGCGCTATGGCATCGACAGCGACAAGAAGAAGACCACCTTCATGAATCCTTATATCGCTGACGGCGAGGCACTGAAGGGCTTTGCCTCGGGCAACAATCGCATCAATGCCGACGTGGATATCACGCTGCTCTCTGCGGGCTTCAAGGCCTGGGGCGGCTACAACACCATCTCGCTCGATGCCCGCACCAACGTAGGTCTGTCGCTGCCCTACGAGCTCTTTGCTTTTGCCAAGAACACGGGCAACCAAAGCTATGACATCGGCGACATCCACGCCCATGCCCAGTCGTTTGTGCAACTCGCTTTGGGCCACTCACGCCAGATCGACGACCGCCTGCATGTCGGTGCCAAGATGAAGTTGCTTTTCGGTGTGGCCCGTGCCGATGCCGAGATCAAAGACCTGCGTGCCGACCTCAGCGGTCCGGACAAATGGACCATGACGGGACAAGCGATGGCCAATGTGTCGATGAAGGGCTTCACTTATAAAGAGGAGCAGAAAGAGTACAAGGTCGATGGGCAGGGCACCTACCGTCGCGTGAACGACGTGGATGTCGATGGTGCTGGCCTGGGTGGCTTTGGTATGGCCTTCGACTTCGGTGCTACCTACAAGATCGACGACGACTGGACGGTGAGCGCCGCGCTGCTCGACCTTGGCTTCATCGGATGGAGCAACAACATGCAGGCCGTCAATCGCCAGACGAGTTTCGAGTTCAACGGCTTCCACGACGTGGCTGTCAAGAAAGAGGACGCCATGGGCAACCCGAAGGACAACAGCCTGGAGTCGCAGGGCGACCGCTATGCCGACCAGATTGCCGACTTTGCCAACCTCTCCAGTGATGGCGACAAGGGTAGCCGCAGCACGGGTATCGGTGCAACGATGAATTTCGGATGCGAATATACGCTCCCGGCCTACCGCCAGCTGAAGTTCGGCTTCCTCAGTTCCACCCGCATCAATGGCAAGTATAGCTGGACCGACGCGCGCCTGAGTGCCAACGTAGCCCCGCTGTCATGGCTCGATGGCGGCATGAGCTTCTCGGTCAATAGCTTCACGGCCAGCATGGGATGGGTCATCAACGCCCATCCGAAGGGCTTCAACTTCTTCATCGGCATGGACCACATCCTCGGCAAGACGAGCAAGGAGTTTATCCCCCTCAGTTCCAATGCCAGTCTGAACCTCGGTATGAACGTCACCTTCTGATAGTCAGCTACGGTTCGCCCAGACGGCGACCTGGCATGATTTCCCATAGCTGCGCCCGCCATCAGCCCTCACAGGCCGTTGGCGGGCGCAGCCTTTCGTCAGCGACTCCATCCTTTTGTCCCGTCTTTTCCGTCGCGATTTTCTTCTCGTTTTCCATCATTTCCACCGCCATTTTAGTCCCTTTGCCGCCCCGTCACGGTACCCTGCTGCTTTGTCCCCAACATTTCTCCCTCATTTATTTGGTCGTTTCGGAAGAAAACTGTAATTTTGTCGCATATTTTAAACAATCTCCTGAAACAAGACGAACATGAAAGATGTAAGAATTGTAGAGTGTGTCCCCAACTTTTCCGAGGGCCGCAACATGGACGTGATTAACCAGATTACCCGCGAGGTCGAGTCTGTCAAGGGCGTCAAGCTCCTCGATGTCGATCCGGGTGAGGCCACCAACCGCACCGTGGTGACGTTTGTCGGCTCGCCCGAGGACGTCTGTGAGGCTGCTTTCCGTGCAGTCAAGAAGGCTGGCCAGCTCATCGATATGCGCCAGCACCATGGCGCACACCCCCGCTTCGGTGCCACCGACGTGTGCCCGCTCGTACCTGTAGCCGGCATCACGCTGGAGGAGTGTGCCGAGTTGGCCCGCAAGTTGGGTGAGCGCTTCGCCAACGAGTTGGAGATTCCTTGCTACCTCTACGAGGCTGCCGCACAGACCGAGGAGCGCAAGAACCTTGCCGTCTGCCGCCGTGGTGAGTATGAGAAGCTCGCCGAGCGTCTCGGCACGGAGGATGGTCCCGATCTGGGCAACCGTCCCTTTGACGAGAAGGTGGCACGCACGGGCTGCACCGCTGTCGGCGCACGCGACTTCTTGATTGCCGTCAACTATAACCTCAACACCACCTCCACCCGCCGCGCCAACGCCATCGCGTTCGACGTGCGCGAGAAGGGACGCCCCATGCGCGAGGGTGGTAGCCTCACGGGCAAGATCCTCCGCTACGAGAATGGATCACCCATCATGCAGCCGGGCACGCTGAAGGCCACAAAGGCCATCGGATGGTTCATCGACGAGTATGGCATCGCACAGGTCTCGATGAACATGACCAACATCAATGTCACCCCGCTCCACAAGGCCTTCGACGAGGTCTGCCGTGCCGCCGCCGAGCGTGGTGTCCGCGTGACGGGTACGGAGATTGTCGGTCTCATCCCGAAGCGCGTGCTCATCGAGGCTGGTGAGTATTTCCTGCGCAAGCAGCAGCGTTCCACCGGTATCCCCGAGGAGGACATCATCAAGATCGCCATCCACTCCATGGGTCTGGAGGACCTCAAGCCCTTCAACCCGAGAGAGAAGGTCATCGAGTATCTCCTGGAGGATGAGAACAAGACGGCGAAGCTCGTCGATCTCACGGTGAGCGAGTTTGCCAACGAGACTTCCCGCGAGAGTCCAGCACCGGGTGGTGGCACGATCGCCGCCTACATGGGTGCGCTCGGAGCTGCCCTGGGCACGATGGTGGCCAACCTCTCCGCCCACAAGCGTGGATGGGACGAGCGTTGGGAGGAGTTCTCTCAGTGGGCAGACCGTGGTCAGGATATCGTCCGCCGCGCCCTGCACCTCGTCGATGAGGACACCGAGGCCTTCAACCGCATCATGGATGCCTTCGGCCTGCCCAAGGGTACCGAGGAGGAGAAGGCTGCCCGCAGCCAGGCCATCCAGGACGCCACGCTCTATGCCACGAAGGTGCCTCTGGAGACGATGAAGACCGCCTATGCCGCCTTCGACATCTGCCGCGCCATGGCACAGGAGGGCAACCCCGCCTCTGTCAGCGACGCAGGAGTAGGCGCACTCGCCGCCCGCTCGGCAGTGCTCGGCGCATGGCTCAACGTCCGCATCAACGCTGCTTCTCTCAAGGACCGTGCCACTGCCGACGCCATCTTGGCCGAGGCCAAGGAGATGGCCGAGAACGCACAGCAGCAGGAGAAGGAGATCCTCGCCATCGTCGATACGAAGATCGAGGGATAAGACACCATACCGAAGCCCTTTGGCCGAAAGACGCCAAAGGGCTTTCACCATTGAACAAAAAGTAACAAAATAATGACCTTAGCAGAATTTCAGGCCGACATCCGTGCCGGCATTCCCGCTGAGCTGCCAGCATTGCAGCCCTACGACACTACCATCAACCATGCGCCCAAGCGCAAGGATATCCTCACCCCGGAGGAGAAGAAGCTCGCTCTGCGCAACGCGCTCCGCTATTTTCCGAAGGAGCTTCACGCACAGCTCGCCCCCGAGTTCGCCGAGGAGCTGCGCCAGTACGGTCGTATCTATATGTACCGCTACCGTCCCACCTATGAGATGAAGGCCCGCAACATCTCCGACTATCCCCATCGTTCGGAGCAGGCCGCAGCCATCATGCTGATGATCCAGAACAACCTCGACCCGCGCGTGGCACAGCACCCGCACGAGTTGATCATCTATGGAGGCAATGGCGCCATCTTCCAGAACTGGGCACAGTATCGTCTGACGATGAAGTACCTCTCCGAGATGACCGACGAGCAGACCCTCGTGATGTACTCTGGCCATCCCTTCGGCCTCTTCCCGTCACACAAGCGCGCACCGAGAGTGGTCGTCACCAACGGTATGGTCATCCCCAACTACTCCAAGCCCGACGACTGGGAGCGCATGAACGCCCTCGGCGTGAGCCAGTACGGACAGATGACGGCTGGTTCCTATATGTATATCGGCCCGCAGGGCATCGTCCACGGCACGACGATCACGGTCCTCAATGCCGCCCGTCGTGTGATGCACGATCCCGCCCGTGGTGCCAAGAACCCCATCCCCCTCTTCGTCTCCTCTGGCCTTGGTGGCATGAGCGGTGCTCAGCCCAAGGCTGGCAACATCGCCAAGGTGGTCAGCGTCGTGGCCGACATCAATCCGCTCGCTGCCGAGAAGCGTCACGAGCAGGGTTGGGTCGATGAGCTCCACACCTCGCTCGACGAGTTGATTCCCGCCATCCGCGAGGCTGTGAGCACCAAGACGGTGAAGTCAATGGCCTACGTCGGCAATGTCGTCGATCTCTGGGAGCGCTTGGCTGAGGAGGATATCGAGGTCAATCTCGGTTCCGACCAGACCTCTCTCCACAATCCGTGGGCCGGTGGCTACTATCCCGTGGGTCTCACCCTGGAGGAGAGCAAGCGCATGATGGCCGAGGATCCGAAGGAGTTCAAGGCCCGTGTCGAGGAGTCTCTGCGCCGTCAGGTGGCTGCCATCAACAAGCTGACCGCCCGTGGCATGTACTTCTTCGACTATGGCAACGCCTTCCTCCTGCAGAGCTCACGCGCCGGTGCCGACATCATGGCTGCCGACGGTCACGGCTTCCGCTATCCGTCCTACGTCCAGGATATCATGGGTCCGATGTTCTTCGACTACGGCTTCGGTCCGTTCCGCTGGGTCTGCACCTCTTGCGATCCCGCCGACCTGGCACTGACCGATAAGATTGCCGAGGAGATTATGATGGACGAGCGCAGCCATGCCACCCCCGACATCCAGCATCAGCTCGACGACAACATCCACTGGATCCGCGAGGCAGGTCCCAACCACCTCGTCGTCGGTTCACAGGCCCGCATCCTCTATGCCGACTGTGAGGGCCGTACCCGCATCGCGCTGGCCTTCAACGAGGCCGTCAAGGATGGCCGCCTCAAGGCTCCCGTCGTCCTGGGTCGTGACCACCACGATGTATCCGGTACCGACTCTCCCTTCCGCGAGACCTCCAATATCTATGATGGCTCTCAGTTCTGCGCCGACATGGCCGTACAGAACGTCATCGGCGACTCCTTCCGTGGCGCCACGTGGGTGAGCATCCACAACGGCGGCGGTGTAGGCTGGGGCGAGGTCATCAACGGTGGCTTCGGTATGGTGGTCGATGGCTCCGAAGAGAGCGGCCGCAATATCCGCGAGATGCTCTTCTGGGATGTCAACAACGGTATCTCCCGCCGTGCATGGGCCCGCAACAAGGGATCCATGGATGCCATCCAGCGTGAGATGGACCGCACGCCCGACTTCCGCATGACCATGCCGAACCTCGTCGACGACAACATCATCGACGCTGCGTTCTAACATATTGTCTGGGGGCTGCAACAGGCTCCCAGTCAACCTGTTGCGCGATATATTTTCAAGCAACGATAAAATCAAAACATCAACCCATCGGGCCTTCACGGGTCTGACAACACTTTAAGAAAGAAAAGAAGCAATGGAACGTAAAATCCATTATATCAGCGCAGAACATCTGACGCTCGATACCGTCCGCGCCATCATCCGCGAGGGCTATGAGCTGCGTCTCTCCGACGACGCCAAGGCACGCATCATCCGCTGCCGTGAGTATTTGGACAAGAAGATTGCCACCGCCGAGGCACCCATCTACGGTGTGACGACAGGTTTCGGCTCCCTCTGCAAGGTGAGCATCGACGAGGACAAGCTGTCCCAGTTGCAGATCAACCTCATGATGAGCCACGCCTGTGGCGAGGGCGACCGCGTGCCGACGGATGTGGTCCGTCTGATGATCTTCTTCAAGATCCAGTCGCTCTCCTACGGCTACAGCGGCATCAAGCTCGACACCGTGGAGCGTCTCATCGAGTTCTTCAACCACGGCGTGTGCCCCGTTGTCTATCAGCAGGGTAGCGTGGGCGCATCTGGCGACCTCGTGCCGCTGGCTCACCTCTGTCTGCCGCTCGTCGGCCTCGGTCATGTAGAGTATGAGGGCAAGATCATCACGGGTGAGGAACTCAACGAGAAGATGGGATGGAAGCCCATCCACCTCGCCTCCAAGGAGGGTCTCGCCCTGCTCAACGGTACGCAGAACATGCTCGCCTTCTTCGCCTGGAGCGTCCTGAAGGCACAGGATCTGTCGAAGTGGGCCGACCTCATCGCCACGATGTCTCTCGATGCCTTCGACGGCAGAATCGAGCCGTTCCTGCATCCTGTCCACGCCGTTCGCCCCCATCGCGGCCAGATGGAGACGGCAGACCATATCTACGAGTTGCTCCAGGGTTCTGAGCTGATCAAACAGCACAAGACCCATGTGCAGGATCCCTACTCCTTCCGCTGCATCCCGCAGGTGCATGGTGCGTTCAAGGATACACTCCATTATGTGGAGGAGGTCTGCACGACCGAGATGAACTCCGCCACCGACAACCCCACCGTGGTGCCCGAGGAGGATATGATCATCTCTGCCGGCAACTTCCACGGTGAGCCCATCGCCCTTCCGATGGATTTCCTGGCCATCGCCCTCAACGAGTTGGGCAGCATCTCCGAGCGCCGCATCTACAAGCTGGGTGACGAGCAGCGCGGTCTTCCCTCCATGCTCGTTGCCAAGCCGGGTGTGAACAGCGGATTCATGATCACCCAGTATGCTGCCGCCTCGATCGTCAGCCAGAGCAAGATGCTCTGCATGCCCAACTCTGCCGATAGCATCCCCACCTGCCAGGGTCAGGAGGACCACGTCTCCATGGGTGCCAACGCCGCCACGAAACTCTATCGTGTGGCCGAGAACACGGAGCGCGTCCTTGCCTTGGAGCTCTTCAACGCCGCACAGGCCCTCGACTTCCGCCGTCCGCTGAAGTCCTCGCCCGCGGTAGAGAAGTTGCACGCAGAGTACCGCAAGATCGTCCCGTTCATCGAGATCGACCGCGTGATGTACCCGCTCATCGCAAAGAGCATCGACTTCATCGCCAAGAATCAATTCTAAACGTTTTATCCCCATCGATCGTTAGGCGCGGCCTCATGATCGATAGGGAAACTAAAACGATAAAAAAGTGAGATCCGTGCGGGGGGACGGCAAGGGTGTCCATGACGGGCGCGCTTGCTCTCCCCCGCACTTTTTTTATTGGTATCATCATTATTTATATTATACGAAGACAATGAGAACGATATACACCAACATCGCCCAACTCTGTGGCATCACCCACGGAGAGCTGCGCAAGGCGGGACAGGAGATGGCCCGCGTAGAGACGATGACGGACGCATGGCTCGCCGTCGAGGACGACAAAATCTTGGATTTCGGCACAGGAAGCGTGCCTGCGGAGCTGACGCAGGGCGCAAAGGTCATCGACACTAAGGGCGCCTTCGTCATGCCGCGCTTCTGCGACAGCCATACCCACCTGGTCTGGGCAGGCAGCCGTGAGCAGGAGTTTGAGGACAAACTCCAGGGATTGTCCTACGCCGAGATTGCCGCCCGCGGCGGTGGCATCCTCAATTCTGCCGACCGTCTCCACGAGACGAGCGAGGAGGACCTTTTCGAGCAGACCATGCGCCGTGCCGAGGAAATCTGGCAGAAAGGCACAGGATGCGTGGAAATCAAGTCTGGCTACGGACTGACGACCGAGGATGAGTTGAAGATCCTGCGTGTCGCCCAGCGCGTAAAGGCCCATTCGCCACTCCGCATCGTGACCACCTTCCTCGGTGCCCATGCCGTCGGCCGAGCCTACAAGGGACGCCAGTCAGAATATGTCGATCTCGTCATCAACGAGATGATGCCCCGTGTGGCTGCCGAGGGACTGGCCGACTTTGTGGACGTGTTCTGCGACGAGGGTTTCTTCACGCCAGAGGAGACCGACCGCATCCTCGAGGCTGGCGAGAAATATGGCATGAAGGGTAAGATTCATGCCGACGAGCTGGCCTTCTCGGGTGGATTCCGTGTTGCCATCGCTCATGGTGCACTCTCTGCCGACCACTTGGAGGCACTCCCCGAGGAGGGAATAGAGCAGTTCCGTGGTGCTGTCACCATGCCCACTGGTCTGCCGGGTACGTCCTTCTTCCTTAATATGCGGTTTGCCCCGGCCCGTGGCTTCATCGACGCTGGCCTGCCCATCGCTCTCGCCTCCGACTACAACCCAGGCTCCACGCCGTCGGGCGATATGAAGTTTGTCTGGTCCCTGGCCTGCACGAAGATGCGTCTCACGCCCGAAGAGGCTTTCAACGCCATCACCCTCAACTCCGCCGCCGCCATGGGCTTGTCCGCGGAGTATGGCAGTGTGGAGCGTGGCAAGCACGCCTCCCTCCTCTTCCTGCGCGACGTCCCCTCGTTGGCATGGCTTCCGTATCAATACACCACTCCGCTGCGCCACGCTACATTTTAAGACCAAGCGCTTCAACGTCCGCAAAGAGACCACACACCGTTGCACGTAGCAGGGTAGTGGAGACTTTATACGATAGACAAAGCCACATTCGCAAGGGAGAAACCCGTTGGAATGTGGCTTTTTGCATCCCCATCGGGATGCTGCAAAACACTAATCAAACACAAAAAAGCTTGTGTGAGGAATGGCTGGCGACCGTGAAGGCAGAAGCTATGGTCAGCATCTTCATCTTCTGCGGTAGCCTACCTCAGTATATCTTTGAAGGCGAGGTTGGCCAGCAGGGCTGTCGATTGACTGAGCATGCGGATAAACTCCTGGGCCGACGACTTCATATAGGAGTCGCGCAGCAGGTGCACACAGCCGTCCATCTCGTTGCCCTCCGCATCGATAGGGATAGCCTTCATACCTGGCTGGGTGAGCGTGGTGGATTCCGAGAGGATGGAGACGAGCGAACTGCGGCTCAGCAAGTCAAAGATGATATTGACATTGTTGACCTCCACCATGATTTTGAAGTTGTTGTCACGCCCCTCCAGCAGGTGCTCGAAGGCGTTGCGCGCCTGCAAGCCCTTGTAGGGCAGAATGAGATCATAGCGTTCAAGGTCAGCGAGGGTGACGCTCTGCTGCCTTGCCAGCGGGTGGTGATCATTGACGATGGCTGCCAGACGATTGCTGAAGATCGCCCTGCTGTCTATCACCTTGTCCCGTTTCAGCGGCTTGAAGGCCAATACAAGGTCCAGTTCACGCTTTTTCAGTCCGTCCATCAGTTCCTGCATGGAACGATAGACGATGTTGAGCCTGACGTGGGGATAGGCATGGATAAACGCGATAAGCGTCTCGGCCATGATGTTGCTGAAGGAGAATGTCACTCCGATGTTGAGTTCTCCAGCCAGCATCTCGCGCAGGTCGTTCATGTGGTCCGCACAAGCCCCGGCCGCATTGACCGTCTTTTGGGCGTAGGGCAACAGTTCTTTTCCCGCCTCCGTGAGATACACCTCGTGGGAATTGCGCTCAAAGAGCGGCATTCCTATCTCCTGCTCCAGATGGGAAATCTGCTGCGATAGGGTACTCTGCGTGACGTAGAGCTTCCGCGACGCCTTGGAGAAATTGAGCGTTTCGGCCACCTGGAGGAAATATTTCAATTGTCTGATTTCCATTCTTATCGGTCTAAATCCGTTTGCAAAGATACTACAAGAGTTTCTATTCGTGCGTATCGCGGGCATGTTTTTTTCCCTTTCTTGTCCTTCTGTGTGCCCCCTGTCTCACTCCCACGGCATGGGGCGTGACAAACTCTCCGTTGCGCTTTTTCCGTTCCACGAGCATGGCGAGCAACTTCCGCTTGCGCGTATCCTCGATGAAACGGCGGAAAAAGAGATTGGGCACAGCCACGCCGAGGGCGATGCAGATGATGGCCAGCGAGGCTTTGATGGCATTGTTCATACCCACCGTGACTTCACCGACGACACCGTGCATCTCGATGAAAGCGAAGAGGGCGCGATACATCAGCACACCCGGAATCATCGGGATGACACTCGGGATGGTGATACACTGATGGGGCACATGAAACCAGTGGCGCGCCTTGATGACAACGATACTCACCGTCGTGGCTCCCGCCAGCGACCCGATGGTCAGTCCCATGTCCAGGCCGAGGTTGCCATTGCTCGGACCGAGGTTGATAAAGTTGCGCACACACACGGCGATGATACCACCCACGGCCACGACGGGCAGCAATCGCCGCGGGATGTTGAAGATGGTGGAGAATCCCATGGCCGACACGGCGGCAGCAATGGCATACTCCCAATACTCATGATGGGGTGTCATGGTGAGCGTCTTGGCAAAATTGTCGATGCCGCAGACCTTGATGGCAAAGGCGATGCCGAAAGCCATGGCCAGCACCATGAGCAACGTATTGACGGCACGGATGAATCCGGTCTCGATATAGCCGTCGAGCATGTCGCTCACAAAGTTGATGAGCGGCACACCTGGTACGATGAATAGCGCGCACGCCATCAGTGGGTGCCATGGCGTAGTGGAGATCATCCACGACGGCATGCCCGCCATCATCGCTGGATCAGTAGAAAGGAGTGCTGTCGCCCAAGCCAGCAGCGTGGCCACGAAGGCCGAGATGCCGATGGCGACGTAGTTGTTGCAACCCATCGTGGGGAGAAACATCCGCAGGCGGAAACCCAGGATGGCCGCCAGGGAGCAATAAAAGAATGCGGTCCAGTCGCAGCCAAACTGGATGCAGAAGCCACCGCAGGCAAAGCCGCCACCTATCGCCACCTGCCAGGGGGTGAAGCCACGTGGCGCATCGTGGATGTCGTCGAGGGCCTTCTCATACTGCACGAGCGAGAAGTCCTCGCGGATGGCCGTCCAGGTGAGGCGGCTCACCTTGGCGATGGTGGCCAGGCTGATGCCGTGACGCTCGCAGCGCTGAAACTTCGTAAACGAGTGGAGCTCATCGCTGTAGTTGACCATGAGCACGTTCCAGTTGACATAGAGGTGTATGTAGCGCTCGTCCAGTCCCAGGAAGGCCATCGCGCGCTTCATCGTCCGCAGGATGCGCGAGGTGTCGGCCGCACTCTCCATGAGCAGGCTTCCTGTGCGTAGCAGCAGGTCGAGCTTGTGGCAGAGTTCCGTTTCGGCCACTCCGCGCCGCCGCCTCGGCTCTTCTACTGCCGAGGGGCGCACTGAAGGGTTCTCTGTTTTGACGTTTCTCATTCGCTTATCCGAATACAAAGATCAGTATCTGAATCGTGACGATGCGCAGGAACATAGCGAAAGGATAGACCGTGGCGTAGCCCACGGCGGGCGCGTCAGCAGAGGTCTGCTCGCGGACGTAGGCCAAGGCTGCCGGATTGGTATGGGCACCAGCGAGCACACCGAGCATCGTGTAGTAGTTGATGTGGAAGACATAGCGGCCTATCAAGCCACCAACCAGGATAGGCACCATTGTGATGGCGGCACCATAGGCAATCCACTGCGCGCCCTCACCCGTGGCAAGGGTTTGTACAAAGGGCGCTCCCGTGCCCAGTCCAACACAGGCCAGGAAGATGCAGATACCCACCTCGCGCAACATCAAGTTGGCCGAGATCGTATTATAGGTCACGAGGTTATATTTCGGGCCGAAGAAACCGATGAGGATGGCCACCACCAGCGGGCCGCCGGTGAGTCCCAGTCGCAGGCTCTCATTGATACCCGGAAGGAAGAAGGGGATGTTTGCCACGATACAACCGAGCATGATACCAAGGAAAATAGGGATGAGGTTGGGCGCGTTGAGCCGCTTCATCTGGTTGCCAAGGAGTTTCTCCGTATGGGCAATAGCGAGCTCCGTACCCACCACCGTCACACGATCACCAAGCTGCAGTTTCAGATGCGGGGTAGCGATGAGGTCCACACCGTTGCGGTTCACTCGCGTGATATTCGTGCCAAGGCTCGTGCGGATACCCATCTGGCCGATGCTCTTGCCGTTGACACCCGGCTTCGTCACAAGGATGCGACGCGTGATCAGATCCTTGCCAAAGGTCTCGGGCGCCACCTCTACCTTTTCGCCGACAAGGGCCACGATGGCCTCCACGGCCGTAGGATGGGCCACCACCTGGAGCAGGTCGCCCTCGTTGACTACCGTCGCCCCGTTGACTACTTCACTCTTGCCACTGCCGTCGCTATGGATGATGCGCGAGATCATGAAGTCGCGTTTCAGCACTTCGTGGATCTGGCGCACCGTATCGCCAGCCACCATTTTGTTGGTCAGGCGCACGGAGAACGTATGGAGCGTCATCTCCTTCAAGTGACCTGCGCCCATTTTGGCAGCGTCCTCCTCATGGTGTCTGTCGATGCGCAGGGCATAGCGGAGGATGACAAATGAGAGGATCACACCCAGCACACCCACAGGGTAGGCGATGGCATAGCCTGTGGCGATGGATGGGGCGTCAATGTGGCGCAGATCGCTGAACGCCTGCTGTGCCGCACCCAGTCCCGGGGTATTGGTCACGGCACCCGAGAGGATGCCGACGAGGGTCGTAGCGGATGTGCCAGAGAAGGAATAGACCACGAGGGTTGTCACAATACTCAATGCCACAACTACAATACTGAGGATATTGAGACTCTTGCCACCTCCACGGAAGGAGGAGAAGAAGCCCGGGCCCACCTCAAGGCCGATGGAATAGACGAAGAGTATCAAGCCAAACTCCTTGAGGAAGTGGAGCAGATGCTCGTCGATGGTGATGGGAAGGTTGCCCATCAGCAGACCGATAAACAACACCCAGGCCAGCCCGAGCGATACTCCGCGCACCCGAACCTTGCCCAAGCACAGGCCGAGCGTGATCACCAGGGCCAGAATCATCACTGAGTGGGCCACGCCTCCTCCCCACAACTCGGGGAATCCGTAAAACAACTTTTCAAGTATTTCCATTTGTACTTTATTATTTTGACTAATTTCCTCTGCCTTGCCGCAGCGCCACACCTGTCGGAAGTGGCATCCGCGATTTTCGATTGCAAAGGTATAGACAATAACGAAAGCCGCAGATCATCGGCATTTAAAAAGCACAAATGCAGCTATAAGCATTTTCGATAAGATGATTTCTGCTTGTTTCCTTTCCGATTTACTTTTGTATATCAACAAGTTACACACCACTCCCACGCCATCTCACTCTGATTCTTACCACCCCATATTCCTGCTGACTTTCATCTACACACCAGCCATCGCATTCTAAAAAACTGATAGCCGCATACGGATTTACTTTCTTTACTTGCAAATTCTTGATTCAAAAATCGAATGGAAACGGGTTAATTAGATGGTAAAAACACAAAGCGGGGCACCACGATGGGTGCCCCGATAAATTTGATACATATATATATTGTGTCCAGTAAGTAGAGCCCGCAGTCGCTGCGGGTGTGCCGTTCCGCTACGGCAACTAATCGTGTTTCATATATTAATGAGGAGAAAAGGGGGAAAGTAACCCCTGTTTTGAGAAAAAAATCAAAAAAAGTTTGTTTAGATTTAGTGATGCGATTTTGTTTACTACGGTTTTGTCTTGAATATCAGCAGTTTAAAGGGTCTTTTTCGTAAATCCTCTTTTTTATTTCGTAGATGGTTTTTTCTAAGGCTTTTGTTCGTGAAGCTATCAGTTTGGGTCGTGAGCAAGGGGGAGGGGATGCAAAACGGTGGGAGACGAACCCGACTTCACAGCCGACATTCGTCATCCCACCGATGGAATGAATTTCATAAAGGGAAACAGCTTACGAGATTTTCACAAACCTCAGTAAGCGTAAAAACCCCAAACGAAGTTATACTTCCAAGGTTGTTTCCTTGAAGTCAGAATGATGAGAAACCGATCGTAGCCCTGTTGGGGACAGGGCAAGTCTTTTGATAATACAGGAATCCAAACGACAGGCAACGACGCATGCGCTGTCCATTTCACCCACTTCGCCGACTGCGCTTTGACTTCCAAAGACCTTCCAAAACATCGAGAACTGACTTCTCCGGTTCAACTGGAATTGATAGTATGGTAAACTCTTTTACCATAAGGCTGGCTCTAAAATCAGACCGATAGACCTTTTACCCTCAATGGTTTCGAAAGTCCCCGAACTAATTATTAGAACCAGCCTTAACAAGCATTGATTACTTGATATATACTTTCTTGACACTTCCGTCAGCATGACGGATCATATATATGTTGCCCTTGCAAGGAGCCTCGACCTTCTGGCCGCCGAGCGTATAGAACGTTGCGCCCTCGCTCATCAGCCTCTGGATGGAACCGATGCTGTTAGCCTCTGCCGCAGCCTTGGCATCAGCGAGCAGCTGCTCGATAGCAGTCTTGATGGTCTCCAGGTCGATGGTGCTATTCTCGTCGAGTTCCACGGCCTCATACAGAGCCTTCAGCTCATTCTTCTTCTTGTTGATGTCATACTGGATACTGGACTCCACACCGACAAACTGTGCGGCTACGATGGCGTAGTCCTTCTCGATAGTGGCCTTCACCTCGTCGAGGCGAGTCTGTACAGCGGCAATCTCGTCGCTCAGGCGCACATAGGCAGCCTCATTGGCTACGAGCTTCGCATCGGCGACCTTTGCATCAGCGAGAAGCTGCTCGATAGCTGCCTTGATGGCCTCCAAGTCGATGGTGCTATTCTCGTCAAGCTCCACGGCCTCATACTGAGCCTTCAGCTCATCCTTCTTCTGGTCGATATCGCCCTGGATAGCGGCCTCGGCATCAGCAAACTGTGCGGCTACATTGACATAGTCCTTCTCGATGGTAGCCTTCACCTCGTCAAAGCGAGCCTGCACGGTAGCGACCTCCTCGGTCAAGCGAACATAAGCAGCCTCGTTGGCCAGCTTCTTCAGATGCTCTGCCTGTGCGGCAGCAGCTTCATTAATATATTTGGCTATAGCATCATTGATACCCTTCACAGCCTCGGCGTCCAGCGTAGAAGTCTCCGTGAGCGCACAGTCGGCGTTCTTGGCGTCAAGGTCTGACTGGATGGCATTGATCAAGCTCTGAATGGTCTCCACAGTCTCAGCGTAGTTCTCGGCCACATCCGGGCACTCCTCGGCCACCTTCGCCTTGGCGTCGTCAAGAGCTTTTTGCAGGGCAGCCACCTCCTCAGCGAGGCGCGCATAGGCAGCATCGTTGATGGGCTTGAGACTCGTCACAGAGACATGGGCGTCCGTGATGTCGAGTGAGTACTCCGTCGTCTCGTTGGCAGCAAGTACATTGGAGAATACGATGGCAGAGTTCTCGTCCGTCGCAAAGTCCGGGTCGGCCACGACATTGAACGAGAAGATCACACCGTCGCCATCCTTGTAAGGCTGAATCTTGTCAATGGGCAGAGAGGAGAGCACGACACGCACGATGCCATTCTTCTCAATGGAAGATATGGCGAAATTGCTTGACAAGCGCTCACTATACTGGAAATTCATTTTCCCGTTGCTCTTCTTCTCAATATGCAATCCCTCAGGCAGCGTGATGTCGGCCTGAAGACCGCAGAAATAAATATCATTCTTCAGCACGACGTCCACCTTGTGGGTACCGCCAGGCTTGATAGAGAACGCCTGCTCGCCCGTGCAAAGACTTCCCACCATCGGCGTGATAGCCTGATAGGTGGGGCTATCGATAAGCACCTTTTTGCCCTGACGGTTGCCTCCACTGCAAGTGGAGAACAAGATCTGTGCATTATCGGCAGCAGAGAAGGTGGACTTTGCTCGAATCTGGAACGTACCCAGTGCGCCCTCAGTGCCTGCGATGGGGGTGAAGTCCTTGGTAAGGAGGGCGATACGCCACTTCGCATCAGGCTGCTGGATCATCGTAGCAATGAAGCATTCACGGTCTATGCGCTCCTCGTTGATTTTGAAGCTACCCGGGACAATCTCGACCTGCGGGGAAGTGAAGTCCATATCGAACTGCATCGCATAGATCACCTCGTCATTGACGAGGTTCACAGTGATCTCTTTCGTCTCGCCCGGCTTGATGGCAATGGGACCACCGTCGTTGAGCACAAGTCGGTTGCCAGCAAGGACAGAGAGCGTCCCGCTTATGGCCAAGACCATCATCAAGGCCATTCTTTTGAAACTTGTTGTAATCTTAAACATAACTATTTACGTTTAGAAGATGTATGTTGTCGTTGTTGTTGTCAAAAATAGGCGCGGCTGTCACATACGTGGCAACCACGCCCTCGTAATTGAGAAAAAATTACCGATGTATATGATTATTTACCAGTAACCTTCTGGGTCTTGCCGTTGGCGTTGCGGACAATGTTGATGCCCTGCTTCACCTTATCCAGCAACTGACCGCCCACAGTATAGATCTTCTGCTTCAGGCTGCCCTCGGCCTCCATGCCGCTGATGCCGGTCGCATCGCTGCCCGTGATCGTCGTCTCACGGCCATTGGCCTCGGCAAAGATAACCTTGTCGAGCGCCACCTTGTCGATGCTGCCGCCCTGCACGTCGAGGTAGAGGATGGCGGAACCATTGGTGAAGCAGTTGTTCTCTATCGTAGAGATGACCACGCGGTGTACGCCGTCGATGTCCTTGGAGTAGAGTGCGTGACCGTTGGCACGGTTGCCTACGCTCTCACCCACCACCGTCATGCCTGCGGGCAGGATGATGTCCATCTGGCAAGCCACATAGTCCTTGCGGTTTTCGAGATTGATAGCGATGCGCTGTACGCCGTTGTTGTCTTCTGCCGAGACGGTGAGGTTTTCGGATCCCACCATCGGAGCGTTCAGACTGCCACCCAGCGACGGCCAGAGACCATTGGTCACCTTGGCTGCAATGAGGGTCACATCAGCGATGGAGATCTTGCCGTCGCGGTTGACGTCGGCTGCGGCAAATACCTTGCCACCCTCCAGGGTCTCCGGATCGAGCAAAGCGTTGAGCACGGCGAGGTAGTCGTCGGTCAGGACAACGCCGTCCTCGGTGACGTCGCCGAGCACATACGTGTTCTCCTCGATGGAAGTTCTGAGAGCATTCATCGACTCGACCAAAGACTCAGACGTAGCAGCGACCAACTTCACGCCATACTCCTCGTCCTTCGGATAGTTGATCGGCTTTACCACAGCTACGCTACCATCAGGATTCAGCCATGCATTTCCGTTGATGTCCTTCGTGGGAAGGATAAGGTCAATTCGGCCATTCTCGCTGGTGAGATAATTGTCGAAGTTTCGACAAGCGAGCTTCAAGTTATCAAACTGTTCGCGCAGCGCACCGTCCTCGTCATAGATCTTCGTTCCTGACTTATAGAACGAATTCTCCATGGCGCTGCGAGCGCCCCACACATTGCTCTGATACACTTGCGTAGTCTCATACCAAGCTCCAAACACCTCTGCCACTGCAAGCTTCGCATAAGCATCGTAAAGGCAACCATCCTTGTACGACTCCACCTGACTATCGGTCAGAATAGCCGACACAGGGCCTTCCTCCAGCGTCTTGGCAGCCTGCTCAAGGACGCCGCTGACCTCCTCGGCCTTCTCACTGGCCACATTGAAGAATAGCTTCTCGTAGTTCTCCATGTAGGACTTGCCGCGCTCTAACACGAACACCTCATTCCCTACCTGTTTGTAAGATGACTCTTCAAGCACTGTGGAGCTATGCTGGTAAGACGCTATCAGCTCCTTCACCCTGGTCTGCTCAGCCACCAGAGCGTCATAGGCATTCTGAAGGTTCTCCATTGCCTTGGCGTGGGCAACATAGGGTTTGTTGGCCTCGATGATATCCATGCGGGTAGCACCCATGCGGTCTATCAACACATTGAGGAGGTGGATGACCTTCGTCTTGTAGGTCACGATCTCGTCGCCATAAGAGGTGATGAGGTTTTTCACGCCATCGAGTTCCTCGCGGCAAGCGTCCAATGCAGACTTGTACTCCACCTTCACGGGCGTATATACTCCGTCGTAGGTAATGTTGACAGCACTGTATCCCGACTCGGCCTGCGATACCAGCATCTCCAAACTGTTGGCTACGCCCTCGATCAACTCGGCATTCACGAGCTTGATGAGACCCATGCGAGCCTGCGCCACCTTCTTCTCCAATGCCAGCAAGCCAGCGTCTTTCTTCGCCTCTGCCAGGGTAGCGTTTTCGTCAAACTCCTTAAGCAGATCGTCAAGTTCCTTGGCGAGGTTCTTGCAATGCTCGTCATAGTATGCCTTGACCTCGTCAGCCGCCGTTCCCGTGAGGTTGTCCAAAGCCTCGCGCTTCTGGGTCTCGATGGCAACAATGTCGGCCTTGATCGCATCGACCTCGGCCTGGTTGGCCGCGTTGTAGATACCATCGATGCTGAGGATCTTGATGCTGTGGCAGTCGTACCACTGCTTGTCCTCGCCGATAGTCAGACCATAGATGCGCTTGCTCATCTCCTGCGAAGCGTTCTGGCGTGTGAGGTCAGCCTGCCAACGCTTCACCTGATTAAATGCTGAAGCGATGTTGGCCTCTATGCGGCTGCTTGCCACATTGAATGCACCATAATACTCCTGCGCAGCCTTGATGCGCTCCGTGACGGTATTGTAGTCGATGGTCAACTGGTCGAAGTTCTTGATATTGGCATCGTATGCGTCAGCCTTGGCCTTGGCGCTGGTATAGACAGCACCTGCCTCTGCGTAGAACGCATCGATATAGCGCTGCAGGTCAGCGATCTTGCCCGTGAACGTGCCATCGGCAGCCTTGGCGGCCAATTCCGTGGCCGGAGTGAGGTATTTGGCGACGCAGTCCTTGTAAGACTTGAAATCGTCATCCTTGCCCTCATAGGCGAAGCCTTCCAGGGCGGCAAGCCACTTCTCGTTGTCGGCCTTGGCACCAGCGTAGCGGTCGTCGCCCTCTGTCAGCGTACCGTCCACACCGACATAGACACCCTCGTAGAGGGCCTTCCACTCGTTCTGTGCAGCCTGCTCCAGGTCGGCGACGAGCAGGTTGGACACCATGCCAAAGAAGTTCCAGTCGTTATCGAGGTTGCTCACGAGCAACTGCGACTTCTTGTAGTCGTCGGCACTGACTCTGTCATAGAACTCCTGCACGTTCGCAAAGGCGTTGTCGCGCACGTTCTTGTCGTAGGAAGCCACCTTCTCCTTGGCAGGAGCGAGCTGGTTGTCGTTGAGGTTGGCCAGCATCTCCTCCAACTTGGCTCTCACGGCCGTATTGACAGCCAAGTCGAGCTCCTTCTTGTAAGCCTCGATCTGATCCGTGTACTCCTGAGCCTTCTTGGCGTTGGCCTCGGCGATATCCCAAAGAGCGGGCGACGTGGTCTCCGCGTAGGTGGAAGCGGCATCGTCCTTCAAGTTCTTGATGAGGGCGGCATACTTATAGATGTTCTCCTGGGCAGCGATGATGCTCTCCACATTGACCAGCTCCTTGAGCTCCTCCGTAGAAATATTCTGGTAGCCAGCAATCTGGGCCGTACCCTCACCATACTTGTCCTCCGTCTCCTGCACCTTGGCACAGAAGGTATTATAACGGGTGAGGTTGTCTCCGGCGATGACAGCGTTGTATTCGCTATTGCCCTCGATGAAGGCCTTCAAGCCGTCGAGTTCGAGCTTGATGGAACGGTAAGCCTCGCTGACCATCGAGTTGTTGGTGGTGGTCAGACCCTCGGCATAGTACTTCTCCACCAGCGCCTTCTGCTCCTTGATGCGCTTCAGGAGATCGCCGAGCTTACTGAGATAGGGCTTCAGCGTCTCAGGACGGAGATCGGAAGCGTTGAACAATCCGTTCACCTCATCCCAAAGTTCCTGTTTCTGGTTGAGTTCGTACACCTGGGTTTTATAGTTGGTGCAGTCGTCATAAGCCTGCTTGGGAAGCATCTTGAGCACGTTGGAAAGATCCGTCATGCGTCTGACAATCCCCGTATTGAGCACCGGCTCATACTTATAGCTACTGTAACTGTACTCCAAAGAACCCGTCCAGGCTTTACCTGCCTTGTAGGCATCCTCGATGGCCTGCCTTATAGCCTCGCGCTCCTTGTAGTGCACGCCGTCGGGATAGGAGAGCAGTCCGAGGTAATAGGCTGCGTTCGTACCATCCGTCTTTTGGTTGATACGCGTCCACACCGCGCTGAAAGCACTGTCGAAGCCATAGTGCGTGGAATAGTCATTTCTCGCGTAATAGCCAGAGCCATAGGTATAGTTCCAAATATCTATCTTCTGTCTGTCAAAGTTTTCCTTCAGCTTCTGGTAGGCATTATAGTTGGCCGTGGAGTCGGTGGCCATTGCCTTGAGCGCATTGGCCTCCAGCTGCAAGTCGTTGAGACGACTGGTGATGCCCTTGACGACATGGCCCTCGGCATCATAGCTATCCTTGCATGATTCCTGGAGGATCTCGTTGGCGCGCGCCGTAGCAGCCTCCGCCTTCAGTGCTTCGAGCTTGGTGGTCGTAGCCTGGATCTGTGGGTCGATGCTCTCGCCGGGGATAACAAATGCTTTCTTTGCCTCCGTCAGCGTACGGCTGACCAGCTCAGCACCCTTCGGGTAATAATAATACTGATTTCCGATGAAGTCGGTATATGCTTGCTTCTCCGCATTGACATGTGCTTTTTGGGCGTTCACACGCGTCAGCAACTCGCTCAGTGCGTCGTTGATAGCGTCAACGTCACCCTTGATGACGCTCAACAAGGACATAGCCTCTACTGCGTTGGCCTCGGTGATGTCGTCCTTGGTGGCTGCTACAGCCTGGATCTTGGCCTTCTGCGTGTTGGTGCTGGCCTCGATATCATTGAGATCCTGGAGCAACTCGTCATACTTCAGTCCGAGGTTGTCCTCCGTCCACGTCACATTGTAATACTCATAGGGCACGCCCTTGTACTCATCGATATCAGCCTTGATGGCATCGACGACTTTGCTGGCGGCATCATACATCGCCTTGGCAGCCTCTATCTTGGCAGTCTTGTCGGAATTGACCTTGTCATTGGCGAAGGCAGCATCGAGGGCCTGGGCGTCGGTGAGGATGGTCTCCTTGAGTTGCACGGCCAGCAAAGCGGCAAGAAGGTCGGCATCGAGCTTCTCCTTGGCAGCACTGAAGTTGCCTGCCACACGGTCGATCTCTGTCTGAAGCTTGGTGATACGCTCTCCGTAGGTCTTGCCTGTGACCTCCGTGGCCGGAGTGGCAACGACGAGCGTCTTCGTACCGACGGTCGCACGCAGCGTGGCCAGTGCGTCCTTGTAGTTCTTGATGGCGGTGTTCACCACATCGTAACGGCCCATGGCAGCCGTGGCGTCATCCTGATACTTGACGACGGCCATAGCAGCAGCGTCTATCTGACTCTGGAAGTCCCCGCGCACCGTCTCGGTCAGCGTCTTCTCCTGATAGCCCTTCTCAACAGCGGCCTTAATCTCGTCGATGGTCTTCTGCAGGCCGGCAGCCGTCTTCTGGAAGTGGGCAGCCATATCATACGTATCGCCCTCGGCGGCTGGCTTCATCTTGGCCACAGCAGTCTTGGCGTCGTCGAGCTTCTTCTGCAAGCCCGTCTCAGTGCCCAGTGCCTTGAGCAACTTCTGATAGTTCTCGTAGTTCTGGATGATGGCACCAGCATCGCTACGCAAGCTGCTGATCTTGGCCTGGATGGCATCGCGGTCGGCATCATAGTTGGCCGTGCGGATATTGTGGGGTGCCTTGTAGTCCGTGCCCACCTTGTCCTTGAGGGCATTGATAGCGATACGGATCTCCTTGACACGATTGGCATACTTCAGGTTCACATCCTCGCTCTTCTCCAGATACTGGAAGTCGTCCTCCAGATCGGCAAGGAGCTGGTCGGCGGCAGCCTTCTTGGCCTCGGCATCGACATGCTTGGCGAGATACTCGTCCTTCGTGGCATTGATGACCACCACCTGTGCTTCCTTCAGCGTGCGGAAGTTCTCCTCCAGCTCAGAAGCCTTCGTCTTGTCGGCATCGATGGTCTTGTACAGGTCGCTCACCTTCTTCCACGCTGAGCGCATGGCGTTGAGAGCCTCTTCGTTCCAATCGGCATAGTTGCCGTCGTCCGGCATCTGGGTGTGTATCTCCTCCTGAGCGGCGTTGAAGACACGCAGACCGTCCTGATAGACGGCATAGATATTGATCCAAGCGGCATCAGAAACACCAATGTTGGCCTCCAACTCATTCAACATGCGGTTGAAGTTTTCCGTAAACTCATCCGTCTTCAGTTCCTTGGCCGTGCCAGCGTTGTACTTCTGCTGTGCCAGCACTTTAAAGTCGGTGATGCTTTGCTGTAGCTTGTTGTAGTCTGCCTGATAGGTAGCTTGGATTTCTTCGGCTGCAGCATACCACGAATAGAAATTTCTAAGCCGATATTCAGCAGCCTCGTAGGCGTTCCGTGCACTATTGTAGGCATTCTCGTTGTCGTTGGCAGCCTCTACGACCTTGGCAAGGGCAGCAATACCATCGGTCAGTGCACGAAGCTCGGGACTGTTCTTTCCCTGCCAAAGGTGATTCTTCACATAGACTTCATAATCACCCTTCTCAATGATGTCAAGCTGGCTGGCATAGTCGGCCACCTGCATCTCCAGGCTGGGCTTTCCGTCCTTGCCCTTCGTCCAAGCATCGGTTCTACGGAAGTAGTTGCTGGTACCGCTGACGATTTCGCCGAGCTGCGCACTGAGCTCCTTCACCGGAGCAGCGAAGTCGAAGATCAAGATAAACTTGACACCGGAGAACTTGAATTCGCCCGGGGTCACGGCACGAACCTTGACTTTTACTTTCGCTGGCGCGTCACCATCGATAGTAAAAGCGACGCCGGGGGCATACTCCTTGCCCTTATAGACAGCGACAATCTTGGCATTGTCGGTAAACAACTCGGGGGCATCCTGCAGCTTATACTCGCCAGGAGCCAGTTCTTTCTCGATGGAAACTTCCTTTCCTGTGGAGACGGTCACGGAACCGTCTTCCGATACGGTCAAATCATCTCCTGTCCATGCAGTCTTGTCGATCACAACATCGGCGTCGGCCAATGCTGCAACGGGGGCGCCTGTAATGGCGAGGAGAGAAATCAGTACATCTTTTCTCATAATCTTATTTAATTGTACAAATTAATTATTTTCTTTTCAGCTGTTCTTCCCTAATATATAATAAGGTAAAGAGACGTTGATAGACCACTTTTTGTCAGTGCAATCGTGTACAAAATTATACATAATCCATGGAGTCATGCGAAACCGCAATGGCCCTTTTCGTGAACCATCGTGATTTTTTCGTGAATGAAAATACGCCACAAAGGGTGTCCCACATCTCACACTATGGGAAATGCCCATTCAATCCACGGATGGGGGGGGTAAATCCACACCCCTTTCCTTCGTCAGGATCGAGGTCAGGGTCGTCAGACTCATCCGATGGCAGCGTCGCATAAGAGCTACGCGCGTCCTGCATCAAGCTTTTGAGCGCTGGTTTCGATACATTGAGTACGACCACCTGCCCATTGGAGCCGTAGAGCGACACCGTCTGCTTGAGGGCATTCATGTGGAAGACCCGGTTCTTATTGATGATGTATTTCCGGCCCATCCTGACCAAATTGTTGTGGTCTGGAAACCTCGTCCGAATCTCCCGTTCTATCTCCCCGAGGCAGAAAGGCACCATGATCTTGTTGCCATACAGATTGTGTATTTCCGTGTAGTGGTCATCAGCCTCAAACAGCAAAGCGTCATCAAGATTGAGCATATAAATCTCACCACAGAGGATGAGACACATATTGCTTTTGTGTTCCATTTCGTTTACGTTGTTTGTTTGTTAGTATCTACTAGATGGTAGTATCTCCTAATTGTTAATGTTCGTTTTGGTAAGGAAGTAACTCCGTCCCACTGCAAAAATAGAGAAATTCTTACTGCCAAATCTATCATCCCATTCTGCTTTTCGTGAACCACGCGCTTTCCTTCGTGAACGAACGCATAATAGCTTTCCCATCGTGAAAACATCTACTCAATTCGTGAATATAGTCCGAGGCTGGTTTGCAAGGATCCAATGACTGTTGGAATAGGTGGTTTTGAGACGCAAGAGGGATTTTATGTGAAAAAGTGCGACGAAAATCGGTGGTTATTTTCCTAAATTGTCCTAAAAGATTGTTTGAGCGTCTGCGCACACAATCTCCCGTTACATGGGGGATTCGAGGCGATTTTGGGGTAGGGTAGCGGTTTTTTGCAGAATGTGAAGAAATATTAACGAGCTGGTTTTCAGCCCTATTTTTTACTACCTTTGCATCACGAACATGAAACGAAGGCGCTGCAGGAGCGGTTTTCCTGGATAGAAACGCGCTATGGTGGACACCCCCTTTTGTCGGGTTTTCGGCCAAGTTTCAAAACCTAATTTTATGAAGCAATACAGAAAAGAGACCAAATTAGAGAGCATTGTCTATCAAGTCATCATCACGCTCGCCCTCATTGCGCTGCCCGTCTTCGGCCATGCTGCCACGACGGAGCAAGCACTACCCGCCGAGGTAACGGAGACAGCGGGCGATGGAGACGGATTTGACTGGAACAAGCTCATCGATGCCATCGCCCATTTCGAGAGCAAGGGCAACGCCCGCGCCGTAAACGGACAGTATGTGGGCCTGCTGCAGATCTCACCGGTGCTGGTCCGCGAATGCAACAACATCCTCAAGGCGCGCGGAGAGAGCAAACGCTACACCCTCAAGGACCGCTACAACGCGGAGAAGTCGCGCGAGATGTTCGCCATCATCCAGTCGCACCACAACCCGTCCAACTCCATCGAGCGCGCCATCCGAATCTGGAAAGGTGGCATCGGATACAGCATCCGCAAAACACAAAACTACGTCAACCGCGTGCTTGAGCGCATGGGACTGTAGGGCGCCACTTGTTCTTCGTTGATAGGGTTGAGGGGGATCGCCTATGATTGTTGCGATCCATCCACGGCAAAGAATAACCGCTAAAAATGTGGCGGATTAGGAGGAAGTAGAAGAAAAAATGAATCGTCGGCGTTCATTTTTTTTACTATTTTGTTAGGTTTTTGCGCAGAAAATATTACTTTTGCATCCGAAACATGGTCTTTCGGACACGCCTTGCGCACTCGTCGGCCTCCGTTTCGCCCCC
>OFMT01000750.1_pt1 | contig 27474 bp, 19 predicted proteins | sample 1541891 | NCBI WGS metagenome assembly OFMT01 (sample SAMN04209230, study PRJEB22552) | human gut metagenome | biome: gut; material: feces | host: Homo sapiens | place: USA: Oklahoma | reverse complement strand
TATATCCTGAAATTTCTACAGGTTCCGGTTACTCTGAGATTCCTATCCAGTCCGGAGACGTTCAGAACCAGGGTGTCGAGCTTTCGCTCGGATTCTACAAGACCTGGGGAATTTTCGGATGGAACAGCAGCTATACCTTCTCTACCAACAAGAACAAGATCGTCTCCCTCGTGAAGGATGTCATGAACCCTGTTACCGGCGAGCCTCTCAATATCTCCGCAATGGAAGTCGGCGGCCTCGGCAATGCCAGATTCATCCTCAAGGAAGGCGGTTCCCTCGGCGACCTTTACTCTCGCCAGGACTTCGTAAGAGACAGCAACGGCAAGATTTATGTCAATGCAGAAGGCAACGTGGCGACTGAAGTGATCAAGGACCTCGACAGCTACATCAAGCTGGGCAGCGTACTTCCTAAGGCGAATATGGCTTGGAGAAATGATTTCAAGGTTCAGAACTTCAACTTCGGCTTCATGCTTACGGCGCGTCTCGGCGGAGTGGTTTATTCCAGAACCCAGGCTATGCTCGATTACTATGGCGTATCTGAAGCTTCTGCTTCAGCACGTGACAACGGCGGTGTCTATATCAATGGTTCTGACCTCATTGATGCCAATAAATGGTATACGGCTATCGGCTCCGGAGACGCTGTCCCACAGTATTATACATACTCAGCTACCAACGTCAGACTTCAGGAGGCCTCTATCGGCTATACATTCCCTAAGAAGATGCTCGGCGGACTCTTCGACCTTACTTTGCAGGTTGTGGGACGTAACCTCTGGATGATCTACAACAAAGCTCCGTATGATCCGGAAACAGTGGCTTCCGCTACAAGCAACTTCTATTCGGGTCTCGACTATTTCATGATGCCAAACACCAGAAACTTTGGCTTCAATGTGAGAATCAAATTCTAAAAGGAGGCTTTCTACAATGAACAAGAAAATATATAAAGTATTCTCGGTGGCAGCCATGGCCCTTTGCGGAATTGCCTGCACATCGAACTTTGAAGAAATCAACAAGAACCCGTACGGTGTTTCTGACGATGAGATGCAGAGAGACGGATATATCATCCGCGCATCCCTCACCGGAATCGCAAATGGCGTCATTTCACCGGATGTTAACACTACCCAGTTCACCGAGTGTCTTCTTGGCGGTACCCAAGGAGGATATATGGCTGACGCCAATGCCGGCTTCGCCAATACCATTTCCAATTACAACCCGACAGACAACTGGACCAATGTATTCATGAAGAGTGATAAGATCATTCCAGTTATCTACACGAACTACAAACAGCTTCATCAGGTAACTGACGATCCTGTAATCCTTGCGGTCGGTGATATTATCAAGGTTGCTGCAATGCACAGAGTTACGGATACTTACGGCCCGATTCCTTACACTCAGATCGGACAGGACGGAAGTCTCACGGTACCTTACGATTCCCAGGAAGATGTCTATAAGGCAATGTTCAAGGAACTTGATGCTGCTGTAGAGGCTCTCATGCCTAACCGTACAAACAACTTTGCGGCCGATGCGGACGCCATCTACGGCGGTAATGTCGAGAAATGGATCAAACTCGCAAACTCTCTGAAACTCAGGCTTGCAATGCGAATTTCGTATGCGGCTCCGGAGCTTTCCAAGCAGATGGCTGAATCTGCTGTCAAGAATGATGTAGGCGTGTTCACTTCCAATGATGATAATGCCAGATTTGATTCTTGGGGAACAGACGGAAACCCTATAAAGGTCGCTGTGGAATACAACAAGGTGAAGACTCACACCAATGGAACGGCTTGTACCACAGCAGCAGGTGACTCTCACGTCGCAGCCGACATCATTTGCTACATGAATGGTTACAATGACCCTAGACGTGCGTCTTATTTCACAATGGACGAGTGGGGAACCACTGAAAAATATTGCGGAATGAGAAGAGGTATCATTATCCCTAACCAGGCTTCCATTGGTCATCAGTTCTCAGGTTTCACTCTCAAGGTGTCGGACCCTGTATGCTGGATGAATGCTGCCGAGGTTGCATTCCTTGAGGCGGAGGCGGTTGCCGTGTTCGGTTATGATATGGGCGGTTCTGCAAAGGATTTCTATGAGAAAGGCATTGCACTTTCATTCGAGCAGTGGGGTGCTGGCAGTGCAGCTCAGTATATAGCTGATAACTCCAGCGTACCTGGTACATACACCGATCCTTCAGGTTCCAACACTTATGCTGAAACACTTTCTTCCATCACCATCGCTTGGGACGAAAACGCTACAACAGCCCAGAAGCAGGAGCGTATCATTACCCAGAAATGGATTGCCAACTGGCTACTCGGTAACGAGGCGTGGGCGGATTGGAGAAGGACCGGTTATCCTACACTCATTCCTGTATCAGACAAGGGTAACAAGAGTAACGGTATGGTAGATTCCCGCAAGGGTGCAAGACGTATGGCTTACCCTACAAATGAGACCACCTCCAATGCTGAGAACTATCATAATGCTGTCAGCAATCTTCTCAAAGGTGAGGATAACATGAGCACCCGCCTGTGGTTCGACTGCAATCCTGACAACCCTTATTACAAGAACTAACATTAAAAATCCTTAATGATGACAATTAAAGATAATAAATTGGCTAAGGCTGTCCTCGGTTCCGCAGTGGTGCTCCTTATGGCATCATGCTCCGACTGGACCGAGACGGAAAGCGTCAATATTAAATATCCTGATCTCAAGGCTGACGCTCCTGAACTCTATGAGCAGTACACACAATCGCTGAGGGATTACAGGAACAGCGACCACAAGGTCGTGATTGCCAAGTTCGACAACAAGGCAACCTCTCCTGCCGGACAGGCTGAGCATATCAATGCTCTCCCGGACAGCATTGACTATGTGATTCTTCAGAATCCTGACAATCTCAGTTCTGAAATCCAGGCTGAAATGAAGGAAGTCCGCGCGGTAAAAGGCATGAAAGTCCTTTATGAAATCAGCTGCAGCGGTATCATTGCCTCTTACAAGGCTTATCTTGAGGCATGGAATGCCGCTCATCCTGAGACGACTGCTTTAGAGGGCGAGGGAGAAACTCCTTCAGAGCCTGTGGAGAATCCGACTACCCAGAACGACTTTGTGAAAAATGCCGTAGCGGAACAGCTTGGACTTTTCGCAAAGTATGGCTATGACGGTATCAATGTTTCTTACACTACAAAGAACCCTCTCAGCGTTCCGGAAGACAAACAGCCGGAGCTTCTTGCTGAACAGGAGGCTTTCCTCGAAGGAATACGTGAGTGGAGAAAATCCAATGCTGACGCTTCTTTCTTCTACGAGGGAAATCCTCAGTATCTGTTGAACGAAGATATGTCACTGATTAAGAACGCTGATTACATCATCATACCGGCATTGTCAGAATTGAATGTATATTCATTCTCTTATCTGGTCAATCAGGCTATGCGTTTCGGAAACATCCCTGCTGACAAATTTGTGATGGGAGTTACCACCGTTTCATTGACAGATCCGGGTGATACCAAGGGTACTTTCCTTGACAAGGATGACAATGGCAATGTTCTTACTGCTATAACCGGTGCGGCTTACTGGACGACTCAGAAGACTTCCGGCGTGACCAAGGCAGGTATCTGCATCTCTAATGTGCAGAATGACTATTTTAATATTCAGTTCGTTTATCCGAATGTCCGCAAGGCCATAGAGATAATGAACCCTTCACCACTTAATTAAGCATTGAAGATGAAAAATACATTGAAATACAGCTTTATTCTTTTTGCTGCGGCATTGACATTTGCCGGCTGCCAGACGGAGAGCAAGCGGATGGATGAGCATCATTTCGACAACAAGCTCTATCTGAATGCTTCCAACGCTGCCGATGAGATTCTGGTAAAACAGACCGGCTCGACCGTGACTGTCAGCAGAACGCTTTCCATGAGCACTGCTCTTCAGGCAAATTGTGAGATTACGGCAAAACTTGTTGCAGCTCCTGAACTGTTGTCTGTATACAAGCAGTCTTATTACAATGATGATGCAATCATTCTTCCGGAAGGGAAGTGCGAGATTTCCGAGTCTACTTTGAAGATTAACAAAGGAGCCAATGCTTCTCCTGAAGTAGAGATTTCTTTCAATGGTCTTGAGGAACTGGATCGTGAACTTGTATATGTCCAGCCTGTCAAACTTACTGATGTACAGGGTATTGATGTGCTTGAATCCAAGACGGTCGTATATTATGTGTTCAAGGGCGCAGCTCTTGTCAATGTGGTCGCGGACCTTGCTGAGAACAGGGCTTACCCTTCATGGAAAGATGGCAGCATCGTGGACGATATGACCAATTTCACTATGGAGTGCATGGTGAACTTCAATAAGTTCGGACGTCAGATTTCCACCATTATGGGTATTGAGGGTAACTATCTTCTCCGTGTCGGTGATTCAGGTGTTCCTGATAACCAGCTCCAGGTGGCATGCTCACGGAATCTTACCAGCAGCGATCTTCAGTTCGACACCAACAAATGGTATCATGTAGCTGTTACATTCGACAATGGCGAGGTGAAAGTATACTACAATGGCGTACAGAAATTTTCAGGTAATTGCGGCGAGTCTAGTATAAGCTTGGGAGCTGCTCATACCAATGAGAGTGATGGTTCACGTTGTTTCTGGATTGGATATTCTTATGCATCGGACCGTTATCTTGACGGTAAGATTTCTGAAGTGAGAATCTGGAACAAGACTCTTACCGCTGAAGAAATCAATGCTCCTGCCCATTTCTATACAGTCGATCCTGAATCTGAAGGTCTCGTGGCTTACTGGAAATTTGATGAGGGCGCAGGCAATACAATCAAGGATTACAGTGTTAACGGCAATGACCTTACGGTGGACTCCAATCCTGGTTGGACCAAGGTTTCTCTTCCATAAACAATAGCATTAAATTGAATACAAGATGAAAAGATATTTTAATATGCTTGCGGTTTCTGTCCTCTGCTCGGGGGTGATGCTTTCATCCTGCACGGATGATATCCAGATCGGAACTTTGGACGAGTCGCAGTATGACAATGTAAAAGAGCTTAAAGGTGCTGTGCGTGATGCCAACAACGGCAAGACCAACACTATCGTGGAGCTTCGCAAGAAAGACTATTCTACAGCTGTAGAGTTCAGACTTTCGAGAGTGCCTAAACAAGGAGTGGATGTAACCATCTCATTTGATGCGGAATATCTCGACACCTACAATGCCGAGCATGGTACTTCATTCAAGCTTTATCCTGCCGATAAGGTTCAGATTCAGCATGATGGCAAAATCGTGATGGCACCTGACGACAAGACTTCTTATTCACTTGATCTCATCATTCCAACTCTTGGAACCGATGAGTTCGAGGAAGACCAGACTTATCTTCTTCCTCTCAAGGCAGAGGTCAAGACTGACGGAGTTTCTGTTTCCAAGAAAGAATCTCACTGCGTTTATCTCGTGAAAAACCTTGCAGGTGAGGGCAATACGGATAGAAAACCTGGCGAGAAAGAGACTTTCTTCTTCTTTGAGGTGAATGATACCAACCCGCTGAATGCTCTTCAGTGGAAGATGGAGGATGGTCGCTATCTTGTGAACTATATGGTTCTTTTCGCTGCCAATATCAACTATGACAGAGAGAAAGGTGAGGTTTACATCTACACAAACCCTCAGGTTTCGTATATCCTCGCTCACAATGAGGAAGTTATCCAGCCTTTGCGTAAACGCGGTATCAAGGTCCTTCTCGGACTTCTCGGAAACCATGACGAGTCCGGTCTTGCGCAGCTTTCAGAAATAGGAGCAAGAGATTTTGCCCAGAAGATAGCCGCTATGTGCTATGCGTATAATTTGGATGGTGTGAATTTCGATGATGAGTATTCAAAAGATCCGGATCTCAGTAACCCGTTGTTTACCAGGTCATCTTCTGTAGCTGGTGCACGTCTTATGTTTGAGACCAAGAAAGCTATGCCTGACAAATATGTAACCACATTCCAGTATGGATATATGGGAGGAGAAGATTACATAGATGGAATCGAAGCAGGTGCATGGCTTGACATCGCTGTTGCCAACTATGGTAGTAAAGGCAGGCCTATGGCAGGTATGACCAAGGCAAACTGCTCCGGTCAGTCTACTGAAATGGCAAGATATGGTGCTATTGCAGTAAGTACGGCCAAGGATGTTGCCGAAAGTGAATATGGCTATTATATGGTATTCGCTCCATGGGCTGCAAATAACCAGGGAAGCAAAACTCAGTTCGGATACCTCAGCAACCTTTCCGAGGGTCTTTACGGATGTAGATTGATAGAACCGAAATTTTATTATCCTACTACAACGTCTCTTAAAACCAACCCATATTAACAGAGAATTAGATAAACGATGAAAAAATATATTGTTATTCTCGCTTCTGCAGCTCTGATGCTTTCAAGCTGTGGTGAAGAAGGAAAGGAGAGCCTGGATTTAAGTTCAGTCTCGCTTTCCACCAATGAAATCATTAGTGATTCAGAGGGAGGTCAATTTGATGTGACAGTAACCAGTTCTGAAGATTGGCGGGTGTCCGGAATCTCTGATTGGGTGACTGCCGATAAGACCGGTGGTAAATCCGGAGAAAAGGTTACTTTTACAGTTGCTCCATCATCTTCGATGGTTACTGACTCAGTGTTTTTCAAGATTTTTGCGGGTTCTGCGGTTCAGCAGGTCAAGGTGAAAATCTCTGCCGGTCAGGTGATTAATCTGGAGTCTGAAGACAAAGTGGATGTATCGGCTGATGCAAATGCTGTTGTCATAAAACTCAAGACTAACATTGAAAAATTTGAATATGATTATAGTGATGGCGGTGCGGACTGGATTTCTTTTGATCAGAGGTCTGATGCGTTCGGCTTGACTACCTTGAGATTCAATGTGAAAAGAAGCAAGGAATTTACTGCCCGTACTTCAGATATCATAATCAAGGGTGCATCCAGTGGTGATATCAAGGTCAATGTTACACAGGCACAGAGGGATACCATGCTTTGCGAGACGCCTGATATCGTGAAAGATCTCGCTGCATACGGTGATATCAAACTTGTCGTGAGGGCGAATGTGGTTCCTTTCCTGACATTTGAATCTACCTGGCTTGAAAAAGTGTCTGAAACTGCGGGTGAAAAGGCAGCAGACGGACTTACGGATTATACTTTTGTGTTCTCCGCTCCTGAAGCTAAAGGTTCCAGGGTTACTGTGATGAACTGCCATAAGGCAGATGCCAACGGCATCGTCATGCATCAGTTCTCGATTAAGCAGCAGAATCCTAATCCTATCATTTGCAATATCACCGATGCTAAGGTGCGTGAAGCACTTTCCAAGCAGGGTTGGATTATCACTTCCGGTGAAAGTACAGAATGTGAAGTGGTAGATGCCGGTCTTACTTCGACGTCATTGACATTGTCAGGTGAGTATTATTATGGTTTGCAGGCTACTATTATTGACGGACTCGATGGATTCCCTGAACTTACTGAATTGACATTGGATAAGTCTCAAACTGTCAGGACGATCGATCTTTCAGGTTGCAAGAAACTTAAGACAGTGCTGGCTAAAGAGTATAGTATGCTTGAAACAGTTAAGTTTGGAGACAGCCCGGTAGAGTCGTTCTCTCTCGGAAATCCAGATGATTCGGGTCTTAACAGTAAGTCTCTTACATTCTCTGGCTCTAAGGTCAAAAGTATTGATATTACATGCTCAAGCTGGATGATTGCCTATGATTATGAAAGGTGCGCATCCCTGGATATCACCGGCTGTACGTCATTGGAATCATTGAAGGCAAGGAGAGAAGCTCAAGACTATTACGGAATGAAGTGTACTATGAAGACTATCTATGTCACTGCCGCACAGAAAGCTGCAATCGATGCTGGTACTATTACAGTTGACAAGTCAGACTTGAGTGAATATGTAATAAAATAATCCAATGTTGCTGAAACATTGAAGTAAATAATCGCCGGGACTTCACACCACTGATGTCCCGGTTTTTCGTTTTTCCAAAAATGAATTTCTATACTCTTCCTGCCTGTCGGGACGCGGCCACGGGTGTTTTTGTAACTAATTGATAATCAGATACTATTTAAACGACAGCGTGGAAATGCAGGCTTTTTTTGGCTGCGTTTCCACGCTGTGTTTTATAACTCATTGAAAATCAATGCGCTCAAAAACAGGGCGTGTCCGCGTCACGCCGCGCCTGGCAGTCTTGGGATAACTTTGGAAATGCTTGCGCAGTCCACGCGATTTTTGATAAAGTCCGGCAAGATTTGTAATTTTGTATGGTAAATGAAAAAAACATGAGCGGACAGTATACAAAAGACAAGAAATATGTCATGACCAGCGAAGTCCCGTGCTATGACGTGGACTCGAATATGGACATGAAACCGGCAGCATTTATGGACCTGGCACAGGAAATTGCCTATCAGGCAGCTACGGCGCTCGGGTTCGGTTATGACGCGCTCCAGACGGAGGGCAAGGCCTGGGTGCTGTCGAGAATGCACTATGAATTCATCCGTCATCCCAAATGGCGCGAAAACATTGAACTATATACTTGGCACAAAGGACCTTACGGACCTTTCTACCTCAGGGACTTCGAACTGAAGAATGCCGGCGGCGACCTCCTTGTGCGGGCCACCAGCTCCTGGGTGATACTCGACGTCGCCAACAGGACCATGTGCCGCACGGCCGATGTGATGGAAATGATCCCCGAGGATACCGTCTGTAAGGACAATGCCATCGAAAGGCCTGCTGACAAAGTGATGATGCCGCGTGGCGTGACCCCGGAAATCGCCGGCGAACACAAGGTGGAGTTCTCCGACATTGACCTTCTCGGACATACGAACAATGCCAGATACGTGGTCTGGGCGATGGATTGCATTGATTTTGACGAACTTAAAACAAGGCCGGTGAAAGATGTCACGGTGACATTCATCCATGAGACACGCGCCGGCGAGGTAATTACCCTCGAAAAGGTACGTACGGAAAATGAAGACGGTACGATAACCTGGTACATTGACGGGAAGGCTGACGGAAAATCAGCGTTCTGTGTTAAGATCAATATGTAAAAGATTATAGAAATGAGAGACTTATTCTTGGGAACCGGTATCGCGCATACCATCCTTCTTTTTGCTGTGGTAATCGCCCTCGGCCTTTATCTGGGCAAATTCAAGTTCAAGGGAATTTCCATCGGCTCCACATGGATCCTCTTTATCGGCATTCTCCTCAGCCACTTCGGCCTCAGGGGCGACCCGCATATCCTGGCATTCATGAAGGACTTCGGCCTTATCCTGTTCGTGTTCAGCATCGGACTTCAGGTCGGTCCGGGATTCTTCCATTCATTCCGTAAAGGCGGATTGACCATGAACATGCTTGCAATTACGCTCGTGCTGCTTGCGGTGCTCGTTACCTGCATCATACACCTGGTTACCGGCGAAGACCTTCAGACCATGACCGGTGTCATGTCCGGTGCGGTTACCAACACCCCGGGCCTCGGTGCTGCCCAGCAGACACTTTCGGATGCAATGATTGCGGAAGGTGCACCATCGTTCGTGGCAGCAGAAGCTTCTTCATCCATAGCATCGGCCTATGCGGTTTCCTATCCTATCGGTGTGCTCGGCGTAATCATCCTTCTGATGGTTTTCAAAGCCATTTTCAATGTCGACCTGAACAAGGAAAAAGAGGACCTTGACAATGAAGGCAAACTCGGAACCGGCGCCATACGTGCAACTTACGCGGTGAAGAACCCGGCCATTTTCGGCAGGACGATCGGCGATGTGACGAAAGACAACGGCGACCGCTTCGTCATTTCCCGTGTGCTGCGTAACGACGAACTATGTGTTCCTTCCTCCGATATGCTCCTGAAAGAAGGCGACAAACTCCTGATTGTCACCTCTCCTGATGCGGAAGACCTCGTGAAGATTCTCTTCGGAGACGAGATCGACATGCCGTTCAAGGAATGGGACAAACCGGACAGCAAACTCGTTGCGAAGAAGATTACCGTTACCAAGCCGTCCATTACGGGGCGCAGCCTTAAAGATTTGAATGTCAGATCCATATATGGCGTATCAGTGACCCGTGTATTCAGGTCGGGCGTGGAACTCGTAGCCAGCCCTAACCTCTATCTCCACGTGGGAGACAGCCTCCTGGTCGTAGGACCTGAAGATGCGATGGACAAGGTAGCCGGACTCTTCGGAAACAAGGCAGCCAGCCTCAGCCATCCGAACCTGATTCCTATCTTCTTCGGTATCGTGGTCGGTGTCCTCTTCGGTAGCCTTCCTATCAAGTTCCCTGGCATTCCTCAGCCTATCAAGCTCGGTCTTGCCGGCGGTCCGCTCATCATTGCTATCCTCCTCGGATATTTCGGTCCTAAGCTGAAAATCACCACATATACCACATTGAGTGCCAATATGATGATCCGTGAAATCGGCATCTCATTCTTCCTTGCGGCAGTGGGACTTGGAGCAGGCGAAAACTTCATCAGCTCCATCGTGAACGGCGGTTACTGGTGGATTCTCTATGGTGCCTTGATTACATTGGTGCCTGTAACCTGCGTGATTCTGCTCGCCAGACTGGTATTCAAGCTCAACTTCTACCAGATCTGCGGTCTTGTCTCAGGTGGAACCACGAACCCTCCTGTGCTCGCATTCTCCCAGGAAGTATATGGTACCAACTATCCGTCAATCAGTTACGCTACCGTATATCCTTTGACAATGTTCATGCGAGTCCTCGTGGCGCAGCTCATGATCCTATTTACGCTGTAGCACCATGTTCGATCTGGTTTATCCGGCCTCTCCGGCGGTCGTGCTGCCCAAACCTACAGCCGACAAGCCTGCCGACAGGCCCGCTCCGGGAACGGAAATGCTGCCCGTGATAGACGAAAACGGTATCGTATACGCGCAAGCTTCGCGCGCATGGTGCCATGGCGGGTCAATGCTTCTGCACCCGGTAGTGCACCTTCATATACTCAACCGCTACGACCAGCTCTATCTCCAGAAGCGCTCCATGAAAAAGGACCTGCTTCCGGGCAGATGGGATACAGCGGTCGGCGGACATATTGATTATGGTGAATATGTCAGCGAGGCATTGTTCAGGGAATCAGGAGAAGAACTGAAATTCACTGAGTACAATCCTATCTGGCTCGGAAACTACATTTTCCAGAGCGATGTGGAAAGGGAACTCATAAACATATTCGCGGCAGTAGGAAACTTCACGCCTCATCCTGACCTGGATGAGGTGGCTGAAGGCCGCTACTGGTCAATGGATGAAATCGAGGAAAACCTCGGCAAGTCCGTATTCACGCCTAATTTCGAGGGCGAATTCAGGAAAATCAGAAAATCCCTGGAGGCCCTGCTGTAAAACACATAACCTGATGGCCACTTTCAAAATCCTGTCTGACGGCCCTGTACTCAGGACATCAGATTTGCGCAAGGCCGCTGCTGACCTTGCCGACGATTACATTGTCATCAATACCAAGCCATATCCTTGCGATTTGGGCTATCTCGCCCTTGAACGCTTCGCGGAAGTGGCGGAATATACGATGGCCGATATGCTGTATTCTGATTACTATGAGCTGGTTACGACACCGGACGGAAACGGGGAACGCCGCCGTCACCCTGTAATCGAATGTCAGAAGGGAGCATTGAGAGACGACTTCGATTTCGGGCCGGTGCAGGTATATCGTGCCGACCCGTTCAGGAAAGCCGTGGCGGAAATGGATGTGGACTACAGCTTCGGGGCAATGTATGACCTGCGTCTCCGCATGGCCAAGAAAGTCCATATCGGTGAATGCCTCTATACCGAGGTGGAGACCGACCTTCGCAAGTCAGGCGAAAAGCAGTTCGACTATGTGAACCCGCGTAACAGGGAAGTGCAGGTGGAGATGGAAAAAATCTGCACCGCTTATCTCAAACGTGCGGGAGCATATCTGGCACCTGGAACGAAACATATTGACCATCAGCATGAAACGCCGTCTGTCTCAGTAATCATTCCGGTTTTCAACAGGGTAAGGACCATTGCAGACGCCGTTAAAAGTGCATTGTCCCAGGAATGCAGCTTCGGTTACAATGTCATTGTCGTAGACAATCATTCTACGGACGGGACGGCCGAAATCCTCGCGGGCATTGACGACAGCAGGCTCATTGTCGTGACGCCGGAACGTGGGGACCTTGGCATCGGCGGCTGCTGGAACTTGGCGGTGCACGACAGCAGGTGCGGGCTTTATGCGGTCCAGCTCGACAGCGACGACGTCTACAAGGACTCCACGACGCTTCAGAAAATCGTGGATGTTTTCGAAAAGGAAGGCTGCGCGATGGTCATCGGGTCCTATGAAATGACCGACTTCGACATGAAACCGCTTCCTCCGGGAATTATTGACCATAAAGAATGGACGGAAGATAACGGTAAGAACAATGCATTGAGAATCAATGGTTTGGGTGCGCCGCGCGCGTTCTATGTGCCATTGCTCCGCGAAATCAATTTCCCGAATGTCAGCTATGGCGAGGACTATGCCGTGGGGCTGAGGATCAGCCGGGAATACCATATCGGCCGTATCTATGAACCGCTGTATTGCTGTCGCCGCTGGGAAGGAAATTCCGACGCCGCACTCGACATCACCAGGGTCAATGCCAATAATCTTTACAAGGACAGCATCCGCACCTGGGAGGTGGAAGCCAGGATTGCGCTGAATCATAAAAACCGGTCTGCCAATGGATAACGATATCTCCAAGTTCGTCCGCGACCAGCTGTCCGTCTGGCCTGCGGCTGCCGCCAATTTCAGGTCAATGAAAAAAGCATTGACGCGTAAACTCATGGTGGGCGGTCTGGAAGTCACGGTCCAGCATAACCCGGAGCGCATACGTTCGTCCGCAGCGAAAGTGGACAAGGCTTCCATACAGAGCAGAAAATGTTTCCTTTGCAGTGCCAACAGGCCTGAAGAGCAGCATTTTATGACATTCGAAGGACGAAAGGGGCGCCGCTATGAGATGCTGGTGAATCCCTATCCGATTTTCCCGAAGCATCTGGTGATAGCCAGGGATGTCCATGTCCCCCAGTCGATATGGCACCGTATGCCTGACATGACCGATCTGGCAAGACATTTTCCGGACTTCACGATATTCTACAACGGGCCGAAATGCGGTGCATCCGCCCCTGACCATTTTCATTTCCAGGCATGTCCGCGCGGACTCATGCCATTGGAAAGAGACATTGACCTGAACCTCGACGGCGGTAGGGGAGACCTTACTTGGCTGACCTCGGTTCAGGATGCGGAACTATTTCATTATCATAAATTTACGAGAGGCGTGTTCGTGCTTACGGCGCGCACGTCCAAGTCCATGGCGAAGCTGTTCTACAGGCTGCTGGACTGCCTTCCGCAGCGCGAAGACGAGACCGAGCCGATGTTCAACCTTCTGGCATGGTACAAGGTGCGGCCTTCCCAAAAAGTGTCAGGCATATCGCATGGACGCTTCGGCGAATACCGGGCTGTCCTCATGGCACGTGGCAAGCATCGTTCACATCACTATTTTTCCGACGGTCCGGACCATCTGACGATGAGCCCCGGCTGTGCCGACATGGCGGGACTGTTCGTGGCGCCGCATGAGGACGATTATGAAAAACTGAATACCGGACTTCTGGAGGAAATGCTCTCAGAAGTATCTGTAAGTGAAGAAGTTGAACGCAATATAATCTGGAAGTTGACACGTAGCCAGCAGACGGTCCAGGTCGGCATAATGTCCGGCAATGAAATCGGATTCGAGATAATTTCCGATGGCGCCGGCAGGCAGAAAGTAGTGTATGAAAACGGCCGGATTTCCTATAACGGAACATTGTACGATGAGCTGTTTTTCGATGCGCAGACCATGTCCACGATGTTCGCGGAACCTACATTCATATTGTACGGCGTGACCATCGGCATCGGTTTCCATTGGGAAAGAAGTCAGGTCCAGAAATTCGCAGGGTCATTGAAATTCATTGTCGATGACGGTAAGGTGGTGGCTGTCAATGTGGTAGGTATTGAGGACTATCTGCTCAGCGTCATCTCTTCCGAGATGAAGGCCACGGCTTCGCTCGAATTTCTGAAAGCCCATGCCGTGATTTCCCGTTCATGGCTCATGGCCAGGATCCAGGAAAGACGGGACAATGTCCATTCTTCCGGGTCATCCGTCAAGGAAGACCGCATCGTGGACGGCAATTATCATCTTGTCAAATGGTTCGGCAGGGATGACCACAAGGCTTTCGATGTCTGCGCCGATGACCATTGCCAGAGATACCAGGGACTTACGGTGGCAGTAGGGGACAATGTCCGCAAGGCTGTCGACCAGACATGGGGAGAAGTCCTGACCTATGACGGGGAAATCTGCGATGCCCGTTTCTCCAAGTGCTGCGGCGGCATGATGGAAAGATTCGGCTCATGCTGGGAAGACATTGATTATCCGTATCTTGCAGCTGTTCCAGATACGCCGTGTGAGGATAAGATTCCGGATTTGACGCAGGAGGACAATGCCCGCAAATGGATAATGGGCGAGATGGAAGAGTCGTCGGATGCTTTCTGCAATACCGAAAACGGCAAGATTCTCGCGCAGGTGCTCAATGACTATGACCTGGAGACCAAGGACTTTTTCCGCTGGGAAGTCAGGTACACACGTAAGGAACTTTCGGAATTGATTGCCTCCCGCTCGGGACATGACATAGGTGTGCTGGAAAGCATTGAGCCTCTTAAACGCGGACCTTCCGGCAGGATCACGCTTCTGGAAATACGCGGGACCAAATCTTCGATGACTGTCGGTAAGGAACTGGTCATCAGAAAGTTCCTGTCTGCATCACATCTGAAGAGCTCCGCCTTCGTGGTGGATATTCAGCCGTCCGGAACGTCATTTGAAGAAGACATTGTCGTACTGCATGGTGCCGGTTGGGGGCATGGCGTAGGACTTTGTCAGATCGGTGCGGCGGTAATGTCCTCCAGAGGATACAGGTACAGGGATATCCTTTCCCATTATTATCCGGGAAGCATCTGCTCTGTCAGAAGAACCAATAATCAATAATTTCCATGACCGGCAAAGTTACAGGAAGATCGCCCTGGTGGTGGATTCCGACATTGTATTTCGCGGAAGGCATTCCGTATTTCATAGTTAACAACATTTCCGTGACGATGTTTACAAAAATGGGCGTGCCGAATGGCGAAATGGCGCTGTTTACCAGCCTGTTATATCTGCCATGGACACTCAAGCCGCTCTGGAGCCCGCTTGTGGACATATTCCGGACCAAGCGCTGGTGGATTGTCATGATGCAGGCTTTGGTGTCGGCTGCCTTCGTGCTGCTCGCCCTGACATTGCCTTCTCCGGAGACCTCCACGCAGGTCCCTATGTCGCTGTTTACCTTCACGTTGCTCCTTTTCGTGTTCGCGGCATTCGCCTCCGCTACCCACGACATCGCCGCCGACGGTTTCTACATGATCGCCCTTGACAGCGGCCAGCAATCGTTCTTTGTCGGCATAAGAAGCACATTCTACCGTCTGTCCTCGATTTTCGGACAGGGAGTTCTGGTCGTCGTGGCCGGAGTCCTGGAAGAAAAGACCGGGAACATTCCGCTTGCATGGTCATTGACGATAGGACTTACTGCGGTCATTTTCAGCATATTGACGATATATCACTCCTTTGCCCTTCCGCGGCCTGCCGGAGATTCTGCCGTGAGCACGGACGGTTCCGGTTCCGCCGGCGAATTCGCCAAGGCATTTGCCTCATTCTTCCGTAAACCCGGCGTATGGATAGCGATAATCTTCATGCTGCTTTACAGGCTGCCGGAAGCATTCCTGCTCAAGATGGTAAATCCGTTCCTGCTTTCCCCGGCCAGCGAAGGCGGACTTGGACTGCACACCTCCCTGGTCGGCATTGTCTACGGAACCATCGGCGTCCTTGCGCTGACCGTCGGAGGCATCATCGGCGGCATGGCGGCATCCCGTTGGGGCCTCAGGAAATCCCTCTGGCCGATGGCCGCCTGCATGACCCTCCCTTGCTTCACTTTCGTATATATGAGTATGGCAATGCCTCATAACCTGGTGATTATCAGCACGTGCATTGCTGTGGAGCAATTCGGGTACGGCTTCGGTTTTACGGCATATATGTTGTTTATGATGTACTTTGCCGAAGGAGAATTCAAGACCTCGCATTATGCCATCTGCACTGCCTTCATGGCGCTCAGCATGATGATTCCGGGGGCTGTGGCCGGCTATATTCAGGAATGGCTCGGCTATACGATGTTCTTCTGGATGGTGATAATCTGCTGCCTCGCTACGGTAGCCGTGACATCGCTGGTGAAAGTGGATCCTGAATATGGTAAAATGGTTAAAAGACAATAAGTTATGAAGAAATTTATGTTTGCTCTTGCGGCCCTTGCCGTGGTTTCCTGCGGAACCCAGAGGAAAACTGCAGCCGACAATACCGTCGCCGAAAACACGACCGCGCCTGAAGCCGTCTCCACCATCGGGGGCAATGCTGACGGACGTCTAGCCTTCGGCCTGTCCCTGTTCAATGAAGCCGTTTCCGCAAGCGGCAATGCTGCTGAAAACATTGTCGTGTCACCTTATAGCGCAGGAATGGCATTGTCAATGCTTGCCGAAGGTGCAGCAGGCGATACCAAGGCGGAGCTCATTTCCGTATTGAAAAATGCTTCATACTCAGGCGATATCCTCGAAAGCGGTGACGGATGCATCGTCTCCAGCGCCAATTCGGTGTGGATCAGAAGCGGGTTTCCGGTCCTGCCGGGATATGCAAGCCTTTTGAAGAACGCATACTCCGCTGAGATTGCCGAAAGGGACTTTTCCGTGCCGGCTACCGTCAAGGAAATCAACAAATGGTGCTCTGACAAGACCTCCGGAAAGATTCCTGAAATCATCGACAACATCGACACCGATATGATGATGTTCCTTCTCAATGCCCTGTATTTCAAGGCTCCGTGGCAATATAAGTTCGACAAGAATTCCACATTCAAGGCGGTGTTCCACAGCCCCTCAGCAGTGCAGAATACCGACTTCATGCACATGAAGAAGTCGTTCCTCTGCGGCGAAATCAGTGGTTGCAAATTCGTGGTACTTCCTTATAAATCAGGGAATTGGAACATGGTTGTCTGCTTGCCGGCGGAAGGCGTGGACATGAAGGATTTTCTTTCTTACGTGAATGCTGACAGGTTCAAGAGTTTCATGGAAGCCGCAAGTATGCAGACCGTCGCATTGTCAATGCCTAAGTTCAAGGTCAATACGACATTGATAATGAACAGCTTGCTCCAGTCGATGGGTGTGCACAAGGCATTTTCCGGCGCTGCTGACTTCAGTGCGATGACGCAGGCGGGCGTAGCTGTGGATGAGGTCCGTCAGAAATGCTTCATCGAGGTCAACGAAGAGGGTTCCGAGGCTGCGGCAGTCACATCCGTAGGCGTGAGACTCACTTCCGTCAGACCTGAGCCGAGGCCATTCATTATGAATGTGGACAGACCGTTCGTTTTCGCTATCTTCAATGCGGAGAACAATGATATCCTGTTTGCCGGAAAAATTGCGACCATTGAAAACTAAATGATATGCTGGATGCATTGAAACATAAGATATTGGCGATTCCATTTGCTGTCATTTCGTGTGTTTCCGCCATGGCCGGCAATCCAAAGGTCATGACCGGAATCGAGGTGCTGGAAAAACATAATTTCTGGGAAATCGAGGGGCGCAGAGTCGGTCTTGTGACCAATCCGAGCGGCGTGGACAGCCAGCTCCGCTCCACGATAGACATTCTCTACAATGCTGATAATGTGGAACTTGTGGCATTGTTCGGTCCGGAACATGGGGTGAGGGGAGACGCTTATGCGGGAGATAAGGTGTCAGATACCAGAGACACCAGGACCGGCCTGAAGGTCCATTCCATTTACGGACAATTCAGGGAGCCGTCACAGGAGATGCTTGACGGAATCGATGTTATGGTTTATGATATCCAGGATGTCGGGACACGTTCATATACATTCATCAGCACATTGGGACTGGTGATGCGCGCCTGCGCGAAGAAAGGCATTGAAGTAGTCGTATTGGACAGACCGAATCCTCTCGGCGGCGAGAAAATCGAAGGCTGTAACGTGGAACCCGGGTTCTTCTCGTTTGTCAGTGAATTCAAGATTCCTTATATTTACGGATTGACGGTGGGGGAGCTGGCACTTCTCATAAATGAGGAGGGGCTGAATTGCGGGCAGCGTGGAAACGAAGAGCCGCTGAAATGCAAGTTGACGGTCGTGCCGATGGAGGGGTGGACCAGGGACATGCTTTATGGCGATACCGGATTGCCTTGGGTGCTGCCGTCGCCGAACATCCCTTATCCGCAGTCTGCTGTCAATTATCCTTCGGCCGGTATTGCCGGGGAATTGTACGGGTATCTGAACATCGGTATCGGATATACATTGCCGTTCGAAACTTTTGCCGCGGAATGGATTGATGCTGACGCACTTAAAGATGAACTGGACAGCTATTGCCTTCCGGGGACGGCGTTCAGGACCATCCATTACAAGCCGATTGCGGGGAGCAGCCAGGGGAAACTGATACATGGCGTGCAGTATTTCTTTACGGATTATTCCGCCGCATGCATATCGCTGACACAGTTTTATGTCATGCAGGCATTGCATCGGCTTTATCCTGGCAGGGATCCGTTCAAGATGGCGGCTGGCAGGACGTCGATGTTCGATAAAATCTGTGGTACGGATTATGTAAGAAAAACGTTTTCAAAGAGGCTGGAGGTCTCGGATATAGTGGATTATTGGAACAAGGATGCGGAGGATTTCCGGACGCTTTCCAGCAAATATCACCTTTATAAATGACACTGTTATGAAAGAGATTCTAAATCTTGCATTGGCTTCGCTGGCAGCGTTTTCGATGCTGACTATTCCTTATGACAATGCGGATGCACAGGTGCGCAGGACTACTACCACGACGCAGAACCGCACCACTTCAGGCGGCTCGTCGACACAGTCACGAAGCACTTCTTCACAGACCAGGAGTACATCCCAGACACGCAGTTCATCTACGCAGTCGCGCAGTACTTCGTCACAGACCCGTCAGGGCGGCAGTACCTCGCAGACACGTCAGAATACGTCGGGCTCGACAGTCCGCAGATCTTCCGGAACCTCGTCTTCTACACAGTCCGGCACGAGATCTTCCAGCGGTCAGATGCGTCAGAGCGGAACCTCATCACAGGTTCGCCAGAGCGGTTCTTCTTCACAGGTTCGCCAGAATGGATCATCTTCACAGGTCCGCCAGAGCGGAACCAGCTCCCAGGTGCGTCAGAACGGCACTTCTACCCAGAATCGCCAGAGCGGTTCATCGTCTTCCGTGCGCAGATCTTCCGGCAGCACCGCCACATCCGGCAGCAGCTCTTCTGTCCGTCAGAACAGCAACGGCGGAGCAGTGCGCCAGAACAATTCTTCTTCCTCCAACAGGGAAACCTTTACTGCGCGTGTAGACGGAGTGGACAACAGTGTCCGCAACAATCCTTCTTCACAGAGCAGCAGCGTGGTAAGGAGAAATTCGAACGTAACCAGGACCGGACTCAGTTCCGTTTCCGGAAACATGCGCCAGCCTGGCAACAACAGGGGCGGTTCCAGGATGGACAACTCCATGGATTTTAGGATTGAAGACCATAATGTCCACAGAATTCCGCCGCGTGACCGTGATTTCATGCACTATGATCGTCCTAGTCATTTCTATGATCATCATCACCCTCACTGCTTCGGCTTCAGGGTTGAGGTCCTGCCTCCTAGATACAAGGTCGTAAGATACTTCGGCATTGACTATTACATTTACAATGACGTATATTACAGGCCGTACAGAGGCCACTATATCGTTTGCCGTCCTCCGTTCGGCGTGACCATCGCCCGTTCAGTGGTGGACATTTCGTTCGCGTCCGTGAACTTCGCTTATTATTCCAATGTCTACCGCACGTTCGGCGCGATCGACGCGAACAACCGCTACATCGACCAGCAGAACAGGATCATCGCCCAGAACAATGCGACCATCATGGCGCAGAACCGCGCTATCGCAATGAATCCGAACTCGGCGCTTTCTTCTTACGAGATCGCCAACCGCCTGGGCCTGGTGCAGAGCTACGCATACGCTGACAGGAACTATTTCTATCAGGACGGCGTTTTCTATATCGTCAATGCCGGTGGACAATACCAGGTTATCGTTCCTCCTGCAGGGGCATTGGTACAGAATCTTCCTGAGGATTATGACATAATCACTCTCGGCGGCGTCCAGTACTACAGGGTGGATGATACCGTATATCGTCTCACGCTTGTAAGCGGTTCTCCTTATCTTGAGGTGCTCGGCCAGATGTACGGCCAGTTGGCACGCGACTATAACGGCTATTAGTCAATGGCTTGTATCGGAATTTTTGATTCTGGAGAAGGCGGGTTGTCAGTCCTGAAGGAGATAACCCGTCTTCTTCCTGATGAAAAGTATATTTATTATTCGGACAATGCGTATTGTCCCTACGGCGAGAAGTCTCCGGAGTTCATCCAGGTCAGGGCGTGCGCAATAACTGAAGAATTGCTCCGTCGCGGTGCCGACATCATCGTGGTCGCATGCAATACCGCTACGGCGGCCGCTATTTCCAAACTTCGTTCTGATTACTCTGATGCGGCTTCCGATGCGGTTCGTGAACGTGTGCTGGCTTTGACCGGAGGCCGTCATGACCATATCCGGTTCATCGGCATGGAGCCGGCCGTGAAGCCTGCCGCCCTGGGAACGAAATCCGGCACCATCGGCGTCCTTGCCACAGCCGGCACGTTGAAAGGCTCCAAATATCTGAACACCAAGGGCAGTGTCGATGACAATGTCCGTGTAGTGGAGCATGTAGGCCGGGGCTTTGTCGAACTGGTAGAGTCCGGATGCCTTTCCGGAAAAGAAGCCGAATCCACCGTCCGGGCCAGCCTAAGTCCATTGCTCCAGGCAGGTGCCGACATCATTGTCCTGGGCTGTACCCATTACCCGTTCCTCCTCCCTGTCCTTCAGCGAGTTGCAGGCCCGGGCGTCCGTTTCATTGACCCCGCTCCCGCCGTAGCCCGTCAGCTGGTCCATGTCATGTCCGAAGAGCATCTCCTTTCACCGGAAAAGGCCGAAGAAGCGCTCCCGCAGTCATCCGAGTCTCTTTCAAACTCCGCAACAGCCCGCTCCCGCGCCCTCAATCCCGCCCCCGACGGCTCTGGCAATCCCGCCCACGCCGGCGCCCCAGCCGTCACCCTCCTCTCCTCCGGCGACCCCGCCCCTCTGAATCACCTCTTTTCAATGATTTACTGTGGAAGATGACTGTAGAAAAATAATTTGAACACCCTATGAAAATATTGACTACCTTTGCAAGAAGTCAAAACTCTAATAATTACTATGATACCCATATGCGCATCTTGTATCTTGAGCGTGATCCGCGCTGATTTTTCAGTCGGGGGTGGGGTATAATGTTCTGATAAACAATACATTACATAATAAGAGCGACGTCGTGACTGATGCCGCCGGCTTTCGAATTCGCCGTAGTGAAACCAATTAAATTCACCATTATATGAAACTATCTAAATCAGCATTTCTAATCCTTACCGGATTATTCTTGACGTTTTCCTGCGTCAGTCAGGACGACATCAAGAACCTGCAGAATCAGATCGACACTATCAAAGACAGTGAGATCAGTTCAATCAACAAGCAGCTCAAATCCATCACAACTTCATTGTCCGACCTGGAAAAGGCGGATGCCGGGCTGAAGACCTACATTGACGGTCTTACGGAAACTTCCAAAAAACTCGACAAGGCCATCAAGGACAATGATACCAAGCTCGAAGCTGCCAAGACCGAGTTCAACAAGGCGATTGCCGATGCCAAGAAAGAAGCCGCTGGCGACAATACCACGCTGAAGAACGACCTCGTGAAATCTATCGAGGCCGCCAAGTCGGATGTCATCGCTCAGCTTTCCGCCGCACGCACCGAACTGCAGAATCAGGTGAACAATATCAATGATGCCATAACCGCATTGAAGGCAAAGGATACCGAACTGGAGGGCAAGATTGCTGAACTGCGGACTTATGTCGATAACCAGACTACCGACGTAAAAGATTGGGCATCAGCCACATTCGTAACATTGGAACAATATAATTCCACTGCCTCCACCGTCGCTTCCATCCAGCAGACCATTGAAGGACTGAATCAGCAGATGACCGACATTGACAATAAAATCAAGACAGCTGTCACTACTGAAATAGAGACTGCATTGGAACCTATAAAGTCTAACATTGCAAGCGATGTAACAGCCGCTGTATCAGAAGGTTATACTACAGCTATCGCCAATGCCAAATCCGAAATCGAGGCGGCTTATACCTAGGCTATCGCAGATGCCGTTTCTGCATTGGAAACGTCAATGAAATCTTGGGTGAACGAGAAGCTCACCGGCTATTACACGACTGCCCAGACGGATGCTAAACTCTCTGTCCTCAAGACGAATCTGGAATCGCAACTCGCCAGCCAGAAATCATATCTGGAGAATCTCATCAGCAGCCTGCAGACGCAGCTGGAGGGAAAAATCAGTGCCAACACCACGCTTATCAAGGCATTGCGAAGCGATGTGACCACACTCCAGGGCAATGTTTCCAAGAACGCCAATGCCATTGCGGACAATTCCACGAAGATTGCCGACAATGCCAAGGCCATCGTCAAGAACGCATCGGCTATCAGTGCCAATTCCACGAAAATCAGCAAGTTGGAGTCCAATATTGCATCGCTGGAGTCGGAGATGAATTCCAAGATTACGGCGCTGCAGAACAAGGTTACTGCAAACAAGGACGACATCGCCAAAATCAATTCCGAGATAACTGCCGTCAAGTCGGACTACGCTTCGAAGATTTCGGCGTTGAGGACGGAGATGACGAAGCTCATATCTGCCAATACCGACCTTATTAAGGCTAACAAGACAGCCATTGAGACCAATGCCGAAGGTGTCAAGTCGAACAAGACAACTATCGCGGAACTGAAGACTTCCACCGACGCGGCCATTGCGGAAAACGCCTCGAAGATTGCCGCCAATGCGAAGGATATCGCTGATAATGGGGAACTTATCGCGGCCAATGCTACCGCCATTAACAATAATGCATCAGCTATCGCTGACAATGCAGCTGAAATCACCAAGCTGCGTGCCGATCTTGAGACAGCAAAATCGGACCTGACCGCCGCATACAAGGCAGCAATCAAGGATGCCATCGAGACTTCCGAAGGCAAGATTACTGCGCAGATTGCGGAGGAAGTGAACACTATCAATGCGAAGATAGCGGCCGAGGTAGCTGCGGTCAATTCCACAATTGAGGCTCTCACAAAGAGAGTAGCGACCTGCGAGAAGGATATCAAGAGCATCAAGTCGCAGATTTATGCCATCCAGAATGACATCGAGGATATCCAGGAGCAGATCAAGGCCATTCTTGCGAGAATCCACTCCATCGCGTATGTTCCGCAATATTCTGACGGCAAGGCAGTTATGACCTTTACGAACAATGGTACCATAACTCCTGGAACGGCTACTTTCGACTTTGAACTGAAACCTGCATCCACAGCCGCAGAAGTGGCCGGCGTATGGCAGACAGCTCTCTCAATGTCAGCCGTTTATACCATCACCAAGGCTTCCCCTGAAACAGTGGCTCTCACCGTAGAAAGCGTTTCTGCCGAGAACGGCTTCCTCTGCGTAACCGTCAGCGGCCGCAACCTCAAGGATGCGTATTTCCTCAGCAAGTGCTCTGCCAATGTGCGGCTCAGCATCTCTGACGGTAACAATGACCTCACTTCCGAGTATATCCAGATGGTTCCTTGGACGACAGACAATATCTATATCCCGGACGCGAACTTCAAGACCTACCTCTTGAACGAGTTCGACAAGGATGGTGACGGCGAGATATCCCAGGATGAGGCTGAGCCTGTGAAGGAGATCAATGTCTCCGCATCGCTGCTGCAGATAAAGTCCCTCTCCGGCATAGAATATTTCACGAACCTCGAGAAACTTGACTGCTCATACAATCGCCTGACTACACTCGACCTCTCGAACAATATGAAGCTTGTAGAGGTCAATGCCGGCAGCAACCGCCTTGAGTCATTGAACCTTGCAGGATGCACTGGACTTAAGTCACTTGACTGCTCAGACAACAGGCTGCAGACCATTGACATAAGCATCGCGAAGAACCTGGAGACACTGACCTGCGCGAATAACAAGCTTGTGAAGCTGGACGTGTCTCAGAACAAGGCGCTGAAGTCCATCGACTGCAGCGGAAACACATTGGCTGCTCTCGCGCTTGGCAACATTGTCCCTCTTGAAAGCCTGAATGTTTCAGGAAATCAGCTGACATCTCTGGATCTCACGAAGAACGTAAACCTTATGACCCTCGATTGCCATGACAACGCGCTCGCTTCGCTTCTCGTGTCGAAATGTCTGGAGCTCACCACATTGAACTGCTCCGGCAATAAGCTGACATCACTTTATGTCGGCGGGTTCACGAAACTCACGGACCTGGACTGCCACGGCAATGAACTTGTTTCGCTCGGCGTGAACGGATGCGATGTGCTGAAGACCCTTGACTGCTCGGATAACAGCCTGGTGACACTCGATGTCGTGAAGAACACCGCCCTGACTTCGGTGGACTGCTCGCGCAACAGACTGGGACAGCTGAATGTCAGTACATTGTCCTCTCTCCGGACCCTCGACTGCTCAGGCAATGCGGACATGAACAGGCTCTGGGTCAAGGATACCGCACACCAGCTCTCCATCGCGATAACAAAGGAGGATGCCACGATGATATGCTATAACAATGGCGGAGTACAGTTCGAGGATGCAGCGCTTAAGGCATATCTCGTGAACAACTATGATGACGACGGGGACGGAGAGATAAGCATAATTGAGGCAGAGAACATCACGAATGTGAACTGCTCAGGGAAGGGTGTATCAAGCCTTGCAGGACTGGAGGCATGCGCCAACCTTGAGACCCTTGACTGCTCGAACAACAGCATCAGCACCATCCGTCTGCCAAGGCTCACGAAACTTGAGACTCTCCGCTGCTTCGGGAACCCGATATCGGAGCTGGATCTGACAGGATGCATCACGTTCAGGCATTGCTATATGAAGGATGCCAATACAGATGCTATCCAGGCTCGCAAATCGGTTCCGACAAAAGAGTTCTCCCTCTTGGATTATACCAGTTCTGCGAATTCGTTCAAGCTGTCATTTGCAGGAATACCTCATATTACATTAATAAAGATAAGCAAGACGAACTATGTTTCTATAGATATCAGTGACAATGACTATGTCACAGATGTTGATATCGCTAATAATGCGAATCTGACATCAGTTGATCTATGTCATAGTATTGTCGTAATGCTTCTTGCTGGTAATCAGAAATTGGAGAATGTTGATGTGTCGGCTTTGACGCTTATTGAAGACCTTCATGTTCACATGAACAATCTGCATTCTCTTGATGTCTCGAAGAATGTCAATCTGAAGACGCTGTATTGTTTTGATAACGATCTGTCGACCCTTGATGTCCAGAACAACACAGCTCTGGAGAATCTCAATGTCTCCGGCAATAAGCTGACATTGCTGAATCTCACGAAGAACACCATGCTGAAAGACATCGACGTCTCAGGCAACGACCTAGTCGGCATCAATGTCCGCAACTGCCTGCTCTTGGAGACACTGAACGTCTCCGGCAACGCCAATATCTCGGTTCTCAATGTAGATAAGAACCCCGAACTGACCACCCTTAACGCCAGCGGTCTCGGCATCTCGGAACTGGATTTGACGAAGAATGAGAAGGTGATGTTACTGAATATAAGTGATAGCCAGAATTTGAAGAGCATTAGATACAAGTTATTAGAAAATATTCAGAATAGAGGGATTATAGGCTGGGAACCTACACTTACTGAGCTTAGATATTCTGATACAATGGTATATGGGACTATTGCCGGCTTATGGTGGTATCCGAACAACGTAGGATATTCTGTATCGAATACGTATGGTGAGCAATATACATCTTATCAAGCAAAGACCACCTGCCCTTCCGGATGGCGTGTCCCGACAAGAGATGAACAGTCATCATTGTCCGCGCATTACTCAGACTTTACGACGTGCAACGGCATGAATGGCCGCTGGTTCTCCGGCAGCAATACTTATTCAGAGAGTGTTCCTTCGATATTTCTGCCAGCTGCTGGCAACGATGGGAGTAATAGAGGTTCTTACGGCTGCTATTGGTCCTCTGCGATTATCAATGGCTACGACGGCTACAGCCTCTGTTTCGATAGTTTCAACGTAAGCATGAACATCAACAACCGGTCGAATAGTTATTCTGTCCGTTGCGTCAAGGATTAGCAAGTCACTGCGTAAGCGGGACTTGTAAATCAAGAACAAAATTAGTCGGCTGTGGCGAGACTGCCAGATTCGGCCACAGCTTGACTGAATAATAATCTTAAAAAAATCTAGTTATGAAAAGAAGGTACACAAAAATTCAATGGTTGAAGATGATTGTGGGCTCTATTGAAAAGGTTGGAAAGGATGAACCGTTTTTAGGCATATGGCTTATTTCGGATGTTATAGAATTCATAGGAAGTTGCATGACTCCTTCTTCTATAAGAGGGAAGAAACATCAGTTTGAATTTGCAATAAAAAATCTGGATGCGTTTAAGGATTGTCGAAACTTTAAAAAATTGTATGAGAACTTACGATGCGGATTGACCCATGATATGTATCCTTCAGGAAGTATTAAATTGAAACGAACTGGCGAGAATAATTCTGAATACAATGAGATTTCATATAGCCAGTTGCTTGCAGATTTGCAGTCTTCTTTAAGTGAGATTAAGCGACTTATGGGTTCGAATCCGCAATTGAAGTCTACCATGGAGACCATATATGCCGAAGTCGAAGGTGATGAGACTTCAGAGAACCCATTGACAGGTTCCACTGAGAGTATAAACATCACATTCCAGTCATAAGATTCTTTTTATTAGCAGAAATTAGCTGAGAGTCTGTCAGGTTATGGCCTGGCAGAGAGGGCTTGCAAGTTCAGTGACCCGCTGAATAATGTTCAGCCATTATGTCTGTGATGGGAATAGATCATGAGTGGCCCCTTCCCATTTCAGCAGTGAGAGGCCGCACTTTATGCCAGCCGCTGGCAACAATGGGAGTAATAGAGATTCCAACGGCAACTATTGGTCCTCTACGGAGAATAATAGCAAGCATTCGGTGAACCACGTATAGTTATTTCGTAGAATTCGAAGACTCTCCAAGGATTTGTCGACACCATATGTCTTGCATGATAAGGACCTGAAGATTGAAGATGGCATTGTTTTCCTGCCACTTTACATGACTTCCTTATTGTAGTTATACTTGTCTTTCCCCGTCTCATGAAAGCCCGGTGGGTGGTGGGGCCGCTGGAGGCATGGTCGCCCATGACCTTGTGAATGGGTGTCAGGCGCCAGCCTG
>OFMT01000742.1_pt1 | contig 27589 bp, 29 predicted proteins | sample 1541891 | NCBI WGS metagenome assembly OFMT01 (sample SAMN04209230, study PRJEB22552) | human gut metagenome | biome: gut; material: feces | host: Homo sapiens | place: USA: Oklahoma | reverse complement strand
ACGACGTGACCCGTGAACTGGGCTCCAAGCCCGGCAACATGGGCTTCCTGCTGCCGGCCATGGGGAAGGAACAGCTCTTTAAGACCGTCATGGCTGACGGCGTGCTGCCCCGCAAGACCTTCTCCATGGGTCACGCTCAGGATAAGCGCTACTACATCGAAGCCCGCCGTATCACCAAGTAAACAGAAACGAAAAAATCTCCCTTCGATAGAAGGGAGATTTTTTATGCGTATCAAAGGGGATATACTCACGCCTGCGGCACCGCACCGCTGGCGATGAACATGGCGTCGCCAAAGCTGAAGAACCGGTAGCGCTGCCGGACAGCCTCCTCGTAGGCCGCCAGAACGTGCTCTCGTCCCGCCAGCGCCGACACCAGCATGATGAGGGTGGATTCCGGCAGATGGAAGTTGGTGATCAGCCCGTCCAACACCTTGAACCGATAGCCGGGATAGATGAAAATGTCCGTCCAACCGGCGGAGGCGGTCATGGTGCCGTCCTCGGCGGCCCAGCTTTCGACGGTGCGGCATGAGGTGGTGCCGACGCAGATGACCCGTCCGCCGCTGCGCTTGGTCTTGTTGATGAGATCCGCCGTCTCCTGTGGGATGACGCAGTATTCACTGTGCATCTCGTGGCCCTCAATGGTGTCTTCCTTCACGGGCCGGAAGGTGCCGAGCCCTACATGGAGTGTCACGTATCCAACCTTTACACCCATTGTCTGCACACGCTCCAGAAGCTCCGGAGTGAAGTGAAGTCCGGCGGTGGGGGCGGCGGCGCTGCCGTTGACCTTGGAGTAGACGGTCTGGTAGCGCTCCCGGTCCTGCAGCTCCTCCTTGATGTAGGGGGGGAGGGGCATTTTCCCCAGTCGGTCCAGCACCTCCAGAAAAATGCCCTCGTACTCGAAATGCACCAGCCGGTTGCCGCCGGGCAGCTCTTCGGTGATCTCGGCGGTGAGCTGCCCATCTCCGAAGGAGACACGGGCGCCGGTGCGCAGCTTCTTACCGGGCCGCACCAGACATTCCCACGTGTTCTCACCCCGGTCAATGAGCAGCAGGATCTCACAGGCTCCGCCGCCGGGGAGCCGATGACCCAGCAGCCGGGCCGGGAGAACACGGGAGTTATTGAGGATCAGACAGTCGCCGGGCCGCAGATAGTCCGGCAGATCGTAGAAGTGGCGATGTTCCCATGCGCCGGTGTCCTTGTCCAGCACCAGCAGGCGGGAGGCATCCCGCCGGGGAATGGGGGTCTGGGCGATAAGCTCTTGGGGGAGTTCAAAATTAAAATCACTGGTTTTCATAAAAAACGACCTGTTTCTTCCGTAGTTTCCGGAAAAATTCCGTAACTTATATTATACTATACGTTTCCCGCCGCTTCAACCTTTTTATCTCTCTCTTGACTTGACGGCGCAATCTGGTAAGATAGGGGGAGTATAACCACGATGATAAAGGAGAAATTCCATGTTTGAGGTCATTAAAACGGAGGGTACCGCCCGTCGGGGCCGTTTCCGGTGCGCCCACGGCGGCGAGGTGCAGACGCCGGTGTTCATGAACGTGGGAACACAGGGGGCCATCAAGGGAGGCATAGATGCCTTCGATCTGAAGGAACTGGGATGCCAGATCGAGCTGTCCAACACCTACCATCTGCACCTACGTCCCGGTGATGACGTGGTGCGGCAGATGGGTGGACTGCACCGGTTCATGCGGTGGGACGGCCCCATCCTGACGGACTCCGGCGGCTTTCAGGTGTTCTCTCTGGCGGGTCTGCGGAAGATCACGGAGGAGGGCGTCACCTTCGCCAGCCATCTGGACGGCCACCGCATCTTCATGGGGCCGGAGGAGAGTATGCAGATCCAGTCCCATCTGGGATCGGACATCGCCATGGCCTTTGACGAGTGTGTGGAAAATCCGGCCCAGTACGACTACGCCAAGGCCAGCTGTGAGCGAACCCTGCGGTGGCTGGAGCGGTGCAAGGCGGAGCACGACCGCCTGAATGCCCTGCCGGATACGGTGAACCCCCGCCAGATGCTGTTCGGCATCAATCAGGGGGCTACCTATCGGGACCTGCGGATCTGGCATATGCAGCAGATCGCCAAGCTGAACTGCGACGGCTACGCCATCGGCGGCCTGGCGGTGGGGGAGCCAACGGAGGTGATGTACGACATCATCGAGGCGGTGGAGCCCTATATGCCCAAGGACAAGCCCCGGTATCTCATGGGTGTGGGGACCCCCAGCAACATCATTGAGGGCGTGGCCCGTGGTGTGGATTTCTTCGACTGCGTCATGCCTGCCCGCAACGCCCGACACGGAAAGCTCTTTACATGGCAGGGCTCCCTGAACATCAAAAACGCCAAGTACAAGCTGGATGACCGGCCCATCGATCCGGCGTGCGACTGCCCGGTGTGCCGCCGGTTCAGCCGGGCCTATCTCCGTCATCTGTTCACGGCGGAGGAGATGCTGGGGATGCGTCTGGCGGTGATGCACAATCTGTACTTTTATAACAAGCTGACCCGGCGCATCCGGGAGAGCCTTGACGCCGGCTGCTTTGCGGACTTCCGGGCGGAGTACAGCCAAAAACTCGGTGAAAAGCTCTGATCTGGGTGTTCTGCAGCGGATTTCCAAAAAACTGGCCTGTCCCTCTTGCAAACAGGAACAGAATCCAGTATAATACATACCATATTGTGAAAAAAGGAGTTTTGTCCCATGATTCAGTTCGCATATGCTACAGACGGCACGACGGCTGCCGGTGCCGGCAACATGACCTCCACGATCATTATGATCGTCGTGATGATCGCTATTTTCTATTTCCTCCTGATCCGTCCCGAGAATAAGCGGAAGAAGCAGGCGGAGGAAATGCGCAACAGCCTGAAGAAGGGCGACTGGCTGACCACCATCGGCGGCATCTATGGCCGTGTGGTGACCATCACCGACCGCACCGTGGTCATCGAGACCAGCGAGGATCGGGTCCGCATGGAGTTCGTCAAGTCCGCCATCGGTTCTGTGGGTACGTTGGATCAGCAGATGGCCGCTGCCCAGCGCCCTGCCAAGAAGTCCAAGGGTGAGCCTGTGGTAGAGGAGAAGGTCGAGGAGACCACCGAGGATAAGACCGAGGAATAAAAGCGAATAAAGCACCCTCCCCTGAATATGCTTGCAGTAAGAGCGATTCAGGGGAGGTATTTTTATGTCCGCAGGGAAACTGACGTGGGGCCGGCGGGACTGGCTGGGGTTGATGGCGCTGTTTCTTTCCAGCATTGCGGCGGATGTGATCGGGGCGCTGCTGGCGGTGAAGGGCATCCTGCCCATGGGGAGCGTGGCTGCGTGGGTTTATGGCGGTTGGGCGCTGGGCGCATTTCTGGGCGTGCGGGTGGCGGTGCGGGGGCGCAGCGGCACCGTGCAGGCTTCGCTGCTGCTGGCGGCAGGGGCTTATGTGTTGATCTGGCTGGTGGGTCTGACGGTGTTCGGTACGGCGGCCTTTGCCCATCACGGTCTGGGGATCACGCTGGCGGTGGTGGCTGGTGCGCTGCTGGGAGCCGTGCTGGAGCAGGGGAGACGTCATCGAAAAAAGAAGCCTGTTCGGCGGGGGCGGCAACATCGAGGGACGATATAGAGTGTTCCATGGTGAAAATCACGAAAATCTCTCTGTGAGACATTTTTTGCTTGACGGGCCATGACGGCGGCAGCGGATGAAGTATCCCTGCGCCGCCGGGACGGGGGAGGGCAAGATGTGGTGGCGGTCTAAAAAAATCCCGCCCCATATCTTGTCCTTCCTTTGCGTGGGGGAGGAGGGTATTTTTCGAGGTTTTCGAGATTTACATAACACGCTTTACATAACTATTTAACATAATTTACAAAAAACAGCAGCGCCAGCAAAAAGCTCTTGCGAAAATGCAGCGTTTGCCCTATCATATGTTATGGCAACCTCGTGAGTTATGTCGTGCTGCGGAAAGACCGCAGAACTTGCGCTTCTATCCGGCCGGCTTGTCTCATAGGATGAGACGAGGTGACTGGCCGCATGAGACGAGCATCACATTTTCACAGATGGCCCGGACGGCACACCGGCCTATGGCGGCTGGCGCTGCTGGGGCTCTGCTTCTGCGGGGGCATCCTGCTGGGGCAGCTGGCGGCCCGGAGCGTGCCGGAGGCATCCCGGACGGAGCTGGCCGCCTATCTGCGGCAGTACGCCGCCGTATGGGGCGAGACAACGGATCGCACCGCCTCGCTGCTGCGGGTGGCAGGGGTGTACCTGCGCTATCCGCTGCTGGTGACGGTGCTGGGCTTTTGCGGCGCCGCCGGGGCGGCGCTGATCCTGCCGGTTCTGGCGGCGGAGGGATTTTTTCTTTCCTTTTCTGCGGGCTGCTTCGCTGCTGCGCTGGGGCGCAGCGGCGTTTTACTGGCCTTGGCGGCCTTCGGCGTGCGGTGCCTGATCGTGCTGCCGTGCAGCATTTACCCGGCCATGCTGGTAGGGGAGAGGGACCGCTGGAGGAAGCTGGCCGTCTGCGGGGCGCTGCTGCTTTTGGGTATGGCGCTGGAGCTGACGCTGGTACCGAGGCTGGTGCAGTGGGCGCTGGGAACATTATCATGAGAGGAGTTGAGGACCTTGGCGGATCATATTGCGGCATACGGCGGCTATCTGGAGCAGGAGAAGCACGCCTCCGCCAACACCGTCAGCTCCTATTTGCGGGATCTGAACCAGTTCCGCAGTTGGCTGCTGGAAAACGGGGCAGCCGATCTGCGGCGGGTCAAGACCGATACCATCAACGAGTACCTGAGGTATCTGGAGCGGCGGGGGAAGTCCCCGGCCACCGTGACACGCAGCGCCGCCTCGCTGAAATCCTTTTATGGGTATATGCAGGCCTCCGGGGTCATGAAGGCCAACCCCGCCAAGGCGGTGGTGACCCACCGGGCAGAGCGGAAGTACCCGGAGATACTGACCAACAAAGAGGTGGAGCTGTTTCTGGAGCAGCCCCGCTGCGTGGACGAGAAGGGCTTCCGGGATCATGCCATGCTGGAGCTGCTGTACGCCACCGGCATACGGGTATCGGAGCTCATCGGGCTGAACGTGACGGATGTGAACCTGACAGCGGGCTTCATCCGCTGCAGCAGCCGGGGCAAGGAGCGCATCATCCCCCTGTACCACGGTGCGGTGAAGGCCCTTCAGGACTACATACGGGACATCCGGCCCCGGATCATCGCCAACGAGACGGAGACGGCCCTGTTCGTCAACATGAATGGCGAGCGCATGAGCCGTCAGGGCTTTTGGAAGATCATCAAGCACTATCAGGAGACGGCGGGCATCGAAAAGGACATTACGCCCCACACCCTACGGCACTCCTTTGCAGCCCACCTGCTGGAGAACGGAGCAGACCTGCGAGCCATTCAGGAGATGCTGGGCCATGCGGATATCTCCTCCACACAGATATACACCCACGTGATTCAAAAGCAGCTGAAGGATATCTACAACAAGGCTCATCCCAGAGCATGAGAGACTGGCGGAGAGATACCTCTCCGCCAGTTTTGCATCCCCTGAAGGGCCGCCGTCATCTCCAATGTTTTTGCCGCTGTGTGCGAAGCACGAACACTCTTGCTTTGAAGAAATTGATGCGTGCGAGGAAGAAATTGCCCAAGACGGCAATATCATTGAGGTGGACTTTGAAATTGGTCTTGACGCAGATGAATAGGATGATATCTACTCCTCATTGGGAGAAATGCCAAAGAGAGCAAACTGATGCATACGGAGTTGCTGCAAATTCAGAAGCGACGATGAAGCATGGTGAGTTTGTATGTGTTTCTGGTGATTCTGATGGAAATTTTGGTAAACGGGTCATTGGACATATAATCGATGGCAATATAGTTTTTACAGAAGAAAATATTGACATGGATGAAGGAATGCGAATTTTATTTGAGGAAGAATCATGGAAAACAGGGAGCATCAGGCCCCCTGTTTTTTATCCTTATCAAGAGCGCTGCCTTCAGAATGCCGAAAACCTTCTTCAGGCAGTCTGCGGCTCGATGGTAACCGGTCTTCATAGAAGCTTCACCTCCGTGAGCGAAACTTGGCGCTTTACAGGGGGTGACAAATACGGTATAATAAACTGATATCATATTTTCGGCAGACGGTATGTCTGCCCGGAAGGAGATGACTTTTTGCAGGTAAATCAAGTGCGGGCGGGTGCGATCCTCTCCTATGTCTCCATGGCAGTGAGCACCATCCTCTCGCTGGTATATGCCCCTATCATGAAGGGGCAGCTGGGGACCAGTGAATACGGCGTATACGGCTCCGTAGGCCCCATCATTGCATATCTTCTGCTGCTGAGTATGGGACTGGGCAGCGCCTATATGCGGTATTACTCTCAGGCCAAGGTGGCGCAGGACCGCCGAACCATGGCCAAGCTGAACGGAATGTTCCTTGTGACCTACACGGTGCTGGGTCTGGTGCTGCTGGTGCTGGGCTTCACACTGGCGGCGCATCCGCAGAACGTGTTCGGTGCCAAGTGGACAGAGGAGGAACTGGCGCTGGGCGCCAAGCTGCTGCGGATCATGTCCGTCAATGCGGCTCTGTCGTTCCCCATCAGCGTGTTCGAGTCCAATGTCAATATCAACGAGCGGTATCTGTTTTTGAAGCTGGTAGCCATGGCCAAGTCGGTGCTGAGCCCCATGATCTCCATCCCGCTGCTGCTGTTGGGGTATCACTCGCCGGCCATCGCTATCCTGAGTCTGATGCTGACCATCGTCAGCGGCGTGGTGGAGGCATTCTACTGTCTCATCCGTCTGCGGATGCCCATCAGCTTCCGTGGCTACGACTTCGCCCTCATGAAGAGCATGATGGGCTTTACCTTCTATGTGTTCATCGCCGTGGTAGTGGATCAGGTGAACTACGGTATCGGTACCCTGATGACCACATGGATCCACGGCACGGAGCTCAGCGCCGTATACTATAACGCCAATCAGCTGAACGTGTACTATCTGTCCTTCGCCATGGCCATCTCCAATGTGCTGGCCCCCAGAGTACACCGCATGGTGGCCTCCAACACCCCCACCCGTGAGTTGGGGCGGCTGATGACCCGTGCAGGCCGTTTGCAATTCATCATGCTCATGTGCGTGTTTCTGGGCTTTGTGGCGGTGGGCCGCCCCTTCGTGGTGCTGTGGGCCAAGGGCGACGCCAGCTTTGCCATCGACTATCCCGTGGCGATTTTGCTGTTTCTCTCCACCATCATGTCCTCCATCCAGTTCGTGGGGCTGGAGATCCTGCGGGCCAAGGGGATGCACAAGTTCCGGGCCTGGGTCTATCTGGCGGCGGCAGGCGTCAACGTGGTGCTGATGATCCCCCTGTGCCGGAAGTGGGGTCTGCTGGGCGTTGCCGGCAGCATCCTTATCGTCACACTGCTGGGAAACGTCCTGCCCATCAACTGGTACTACTGCAAAAGGATCGGGCTGGATGTGAGACGGTTCTGGCGGCGCATCGCCCAGCTGCTGCCCTCCATGCTATTGCCGGCCATTGTGGCGGTGCTGATCGCCCGCTTCGCTCAGGTGGGCAGTTATCTGCAGATCGCTCTGTGGGGTTGCGTGTTCGTGGCCGTCTATGCCGGAAGTCTATGGATCTTCGGCATGAACCGCTACGAGCGGGGACTGGTCAGCAGTATGCTGGGCAAGATCTTCCGCCGTGGCAGGAGATGATCCTTACAACGTAAAAAAGGACCGAACGGCTGTGCCGCTCGGTCCTTTTTTACAAAATCAGCAGCAGTCCGATGGCGATCAGGACCTCCTCATCGGCCTCCTCCCGGAACAGGAAAAAGAGGATCAGCAGAAGCAGCAGATCCCCGGAGTCGATGTCCCCCAGATGGAGCCGGGACAGCAGCCGGTCCAGAAACCGTCCCTCCGGCGGACGGGGAGATGGCTCCTGCGGCTTGGGCGGCGGCCCTCCCGGCGGACTGCCCGGTGACGAGTCGCCGCCCGGCGGCGGTGGCGGGGGCTCCGACGGCGGGGGAGGGGGCGGTCGCCCGGAAACGGGCCCCGGAGCCGGTTCCTGTTGGGGGATGCGGCTGTATGCCCCCTGCTCGTTGCGGATGTACCGGTTATACACGCTATCCCTCCCATTCCGACAGGAATTTTTTCCCCAGATGGATGAGCCTTGCCAGATGTGCCGCCCGTTCCACCTTGCCCTGTTTTTCCGGCTTCAAAAACGGCCGCAGGGCGTTCAGCAGCTGCATGGAGGCGCTGTTGCTGCGGCCGTATTCCTGTGCCAGCGGCAGAAGCTTCCCCAGCAGCGCCGGGTCCAGCCCGCCCGATCCGCCAAAGCCTGCCGTCCCTCCACCCGTCTGATCCGCAGGACCGGCGGGCGGGGGAGGTGGCGGCTCCGGTGCGCTCTTCTCTGCACCACCCAGAGTTCCGGAAAGCTGCTGGGCCAGCTGCATGATCTGGGCCATGCTGCCGGGGTCTGACAGCAGTGTATTCAGTTTCTCGTCCATCTCCGACACACTGCCGTCCTCCTTTCTATCCCTGCAGACTGTCCCGGATGCGCCGCAGCAGGGCGGCCCCCTCCGGGGTAGACATGACGCTCTTGAGCATCTGCGCCATCTGCAAGGTATTGCCCGCCGCAGCCTCTCCGGCGGCCTGCTGAAGGGTGCGCCCACCGTCCCCGCCAGATAGAAGCTGCATCAGCCGCTGACCGTCGGCGGAGGTCATCAGCGACTGCACGGCGTTAGGGTCTCGGCGCAGTCGGTCGATAAGTTCCTTCTGATCCATAAGCTGCCTCCTTGGATAGGTCTTGATACTGCCAATATATGTGGCGGTAGCGGGAAAAGTGCCTGCTCCTCATGCAAAAAGCTGCCGGAAGCAATGCGTACTTCCGGCAGTCTGATAGAAGTATTCAGTTTTCTGCGCCCTGCCCAAAGTCACAATAGGGCCGCAGGGTACACTCCCCGCACCTGGGAGAGCGGGCGGTGCAGACGGCCCGTCCATGGAGCACCATCCGGTGGCAGAAGTTGTTGGACTCCTCCGGCGGGATGCACTGCCGTAGCTGCCGCTCTACCTTCAGCGGGTCCTTGCTGCCGTCGGTAAGGCCAAGACGGCCGGTGATGCGGATGCAGTGGGTGTCGCAGACATATCCCTCCTGCCCGTAGATATCCCCCAGAACGAGGTTGGCGGTCTTACGCCCCACGCCGGGGAGCCGCAGCAGCTGCTCCATGGTGTCCGGCACTCTGCCGCCGAACGCCTCCCGCAGCATACGGGCCGAGGCTACGATATCCCGTGCCTTGGCACGCCAGAAGCCGCAGGAGTGGATGTATTGTCCCACCTCATCCACGTCCGCCTCCGCAAAGGCCTCCAGCGTGGGGTAGCGGGCAAAAAGTGCCGGGGTCACCAAATTCACCCGTGCGTCGGTACACTGGGCCGCCAGCCGCACGGAAAACAGCAGCTCATAGTCCTTGCCATAGTCCAGAGAGCATTGTGCATCGGGGTACAGGGCCTTCAGCGCCGTGATGATGGCGGAGACCTCCTGTTTGCTTTTCATCTGTGCATCACCTCTCACCCATTGTACCAGACCGGCGGGAAAAATGCAAATAGGGGGTGCAAACCGGAAAAGAATGTGGTATAATCCAACTGATTTTGCGGACACGGAGCTTCCGGCCCGCAGCGAAGAGGAGGTGCCGTGATGCGGCCGCTGGCAGATGAAATACGACCTCAGACACTGGACGAGGTAGCAGGACAGAAGCACCTGCTGGGGGAGGGGGCGCTGCTGCGCCGCCTGATCGAGAGCGGGGCGGAGGCCAACCTGATCTTCTACGGCCCCTCCGGCACCGGCAAGACCACCATTGCCAACATCATCGCCCGCCGGACGAAAAAGACCCTGTACCACCTCAATGCCACCACGGCGTCCCTGCAGGATGTGAAAGCGATCATCGGCGATGTAGACACCATGATGGCCCCCAATGGGGTACTTCTGTATCTGGACGAGATCCAGTACTTCAACAAAAAGCAACAGCAGAGCCTGCTGGAGTTCATGGAGAACGGCAAGATCACCCTCATCGCCTCCACCACGGAGAATCCTTTTTTCTACGTGTATAACGCCCTCCTCTCCCGAAGCACGGTGTTCGAGTTCAAGGCCCTGACACCGGAGGAGACGGTACCTGCCGTGGAGCGGGCGCTGGCGCTCCAGCAGCAGCGCAGCAGCCTGCCCCTCTCGTGGGAGGAGGAGGTTCCCCGGCTCATCGCCGCCGGGTGCGGCGGGGATGTCCGCAAGGCTGTCAACGCTGTGGAGCTGCTGTATCAGTCCGCCAAGCCCAGGGACGGAGGGCTGCTCCTGACGACGGAGGATGCACAGGTGCTGGCCCAGCGCAGCGCCATGCGATATGACCGGGAGGGGGATCAGCACTACGACCTGCTGTCGGCGCTGCAAAAATCCATCCGTGGCTCGGATCCGGATGCGGCGGTGTACTATCTGGGGCGGCTGCTGGCGGCGGGAGATCTGCTGAGCCCCTGCCGCCGGCTGCTGGTCATCGCAGCGGAGGACGTGGGGCTGGCCTATCCACAGGCCATCGTGGTAACGAAGGCCTGCGTGGACGCTGCCCTGCAGCTGGGCCTGCCGGAGGGACGGCTCCCGCTGGCAGAGGCGGCGGTGCTGCTGGCCACAGCTCCCAAGTCCAATTCCGCCCACAATGCCATCATTGCCGCCATGCAGGACATCGACCACGGCAAGGTGGGGCCGGTGCCACGGCACTTGCAGAATGTCCACGCCGACAGCGCCGGAACGGGGAAGGTCCCGACCTACAAATATCCCCACGTTTACCCCAATCACTATGTAAAGCAGCAATACTTGCCAGACCTTGTAAAGGACGCTGTTTACTACGAATACGGTCCCAACAAAACAGAGCAGGCCGCCAAGCGCTACTGGGACGAGATCAAGGGCGATAGCGCCAGCCGCTGACGCTGCCGCCGGTGATTTGATAGTGCAGCGGCGTGGGGAAGTCAGGCTGCCCCAGCTCCTGCACCATCTGCAGCTTGATCTTGCCGGTCTGAGGCTGGATGGAGCGGATGTAGACCGACACCAGCCGTCCCTCCGGGATATCCTCCCGGCTGTCCGCCAAGCCCGACAGGTTGGGCGTCAGCTCCACGAAGCAGCCATAGGGCTTACAGCTGCGGACAATGCCCGGCACCGTCTCGCCCACCCGGAAGCGGGCGGCGTTCTCCAGCCACGTTCCCAGCAGCTCCCTGTGACTGAGGACGATGCGCTTTTGCTGTGGGTCGATGCTCTGCACCACGGCACGGATGCGCTGGTGCAGGGCGAAGCGCTCCGCCGGATGGCGGATGCGTGCCACGGAGATATTCGCCAGCGGCAGCAGGGCCACAAGGCCACAGCCTACATCCACGAAGGCCCCGAAGGGTGCCAGATGCGTTACCTGCCCCCGAATCACCATGCCGGGCGTCCCGTGGCGCAGGATGTGTTCCATGGCCTCCTCCTGCGCCAGACGGCGGGAGAGGAGAAATTCCGTGCTGCCGTCGGCTGCTATGCGCTGACCCGTTACCTGAAAACAGACGCTGCACCCCACGCAGGACAGCGCAGCGATATCCCGCTGAGCGCCGGAGAGAAACGGTGCCGCCACCTGATCCTGTGGGATGATGCCGCCGCAGCCTCCCGGCCGAAGGTGCAGATTGCGCTGGGCATCGCACCGCAGGACGGGAGAGGCGAGTGTTTCGTGGGACGCCAGTGCATCCTGCAGCTGCCGGAGCGTACAGGGCTTCCGGAATCCCTCCGGCAGCGGCCATTTATATTCTTCCATCATGACACACCCTTACATTCAGATATCCCATACTATGCGCCGGTACAGGCGTGCTTGAACGAAAGGAGCGCCTATGGATCTGAAGCTGCACGATATCGTAGAGATGAAAAAAGAACACCCTTGCGGCAGCCGCCGCTGGGAGGTGCTGCGGGTAGGGATGGACCTGAAGCTCCGCTGCTGCGGCTGCGGACACGAGGTCATGGCCCCCCGCCGAAAGCTGGAGAAAAGTATCAAACGCATGATCACAGAGGAGGAATCGATATGAGACCCAAATGGACCCGTTATCTGGCCATGGGAGTGGCTCTGCTGCTGGCTGTCTTGATGCTGGCAACGCTCATTGTGCCATACCTGAGCCTGTGAACCCACGGCCGGAGATCGGCGTATGCGGTACATGGGGGAGAGGACCGATGGGGTCCTCTCTTTTTTTGACGCTTTTTTCCGGCGGCGGACGGTATAATGTGTCCAGCGGAAGGGGGGAAGCGGCGTGACGGTGGTGTATCTGGACCGGGTGCTCCTGTTGAATCTGTTGGTAGACTATCTGCTGCTCCTGACCACGGCCCAGCTGGCGGGTATCCCCCTGCGGAGGGGAAGGCTGGCTTTGTGCGCCGCCGTCGGGGCGCTGTACGCCGGTGCGGTGTTCCTGCCGGGGCTTAGCTGGCTGTCGCACCCTTTGTGCCGGACGGCTGTGGGAGCCGCCATGGCGCTGGCGGCGTGGCGGCGGGAGGCCCATCCGTGGCGACTGACGGCGCTGTTTTTTCTGCTGGCCGGAGGGCTGGGCGGTCTGGTGCTGGCGCTGGGGCTGGCCTCCGGCTCCGTGGCGGCATATGTGGGTCGGCTGTATCGGGCAGAGATCAGCTGGCCGATGCTGCTGGGCGCAGCGTTGGGATTTTTTGGACTGCTGCATCTGGTATTCTGGCAGGCGGCCAGACATGGGGGAGGAGAGATCATGGACGCAACCATATCCATCGGAGGACAGAGTCGTGCCGTGCGGGTGCTGCACGACACGGGAAACACCCTGCGAAGCCCCGTCACCGGACAGCCGGTGCTGGTGCTGGAGCAGACGTCGCTGGGCGGGCTTCTGCCGCCGGAGGTGGAGCGAATCGTGACCCGGCGGGCCCCGCCGGAGGAGCGCATGGCCCAACTCCACGCTACGGACTTGGGCAGACGGTTCAGTCTGCTGCCCTTTTGCAGCATAGGAGCCCCGGAGGGACTGCTGCTGGCGGTTTGCAGCGACAGCGTGCAGATCGGCGGAACTACATATCCCCGGACGCTGGTGGCCCTGTCGCCGGGGCCGGTCAGCGACGGCGGCGGGTATCAGGCCCTGTGGGGCGGAACGGAGAGGGGGAAGCATGAAAAAGCTGTTCAGACGGCTGCTGGCGTGGCTGCACAGTCTGCGCAGGCGGGATAAGATCATGTACATCGGCGGCAGCGACACCTTGCCGCCGCCTCTGCCCAGAGAGGAGGAGACGGAGGTCATCGCCCGCCTGGAGCAGGGGGACCCACAGGCCCGACAGACGCTCATTGAGCGGAATCTGCGGCTGGTGGTGTATATCGCCCGCCGGTTTGAAAACACCGGCATCAACATCGAGGATCTGATCTCCATCGGCACCATCGGACTCATCAAAGCCATCAACACCTTCCGGGCGGATAAGAACATCAAGCTGGCCACCTATGCCTCCCGCTGCATCGAAAACGAAATTCTGATGTTCCTGCGGAAAAACAGTAGCCAGCGGACGGAGGTAAGCTTCGACGAGCCACTAAACACCGACTGGGACGGCAAGGAGCTGCTGCTCAGCGACGTACTTGGGACGGAGGGGGACGTGGTGCTGCGGCCCATTGAGGCAGATGCAGACCGCAAGCTGCTCAGCGACGCCGTAGGGATGCTGTCCCAGCGGGAGCGGGATATCATCACCATGCGCTTCGGCCTGTGGGGGCAGAAGGAACTGACACAGAAGGAGGTGGCCGACCGCTTGGGCATCTCCCAGTCCTACATCTCCCGTCTGGAAAAACGCATCATCCTGCGTCTGCGGCGTGAGATCGTGAAAATGAGCTGAATAAAAGAGCTGTAAGGCAACTTAGCCTTACAGCTCTTTTTACCATATCGGGGTTCTCAGGGCTCCAGAAACAGGGAAGCGGGCCGGTTGATGACCATCATGTTGTAGTATTTCAGCAGATGATAGTCGTCCTTATCCAGCTTCACGGTGTCCAGCAGCCGGTCGTTCTCCTCCAGCAGATCCTTGGAGATCAGCACCTTCAGGGCCACGGGGGCGAAGAAGGGGGAACTGCCGATACCGGAAAGCATCCCAACCGCCGGGGTGCGGGTTTGCATGGGGTTGAGCATACAGATATACATTTTTTCCGCCGCATTGATCTGGTTGTGGAGAACCATATGGGTGATGGTGTCATAGGGCTTCATCTCGCCGGTAAAGAGGTGCTGACATTGATCCGGATCGTCGAAGCTCTCCACCCCCATATAGAGGATCACGTCGATGCCCTCGCCGTCGACGGCAGGGGAAAAGCGCAGCAGAGAGCGCACCAGCTGATGGATGCGCCCGTCAAAGTAGTACATATAGGCCTGCGGGGTGTTGAAATAGAAATTGCCCGCCAGCACCTGCTCCTGATGAAATACCGGCGGCTGATAGTCGATAAAGCACTTCAGGTCGATATTCAGCGCCTGAGCAATGTCATAGAGGGTCTCGATGTCGATGGTGATGGTGCCGTTTTCGTACTTGGAAAGGGTGGCCTTGCTCTTGTTGATCATGGCCGAAAACTGCTCGATGGTGTAGCCACGGCTCTTGCGGTACTTCTTGATCCGCTGGCCCACATGATAGGAAAAGGAACCCATAGATAGCCTCCTTGTATATATTCGTACTGATTATAGCAGGCATTTTATAACAAGTCAACTGAAAGTTTCATTTTGTGAAACAACGGGAAAGGAGTTGGTTATTTTACCTTGTATTTGGAGATAGTATCTGGTATAATCGACATGATCTTATGTCGATAGGAGAAAACTTCTTTGAACTATTTGCAAGAACTATGGGCAGCGCTGGACTTCGGCTCCCTTCGAGATATTTTACTGCGGCTGGCATCGGTGTTCCTGTGTCTGACCATCCACGAGACCTGCCACGGGCTGGCGGCCTATGCCCTGGGAGACCCCACCGCCAAGCGGATGCACCGGCTGAGTCTGAATCCACTGCGGCACATCGACTGGATGGGTCTTCTGATGATGGTGACGCTGGGCTTCGGCTGGGCCAAGCCGGTGCCGGTGGATCCCCGCTACTTCAGAAAGCCCAAGCAGGGCATGGCGCTGACGGCGCTGGCGGGGCCGGTTTCCAACTTTCTTCTGGCACTGGTGCTGCTGGTGGGCGCCCGGATCATGGTGGACCACGCCGCCTATTCGGCACTGAATCAGGGGATACTGGACTTTCTGGTGTCTACGGCGGTGCTCTCCATCGGTCTGGGCCTTTTCAATCTGGTGCCGATCCCGCCGCTGGACGGTGCCAAGGTGCTGTTCTCCCTGCTGCCGGATCGGATGTACGACACGATGCTGCGGTATGAGCGCATCGGAATGTTCGTGCTGTGGGGTCTGGTGCTGTTGGACGTGGGCAGCGGGGCGCTGAACAGCGCCATTGCGTGGGTATTTCGGATATTCTGCCGGATCGTCGGCCTTTCTTGAGGTGTCAACATTGGATCATCCTATTTTCAAACTGGAAAAAGTGGTACAGCCCAAAACAGGGGAGACACTGGAGGACTTCGAGGGGCCTCTGGATCTCATTCTGTTTCTGCTGAACAAGAATAAGATCGAGATACAGGATATCCCCATTGCACTGATTCTGGACCAGTATCTGGCGTATCTGGAGCAGCGCAAGCAGATGGATTTAGAGGTGGCCAGCGAATTTGTCACCATGGCGGCTCACCTTATGTACATCAAGACCCGGATGCTGCTGAGCATTGAGGATGAAGAGGCCCAGAGCGAGATGGACGCCCTGATCCAGTCTCTGGCGGAGCGGCAGCGTGGGGATGCCTACGCCCGCATCCGGAAGCTGACGGAGCGCATGGGACCCATGAGTGAATTTGGCCGCAGCATCCTGACCCGTGGGCCGGAGCCCATGAAGCGGGGCAAGGTATACGAGTACGATCAGGAGCCGGGGGATCTGGTCATCGCCATGCAGGAGGTGCTGGATCGCCGGGGTCAGGCGGAGACACCGCCGCTGCGGGCCTTTGACGAGATCGTCAAGCGGGAGCCGTATCCGGTGGAGCGGAAGGCCAAGGAGTTGGTGGAACGGCTGAAAAGGAACGGCATCACCCGGTTTTTGCTGCTGTTCCGTGGCAGCCGCAGCCGCAGCGAGTTGGTGGCTACATTCATGGCGGTGCTGGAGCTGTGCCGGAACCATATCATCCGGTTGGCGGGCTCTGCCGCCGACTGCACGGTGACCTGTCAGGAGACGGAGGAGGAATGAGCGTGGAAACACGGGAGATGAAAGAGATCGAGGCCGCCGTGGAGGGCATTCTGTTTGCCTCCGGCGAACCGGTGCATATCGACCGCATCTGTCTGGCGGCGGAGCTGGATCGACCAACGGCGGAACTTGTGCTGCAAAAGCTTATGGACTATTACAGCTTTGAGCGGCGTGGGATGCGGCTGCTGCGTCTGGAGGACAGCTGGCAGCTGTGCTCCGCCCCGGAGTATGCCGACGTTATCCGTCGGGCCTTTGAGATACGCAAGCCCGCCAAGCTGTCCCAGCCGGCGCTGGAGGTGCTGACCATTATCGCCTACTACCAGCCCACCACACGGGCCTATGTGGATCAGATCCGTGGCGTGGACAGCTCCTATACCGTGGGGCTGCTGCTGGACCGGCACCTTATCGAGGAATGCGGGCGGCTGCAGGTGCCGGGAAGGCCACGACTGTACCGCACCACCAAAGCGTTCCTCCGGGCGTTTCACCTGAACTCGCTGGAGGATCTGCCGGAGATGCCGGGGATGGAGGCCGACGGCCAGCTGCGTCTGGCGGAGGACGGCTCCGTGCTGGATGGTGCAAATGCGTAAAACTGCCGTATAAACGGCGAAAGGGGGAATCGGCTTGGTGGCACTGTGGATCATCGGCGGCATTTTGCTGCTGCTTATCCTGCTTCTGCTGCTGCGGGTGGGAGTACACCTCCGCTTCGGTGAACAGCTGGAGCTGACGGTCATAGCCGGTCCGGCCCGCATCCAGCTGCTGCCCCGGCCGGAAAAGACGGAGACAGAGCAAAAGACCAAGCAGAAGAAAAAAGCCAAGGGAGAAGCACAGGAGGAGAAGAAGCCTGCCAAGCAGCGGGAAAAGTTCTCTCTGAGCTTCGAGGATGTCCGCTCGGCGCTGCCGTACCTGTGGGAGGGCCTGAAGCGGGCGCTGGCTCGGACCCGGCGGCGGATGCGAATCGACCCCCTGCGTCTGTCCGTGGTCTTTGCCGGGGAGGACCCTGCTGCCGTGGCGCAGACCTATGGCTGGGCCAGCAGCGCCATGTGGACGCTGATGCCCCAGCTGGAGCGCCTGCTGAAGATACCGGACCCGCACATCCATCTGGGAACGGATTTCGGTGCAGCCCGCACCCAAATAGAGGGAGAGGCAGGTGTCGCTTTCCGCATCGGCGACCTGCTCATCATCGGCTTGGGCTTCGGCATCCCGCTGCTGAAATGGCTGCGGAAACGGAAAAAGGAAATCGAACAATCTGTGAAAGCGGCTCCGCCGCTGGCACAGGAGCAGACCGCATCATAAAGAAAGGAAGCTATACTATGGAAAACAACGAGAAGAAGAATCACTCCCTTATTGATCTGATGGATGCCTCCATGAGCAAAATTCGGGAGATGGTGGACTCCAACACCATCATCGGTGAGCCCATCCAGACGCCGGACGGCGTGACCCTGATCCCCGTGTCCCGGCTGAGCTTCGGCTTTGGCTGCGGTGGCGGGGACTACGGCAAGCAGACCCCCGCCATGTTCGGCGGCGCCAGCACTGCAGGTGTGAAGGTGGAGCCGGTGGCGTTTCTGGTGGTGAAGGACGGTGTGACCCGTGTACTGCCGGTGGGCGTGCCTGCCGTGACCACGGCGGCCCGCATGGTGGAGATGGTCCCGGAGGTCATGGACCGGGTGGAGCACTTTATCGACAAGAGAAAAGAGGAAAAAGAGAGCTTCTGACGGAATAGAATAGGATCACCTGAGGGAAGAGGGTGATCCTGTGTACAAGCGAATCCTGACGGCAGTGACGGTGATCGTGCTGCTGTGCCTGCCCACGGCGTGGGCGGCAGATACTTCCGCTACAGCGGCCATTCTCATGGACGGCGATACGGGGGAGGTCCTGTACGAAAAGAATCCCGACCGGCAGATGCTCATTGCCAGCACCACCAAGCTGATGACGACCTTGGTGGTGCTGGAGCGTGGCGGTCTGGGGGATGTGGTCACAGTGACCCAGCAGCACATAGCGGAGGGCTCCTCCATGTATCTGAAGCCCGGCGACCGGGTGACGGTGGAGGAGCTTCTGTACGGTCTGCTGCTGTGCTCCGGCAACGATGCGGCGCTGGCTCTGGCGGACCACTGCGGCGGGCTGGAGCGCTTTGTGGCGGAGATGAACCGCAAGGCGGCGGAGCTGGGCATGACCGGTACCTCCTTTGCAAATCCCAACGGTTTGGATCAGGAGGGCCACTATTCCACGGCACGGGACATGGCCCGTCTGGCGGCCTGCGCCGTAAAAAACGAAACACTTGTGCGGCTGTGCTCCACCCGCAGCATTACGGTGGGCGGCCGCACCATGACCAATCATAACCGGCTGCTCCGCAGCATCGACGGGTGCATCGGTCTCAAGACCGGCTACACCCGTGCGGCGGGGCGGACGCTGGTGAGCTGCGTCCGGCGAAACGGGCGAACTCTGGTTGCCGTCACATTACAGGATGGCAACGACTGGGCGGATCACGCCGCCCTGTATGAATTTGGCTTCGGGCCGTAAGGAGGGATCCCGTGGAGGAACGTCTGCAAAAATGGATCGCCCGCTGCGGTATCTCCTCCCGCCGGGCGGCAGAGGAACTGCTGCGGCAGGGGCGTGTGACCCTCAACGGCCGGGTGGCCGGACTGGGGGAGAGCGGCGACCCGGAGCGGGATACCCTGCTGGTGGACGGAAGGCCTGTGGCTGCGGCACCGGAGCCGGTGTATCTGATGCTGAACAAGCCCAGAGGGTACGTCACCACCCTTTCCGACGAGCGGGGCCGCAAAACGGCGGCGGAACTGGTGGCGGACTGCGGCCGGAGAGTGTTCCCCGTGGGACGGCTGGATAAGGATTCCGAGGGGCTGCTGTTGTTCACCAATGACGGGACCCTGACCCAACAGCTGCTGCACCCCCGGCATCAGGTGGACAAAGTCTATCAGGTGACGGTATCCGGCGCTCTGGAGGGGGCCGAGGAACGGCTCTCCCGGATGCGGATGCTGGAGGGGGAGCCCATTCAACCGGCACAGGTGCGCCGTCTGTCCCAAAAAGGGGAGACGGCGGTGCTGGAGGTGATCATCCATCAGGGCAAGAACCGGCAGATCCGCCGGATGTGCCGTCAGGCGGGGCTTTCCGTGCTGCGGCTGCGGCGGGTGCAGGAGCATACCCTGCATTTGGGGAACCTTCCATCTGGCAAGTGGAGATACTTAACAGATGAGGAATTACAAGACTTGAAGGGAAGCGATGGGGTTGAATAACAACGTGCTGCATACCATTCGCCAGCAAATGCCACAGTTTTCCAAGGGACAAAAGCGCATTGCCGCCTACATTCTGGAGCACTATGACAAGGCGGCCTTTATGACCGCCAGCCGGCTGGGACAGACGGTGGAGGTCAGCGAGTCCACGGTGGTGCGCTTCGCCGCCCAGCTGGGCTATGAGGGCTATCCGGAGATGCAGCGGGATCTGCGGGAGCTGATCCGTGGAAAGCTCACCTCCATCCAGCGCATTCAGGTGTCCAACGACCAGATGCAGGGGGATCTGCTGACCAGCGTCATGCAGCGGGATATGGACAGTCTCCGTACCGCCATCGAGCAGGTGGACCGGGGGCAGTTCGAGCAGATGGTGGACAAGCTGCTGAAGGCACAGCACATCTACCTGCTGGGGATGCGCTCGTCATCGTTTCTGACGGGGTATCTGAACTTCTATTTCCGCCTGATCTTCAAAAATGTGACACTGGTGCAGAACGCCGTGGCAGGGGAGACCTTCGAGCAGCTGGTGCAGGTGCAGCCCGGTGATGTGCTGCTGGCTATCAGCTTTCCCCGGTACTCCAAAATGACCGTCAATGCCGTGCAGTACGCCAGAGAAAAGGGGGCGGATGTGGTGGCCATCACCGACAGTACGCTGGCCCCCCTGTATCCGCTGGCCTCAGCAGCGCTGCTGGTCCGCAGTGACATGATTTCCTTTGTGGACTCCATCACAGCGCCGCTGAGCCTGCTGAATGCCCTGATCGTCACGGTGGGTCAGCGGAAAAACGAAAAGGTGCCGGAAACCTTCTCCGAGCTGGAGCGGGTCTGGTCACAATACAGTGTGTTCGGGAAAACGGAAGATGAGTAAAAGAGTGGTAGTTATCGGCGGGGGAGCCGCCGGAATGATGGCGGCCATTGCCGCTGCCGGCCGAGGGGCGCAAGTCACGCTGATCGAGCCCAACGAGCGGCTGGGAAAAAAACTGAATATCACGGGAAAAGGACGCTGCAACGTCACCAACAACTGTACGGAGGAGGCGCTTCTGCAAAATATCCCCCGTAATGGAAAATTCCTTTACAGTTCTTTTTCCGCCTTTAATAGCCAAGATGCCATGGCCTTTTTTGAGGAGCTGGGTGTCCCCTTAAAAACGGAGCGGGGCAACCGGGTCTTTCCCCAGTCTGATTGCTCCTTCGATGTATCCGGTGCTCTGAAGCACCGACTGGATCGCCTGAAGGTGCATTGGTCGCACGACCGGGCGGTTTCCATCGAGACAGAGGAAGGTGCTGTTACCGGCGTCCGTGGTGAGAAGGATATCTACCCGGCGGAGGCGGTGGTGCTGGCTACCGGCGGCGTCAGCTATCCCGCCACCGGATCCACCGGCGACGGCTACCGCATGGCGGCGCAGCTGGGGCATGAGATCGTCCCGCCCCACGGTTCACTGGTTCCGCTGGTCAGTGAGGACGAGGCCTGCCGGCAGATGCAGGGGCTGGCTCTGAAAAACGTAGAGCTGACGGTGCTGAACCGGAAAGGGAAAGCCATCTTCCGGGAATTTGGCGAGATGCTGTTCACCCACTTCGGCGTCTCCGGGCCGCTGGTGCTGTCGGCCAGCGCCCATCTGCGGAATTGGGAGAAGGAGACCTACCGTCTCAGCATCGACTTAAAGCCTGCGCTGGACGAACAGAAGCTGGAGAGCCGCATCCTGCGGGATCTGGGTGAGGCCCCCAACCGCAGCGTGGAGCGCATCTTTTCCGGTCTGGTTCCCCACAGCATGGTGCCGGTGATACTGAACCGTCTGGGGATGGACCCACAGCAGCAGGCCAACGCCGTGACCAGAGAGCAGCGCCGTGCGCTGGTGCAGCTGCTGAAGCACTTCACCGTGCCCGTCACTGGGCCACGGCCTGTGGCGGAGGCCATCATCACCTCCGGCGGCGTGAAGGTAGGGCAGGTGCAGCCTGCCACCATGGCCTCCAAGCTGGTACAGGGGCTGTATTTTGCCGGGGAAATTCTGGATGTAGACGCCTATACGGGCGGTTTTAATTTGCAGATCGCATGGGCCACCGGCCATTGTGCCGGGGTCAGTGCCGCAGAGGAATAAGGAGCGAATCGCATGGACAACAAGAGATACGCCGTGGCCATTGACGGCCCCTCCGGCGCAGGAAAAAGCACACTGGCCAAGGCCGCAGCGGCAGAGCTGGGCATCCTCTACGTGGATACTGGGGCCATCTACCGCACCATCGGCCTGTACGCCTGCCGCCGGGAGGCAGACCCGCATGATTTGGCGGCCATCATCGCCCTGCTGCCGGACATTCAGGTGAGCATGGCCTACGGTGAGGACGGCCTGCAGCATATGCTGCTCAACGGGGAGGACGTGACGGACGTCATCCGTCGTCCGGAAATCTCCCGCTGGGCCTCGGTGGTCTCCGCCATCCCGGAGGTACGGGCCTTTCTGCTGGAGATGCAGCGGGAGCTGGCCCGCAGCCACAGCGTGGTGATGGACGGTCGTGACATCGGCACGGTAGTGCTGCCGCAGGCGGAGGTAAAGATCTTCCTGACGGCCTCGCCGGAGATTCGGGCCCAGCGCCGCATGAAGGAGCTGGAGCAGCGGGGAACGCCGCAGCCCTACAATCAGGTGCTCTCGGATATCCTCCAGCGGGATTGGGCAGACAGCCACCGGGAGACGGCACCCCTGCGGCAGGCGGAGGACGCTTTGCTGCTGGATACCAGCCATTTGGACTTTGACCAGAGCCGGGAGGCCCTGCTGCACATGATAAAGGAGAGGATCGGATGGTAAAAAATCGTTTTTACCGCTTTATCCGGGCCACATGGCGGCCCTTTGCCACGTTTCTTCACCCGCTGCGGGTGGAGGGACTGGAAAATCTTCCCAAGGATCAGCCGGTACTGCTGTGCGCCAATCATTCCAGCGCCGTGGACCCCATCCTGCTGATATGCGCCATGCGGCAGGACTTCCCCCTGCGGATCATGGCCAAGAAGCAGCTGATGAAAATTCCCGTGGTGGGAGCCTTTCTGCGGGCCATCGGCGTATTCGGTGTGGATCGGGGAAACTCCGACATCGCCGCCGTCAAGACCTCCATCCAGAGTTTGCGGGACGGCTGGAATCTGCTGGTATTCCCGGAGGGGACACGGGTCAAAGAGCCCGGCAGCGTGGATGTCAAAGGCGGCGTAGGCATGATGGCCATTCGCTCCGGCGTGCCGCTGGTGCCGGTGTTCATCGGCCGGGACAAGCGCCTGTTTCACCGGGTGTCCATCATCATCGGAAAGCCCTACGACCCGGTATATACCGGCCGGAAGGGAACGGCGGAGGAGTATCAGTCCAACGCCGAGGAGATCATGCGTCGGGCCTATGCGCTGGGAGGAATCCAATGGCAGAGGTAAGAGTAGCCAAAAGCGCCGGTTTCTGTTACGGCGTGGAGCGGGCTGTGAAGCTGGCGGAGGAGACAGCCCGTGAAAAGGGCGGCTGCGCCATGCTGGGCAGCATCATCCACAACGTCCATGTGGTGGCGGAGCTGGAGGCGCTGGGGGCCAGACAGGTGGACTCCGTGGAGGAGGTCCGCCCCGGCGAGACGGTGATCATCCGCTCCCACGGGGAGCGCAAGGAGGTCTTTGACCGGCTGGAGCAGCTGGGAGCCGTGTGTGTCAACGCCACCTGTCCCAACGTACTGCGGATCCAGCAGCTGGTGGCGCAGGCCGACCGGGAGGGGCGTATCCCCCTTATCATTGGGGAGCCTCGGCATCCGGAGGTCATGGGTGTGGCCAGCTGGTCGGATCGCAGCGTCATCTTTCCGGGGCCGGATGAGCTTGAAAAATGGCTCCTGCAGGAGCCTTCCCGGCAGTCTCTGGCCCTGACGGCGGTGGCTCAGACCACCTGCATCCGAACAATTTGGGAAACTTCCAAAGAAATTTTAAAAAAACTGTGTACAAACGCAAAAATCTTTGATACAATATGTAGCGCTACGCATAGGCGTCAGTTGGAGGCAGCCGAATTGGCGGCTCAGGCTGACGTAATGGTCGTGGTCGGAGATCGTAAAAGTGCCAACACGAAGCATTTAGCGGAGATCTGCCGTAAGGCTTGCCCTGTCGTGTATCAGATCGAACAGGCGGGGGAGCTGACGACGGGCTTTCTTTCCGGATGCACAATGGCGGGGCTTACGGCCGGCGCGTCCACCCCGGCGGGCATCATTAAGGAGGTATATACAACAATGAGCGAAGAAATCAAGAACATGGAACCCCAGGAAGAGAGCTTTGAGGAACTGCTGGACAAATCCTTTAAGACTTTAAATACAGGAGAGAAGGTAACCGGTATCGTGACGGCCGTGGGTCCCACCGAGGTTCAGGTGGATCTGGGCTGCAAGCAGGCAGGCTATATTTCCGCGGAGGAGTTGTCCGCCGATCCCAGCGTGAAGCCTGAGGACGTGGTGAAGGTGGGCGACGAAATCGAGACCTACATCATCCGTGTCAACGACGTGGAGGGCTACGCTATGCTCTCCAAGAAGCGTCTGGACGCCGTGAAGGTCTGGGAGGATATCGCTGAGGCCTGCGAGAACAAAACCACTCTTGAGGGCAAGGTCACCGAGGAGAACAAGGGCGGCATCGTCGTCAACGTCAAGGGCGTGCGTGTGTTCGTTCCCGCCTCTCAGAGCGGTCAGCCCCGTGGTGCCGATCTGAGCCAGATGATCGGCCAGACTGTCTCCCTGCGGATCACCGAGGTCAATCGCGCCCGCCGCCGTGTGGTGGGCTCCATCCGTGCCGTGCAGTATGAGGAGCGTCAGGCTGCTCAGGCCGCCATCTGGGAGAGCATCGAGGTGGGTAAGCACTATACCGGCACCGTCAAGTCCATGACCAGCTATGGCGTGTTTGTGGACATCGGCGGCGTGGACGGCATGGTACATATCTCCGAACTGTCCTGGTCCCGCATCAAGAACCCCGCTGAGGTGGTTTCTGTGGGCGACACGCTGGATGTGTACGTCATCTCCTTCGATCCCGAGAAGCACAAGATCTCTCTGGGTGTGAAGGACCGTTCCTGCAATCCTTGGGACAAGTTCATGGAGACCTACAAGGTAGGCGACGTGGCTTCCGTCCGTATCGTGAAGCTGATGACCTTCGGTGCTTTCGCTGAGGTCGTTCCCGGTGTGGATGGCCTGATCCACATCTCCCAGATCGCCGATCGCCGCATCGAGAAGCCCGGTGACGTTCTGTCCGAGGGCCAGATCGTGGATGCCAAGATTACCGCTGTGGATGAGGAGAAGCAAAAGATCTCCCTGTCCATCCGTGCTCTGCTGAACGACGGGGACGAGGACGCCGAGTAAGCGTATCCTGAATAAGCTGTAAAACTGGCCCTCCGAGTATGCCGGAGGGCCAGTTGTTTGTATGTGCAGCCAGAACCGAAAAAAGACACCCCGGTCAGTCAACTGGCCGGGGCGTTCGTTTACCATATTTGTCCGTGCAGGATGTATTTCTTGTAGCTGTGCCGGAAGTAGGCCCACTCGGCAATGCCCGTGATGGCCCAGGAGAAGATGTACAGCAGGAACAGGGAGGGGATGGTGCCGAAGTAGGCGAACAACGTGTACACCCAGATGACCCGGAACACGCAGGAGCCCATGATGACGATGATGGTGGGGACGATGCTGCGCCCAATTCCACGGGAGGCGGCAATGCTGGCGTCCATCAGGGCGCTGACGCCGAAGGAGAAGCCCATGATCTTCAGCCGCTGCATACCGGCGGCGATCACGTCCGCCTCATTGGCGAAAAGTCCAAGGAACTTGTCTCCGAACAGCAGCAGCAGTCCGCCGCAGATGCTGCCCACCAGAAAGGAATACAGCAGAACGATACGGTAGCTCTTGAGGATACGATCCGTCTTTCCGGCACCCCAGTTGCGGCTGACAAAGGTGGCGCAGCCGGTATAGAAGGCAGACATCATATTGAAGATCAGCGTATCGGCGTTGGCAGCTGCCGAGCTACCGGATACCATCACCGAATCGAAGCTGTTGACGCCGATCTGTACGAAGAGGTTTGCAAGGGCAAAGATGGCGTTTTGCAGGCCGGAGGGGATGCCGATCATCAGCACCCGCTTGGCGGCGGCCTTGTCGATGCCCAGCTTTTTCAGATGCACTCCGCAGGCATCCTTTTGGCTCATCAGATGCCGCATGATCAGTAGAGCGGACAGCCACTGGGCGATGGCGCTGGCGGTGGCCACACCGAGGGCGGCCATGTGGCACTGGATCACAAAGAACAGGTTCAGGGCCACATTCACCACGCCGGCAATGCTCAGATACAGCAGAGGCCGCTTTGTGTCCCCGGCGGCACTGAGGACACCATTGCCGAAGTTGTATACCGCCATGGCCGGCATACCCAGAGCGTAGATCCGCAGATACCCCACGGCGCCGGGCAGCAACTCCTCCTTGGTATTCAGCAGCAGCAGCATGGGCTTCGCCAGCAGCAGACAGACCAGACACACCACGATACCGATACCGCTGCAGATGAGCAGGGAGGTGTGGATGGTCTTCTCCACGTCCTCATGACTGCCCAGCCCCAGTCCACGGGCCACGACCACGTTGACACCGCTGCCGATGCCAATGAGCAGTCCCGTAAACAGGGATACCAGCAGAGTGGTGGAGCCCACAGCGCCCAGCGCCAGATAGTCGGCAAATTTACCGGCAATGGCCACGTCGCTGAGGTTGAACAGCACCTCCAGCACCTGCGTCATCATCAGCGGCAGGCTGAACAGCAGAATATTTTTCCACAGAGACCCTGTGGTTATTTCAATCGAAAATAAACTTTTTTTCCCGTTTTTCTCCATCATATGTTCCTCCTTTTCACCATTTTTCCTCTCACGATCATACAGTATATCACGGCGCACATACTTCCACAACCCCCGCCGCTGCCATTTTTTAACGGGATTCCCCACACGGGAGTTGTGCAATATTCTGTATAAATTATGGAGAAGCCTGTGAAAAACGCCGAAAAGAAAAAGACGCCCCCGACACAATGGATCGACAGCGGCTTTTGTCCGGTATTTACGCTCTCCGCAGCTCCTTCAGCTCCTGCCGGATCTGAAGGAAGGCGGCATCCTCGCCCTGCTCCTTCAGAAGCAGCAGCCACCGGGTCAGCAGCTCGCTGGTCTCCGGATGGATGAAGCCGTGACCGTGCTCCGACCGGCACAGATGCCCCTTGGAGTGCTGGAAATAGTCATAGGGAGAGGCATCGGTGTATTTCTCCTTCTGATACACCCGGCAGGCGGCGATGCGGTCACAGAACATCTCCGCCACATACTTCACCGGCATCTTGCAGCCGCCGATGAAGGGCGTCCCGTCCTCGCCCCGGCAGTAGTCGATCCAATATTCAAAATGGTGGCGGTTGCGGCCCTTGTGGTGCATCCACGAGGCGCTGTATCCCTTGTCCCGGCGCTGGGCGTCATTGGGGCTGCGGTCTCCCTGAAAATATTTGACGCCGGCCCAGAACTCCACCGGAGAGAACTTGGACAGATCGTGGGTCAAGCCCTGCCAGTATAGCCCCAGACGGAAACAGTACTGCCGCACCAGATGCCGATGGCGCTGGACCGTTTTCAGATGCCGCCAGAAATCCACACGCTTCACCTCATGAACAGAATAGAAATACTATATCATATTCCAACGGAAAAAACGAGGACCTGTATGAAATTTTTCCCGCTGTTCAAACTATGGGCGAGGTGGTTTGATGGACGGAGGATTTTTTCTGTGTCCCGATGCGTGGGAATTTCTGCTGCCCGCAGAGATTCGTCATCTGCGGGACGCCGGGTCGGTCTGCCGAAAGCGGTGGGATCTGCTGACGCTGACGCCGATGGGCTGTGCGCTGCTGCCGGAGCCTGCGGCGGTGACAGCGGGGATCCTGCTGCTGCCGGGGGACTGCCCCAGAAGCGATCTCCGGGCGGGAACAGTGGTGACCTACGGCCTGTCCCCACGGGACAGCATCACCCTGTCCAGCCTGCGGGAGCCGGTGCTGTGCGTCCAGCGGACGCTGCCGCTGCTGTGCGGCGGCGTATTGGAGCCACAGGAATTTCCCCTGCCGGGGGTAGAGGGGGCGGAGCGGCTGCTGCCCGGTGTGGGGACCCGGCTGCTGTGGACCGGCTCGCCCTATC
>OFMT01000741.1_pt1 | contig 27596 bp, 19 predicted proteins | sample 1541891 | NCBI WGS metagenome assembly OFMT01 (sample SAMN04209230, study PRJEB22552) | human gut metagenome | biome: gut; material: feces | host: Homo sapiens | place: USA: Oklahoma | reverse complement strand
GCAAAAAGCAAGAGGTTAGAAAAGATAATTAGCTAAAAGTGTTTAGAATGTAACAATGTTGACTTGCAGACAAGGTTATGGTATAATTTTGACTAATAAAATTTTGACTAATGTATATAATTAAGAATAGTCAAGCTATCAGGTGTCTAATAAAGACTTAATAAGTAAGCAGGTGCAAAGCCTGCGCTGTCACGCAGCTGTAAAGTGGAGCAAGCCTTAATATGTCACTGGGAAACCGGGAAGGCAAGGTTTGCGAGGAAACTGAGCCAGAAGAATTGCCTGAATTAGTTCAACTCAAGTGTACTGCGAGCGACAGGAGACTTCAAGGGGATAGGTGCGTCCTTCTGTCAGTGTGCAGAAGGACGTTTTTTCTTGCCGAAAATAGAACGTTCGTTATAATCATGCTTTTAGCCGGAGCCGCACGCGAAACTCGGACAGCTCGGCGGCAAAGGTTAAAAAATAAATTTTTGATGAGGTGTATGAGTATGTTGAAAAAGAAAAAAGCATTGGCTATGTCAGTGCTGTGTGCCGTTGCAAGCGTAGGCTTTGTAGTATCTGCAAGCGCAGAAACCATGCATGGCAATCTGGCTGAGGTTGTTGTTGAGGGCAGCAAGGATGAACTGCCCGGCGGTCTGGCAAAAGAAGCTGTAACTATTGGTATGGTTGGTAAGCAGGATATTATGTCTGCTCCGATGACTGTCAGCGAAATCAGCAATAAAACTATTGAAAAATTTACGACTCCTAATGGTGGCATTAGTGATGCACTGTCTCTTGATCCGTCCGTAAGAGCTGATCGTGGCGGCACATACACTGATATTTCTATTCGTGGTATTTACCAATCTGGCCACAGCTACTATGTAAATGGTATTCCCGGTCTGCTGTGCCAGGAAAATATTCCTTATTTCTGGGCTGACAGCGTCAGCGTTATTTCCGGTCCCAGCTTGGGCCTGAACGCTACTCCGCTGTCTGAAGCTGCAGCAGGTACTGTTAACATTCAATCTAAGGCTGCTACTTCTGACGGCAATGCTAATCTGAAGGTTGCTTATCGCGGCGGTTCTTCTATGCAGGAAGCTATCGACGTAGGCCGTCGTTTTGGTGAAAATGACCGATATGGTGTACGTATCACTGCAAGCAATATTAATGGCGATACTGCTATCGATGGTGAAAACCTGGAGCAACAGGCATTTTCTTTGAACCTGGACCAAAAGACCGATAAATCTAAGAGCAACTTATTGGTTATGTATGACCATACCGATCATAGAGGCGGTACCGGTGCTATCAGCTTTGGTTCTGGCGTAACCTCTCTGCCGACTGCTCCTGACAGCAGCAAAATTTATAAACCTGACTGGTCTTATAATGAATATGATAACTGGATTGTAGCCTTGAACCATGAGCAAAAGCTGAATGATAATTTAAATGTATATTTCAATGCAGGCTATCATCGTGAAGACTGGTATGGCTATGTTGATGGTAATCCATCTGTTATTGATAACAAGGGCAATTTTAACATTAATATGACCAACTATCCCTTGAACTTAACTAAAAAAATTGTCGGGACCGGTTTGAAGGGTAAATTCAACATCGGTTCTGTAGAAAATGAATATTTGGTTGGCGTAGATAAAACCTGGTATACCTATGCATTGAGCAATAATAATGCATGGAACGGCGGTGCCGGCAAATGGACCGGAACAGGTAACCTGTACCAGCCTAACCACTGGCCTTCCCTGCCGAGACCTTCTTTTGATCCTGCACATAACCAAAGAGCACAACTGACCGGCTGGCATTTGGTAGATACCATGAAAGCACTGGATGATAAGCTGCAGCTGACCTTAGGTTTGCATGGACATAAGGTTAAAAAGGTTATGAAAGATAATTCTCATCAAGATTCTGACGCTATCTGCCCGACCTTTGCAGTAAGCTATAAAGTATCTGATAATGTAACTGTTTATGCTGACCATACTGAAAGCTTCGGTAGCGGTAGCATGGTATCTCTTGGCAGAGGTTATGCGAACGAAGGAGAAATGCTTGATCCTGCAAAGACCAAACAAAATGAAATCGGCGTAAAAGTAAAAACCGGTGATTTCCTGAATACCTTTACTGCCTTCAAGATTACTCAGGCCAATAACATTGATAAGGTAATTGGTGGTCTTAAATATATGGTACAGGACGGCGAACAGGAAAATAAAGGCTTTGAATGGGCATTCACCGGCCAACTGGCTAAAAAATGGGATTTAATTGGCGGCGCAATGTATCTCAAGGCTGAGGATTACAAGGGCAATAAAATCAACGGTGCTTCCAAATGGTCCGGTACTGTAGGTGCTATTTATCATCCTACTGAGGAGCTGTCCTTTATCGGCAGAATGACTTACCTTGGTTCTACTTCTATTAATAATGGTGCATTGGATGTTCCTTCCTATGCTAAGTACGATTTGGGCGCTTCTTACAAGACAAAATTGAACAATACACCGGTAACCTTTGACCTGATGTGCTACAACATAGCTGGCAAAGATTACTGGAGCGCTCGTTCTGGCAGCAGCGGTTTATGCTTGGGCGCACCGCGTACTGTAGTATTCTCTGCTAACTTTGAACTTTAATTAAGGGTTTTAATCATAACAGATGGGGAGCTTCCCCATCTGTTTGATTATTTTTAGGTACAGATGATGAATTTTGCAATAACGGCACAAATAAAAAATATAAAAGTAAAGTATCTTCTGCTGTTACTGTTTCTGACTATGCTTTGCATGATTATTTTGGGATTGAAGTTAGGCTTTATTTCCTTGGCTTGGACAGAGATAGTAAAAATTTTATTGATAAAAGCAGGGATTTTACAGGCAACCGATATAAGCAGTGACCTTGTTGACGTTGTCTGGATGTTGCGTATGCCGCGTATTATTCTTGCAGCCTGTGTTGGCATGGGCCTGACGCTTTCCGGCATCATCATGCAGGCCGTGGTAAAAAATCCTTTGGCGGATCCTTATATTTTGGGCGTTTCGTCAGGAGCGTCACTGGGAGCAACCTGTGCTATTTTCTTGGGGCTGGGAGCTTTTCTAGGTGCGCAGGCTATCGGAGTTTGTGCATTTATTGGAGCATTCGCCATTTCCTTGCTCGTAACCTATATCGCTGATAATTCACGCAGCAAATCTGCCTCTAATTTGTTGCTTGCCGGTATGGCAGTGAGTGCTATCTGCGCCAGCCTGTCCAGTCTTATTGCGTTTGTCGGACGTAATAAGGAAGGCATGGAAGCGATAACCTACTGGCTGATGGGTAATGTTGCTAATGCCAAGCTGGGCAATGTGTTGATTTTAGCAGTCGTAGTTGTTTGCCTGGCGGGCTACTTTATGACGCAGACGCGTATTTTAAACCTTATGCTTACGGGATACGATTCGGCGATGACTTTGGGCGTTGATTTAAAAAGATACATCAGGCGTTACCTGCTGTTAAACGGTCTTTTAGTAGGTTTTATCGTCTTTAATTCCGGTACGATTGGCTTTATAGGCCTTTTGATTCCGCATTTTGTACGTCTGATTTTTGGTTCTAATCATAAAAAGCTGCTGCCTGTGGCAGTCGCATTTGGCGGTTTGGTAACCGTAGTGATGGATATTTTATCACGAACCTTAATCAACGGCATCGATATTCCCTTGGGTGTTGTCTTTTCTCTGATTGGAGCACCTTGCTTTATTTACATGATGCTTAAACAAAATTACAGATTTGGAGCTAAATAAAATGGATATAAAAGTAGAACGCTTAAAGGTGCAGTTTGGTGATAGAGAAATTCTCAAAAATATTTCTTTGGATTTTCCCAAGCAGAAATTTACAGGTATTATCGGTCCTAACGGCAGCGGTAAAAGTACCATGCTCAAATGTATATATCGCGTTTTAGAGCCTGACAGCGGTGTTATTTATCTCAACGGCAAGCCGCTCGAGCAGTACACGGTCAAGCAAAGCGCTCAGCTGCAATCGGTTTTGGCACAACATAATTATTACAATTTTGATTTTGAAGTGCTTGATGTTGTGCTGATGGGACGCAGTCCTTACAAAAACTCTATGGAAGACGATAACGCGGAAGATTACGCTATAGCTAATGAAGCCTTGCGGGTAGTAGGCATGGAGAAATTCGCGCATAGCAGCTTTTCTCTGTTAAGCGGTGGTGAGCAGCAAAGGGTTATGTTGGCACGTGCGTTGACGCAGCAGACAGAATGCCTGATTTTGGATGAGCCTACGAATCATCTGGATATCAAATATCAGCTGCAGCTGCTCAATATCATCAGCAGTCAGGGGTTTACTGTTGTTGCTGCCTTGCATGATTTGAATATTGCCGCCATGTATTGCGATGAAATAATCGCTATGAAAAATGGTCAGGTAATGGGGCAGGGAACGCCGGAGGAGCTTTTAAACAGCCGATTTATCAGTGATTTATTTGAGGTAGAAGCTGATGTTTTGCGTAAAGCGGACGGCAAGCTTTTGATTGCTTATAAAAATTGAGGTCAATATGGAGCGAATAAAAACAGTAGGTACAATAACAGGTGTGCTGCTTCTTGCCTGCGGTATTTTAAATTTTACTGTTGGCATGGGTACTATCTATATAGGCTTTCAGCAGACAGCGCGAATACTTTGGCAAATTTTTCAGGGTACGGCAAATGGTAATATTCTGGCTGACGTTATCTATTATCTGCGTCTGCCCAGATTGGTTTTGGCAGCGGTTGTAGGCTATGGGCTCAGTATAACAGGCTGTGTTATGCAGGCTGTTATGCGTAATTCCCTGGCGGATCCTTATTTGCTGGGTATTTCCTCCGGCGCCGGCTTAGGTGCCGTTATCGCAATTATTTTGGGCTTCACCAGTGTTGTCGGCTTTGATGCCATTGGCTGCTTTGTGTTTTTGGGAGCCTTCGCCGTGACCATATTTATCGTTTTGCTTTCTTTAAGGTTCGGTAAATCAGGCACTACGGCAATACTTCTTTCCGGTATGGCTTTGAACGCAGTTTGTGCGGCAGGAATCAGCCTGCTGATTTCTATATATGCCGATGCCGAACGTATTCAAAGCGTAACCTTTTGGCTGATGGGCAGCCTGCAGACTGCGGATTGGCGCAATACAGGAATTTTATTGGCTGTTGTATTTTTTATTTCGTTATATTTTGTCAAAAATTCACGCATTCTCAATTTAATGCTGTTGGGTGATGAGGTATCCGTAACCTTAGGCTATGATTTGTCGAAAATGCGCCGAATTTATATTTTGCTGTGCGCGCTGATAGTAGGCTTGATTGTTTATAACTGCGGTATTATCGGATTTGTCGGTCTGGTAATACCTCATATAGCACGCTTGCTTTGCGGTGGTAACTATAAAAAGGTTTTGCCCATGAGTGCGGTGCTTGGTATGCTGTTTATGGTTTGTGCCGATGTTATCAGCAGAACAATCATGGAAGGCTCTGAGGTGCCTATAGGCGTTGTTGTGTCGGTTATAGGTGCGCCAATCTTTATTTATTTGTTGATCAGTAAGAATTATGGGTATGGTAAGAGATGAAAAAATATATTATCAGTAGTCTTATTATTGCGCTTGCCAGCAGTATTTTGGGCTGTCAAAGCCTCGATAAGCAGCAGGCAAAGCAGCAAGATAAACCGGTAGTTGTTAATAATATTAATGTTGATAACTATTATGTCAAGGGGACCAATAAGCAGGTATTTGATAAGGTACCGCAGCGCGTGCTTGTAATTGGTGAAAATGAGACGGAAACTTTGCTGGAGCTTGGTGCGGCGCCGAATATTTTAATGGCTGTTGCCCAAAATAGCAGAAAATATGCTATGCGTCAGGAAAACTGGGAAGCGTTTCAAAAAATAAAGAAATGTCCCAGCGGTTATCTGAATATGGAATATGTTACAAGCATGCATCCTGATTTAATTATTGCCCAGCAATGTGTATTTATCCGCAACCGTTTGAATAACACCGATTATTGGAACGAACGAGGCGTAAAAACGCTTGTGCCCTTGAATACCAATACTCCGAGCAAGCATATCATCAAGGAAACAGTAGATAAAGAAATGCAGTTTGTTCGTGATTTAGGCGCGGCCTTGCGAGTGGACGCTAAAGCTGAAGCGGTTGTGAAGAGTACATATAAAACTATAGATGATATTAACAAGGCAAATGCTTCCTATACTAAGCCTAAGGTTATGATAGTTGAATTTATAAGCTCGATGATCAGCTATGACAATACAAAATTAGTTGGCGACATGGTAAGCAGAATCGGCGGTAAGGTTGCTGAAACACCGCCTGTTATAGGCTTTGAGAATGTTGTCAAAGAAAACCCTGATGTATTGTTTGTTGTGTGCAGTCATGCAGATTACGGCGAGTGCATTACGAAGCTTACGGAAAACCCTGCTTTGCAAAATTTGCCATGCATCAAAAATAAACGTACCTACAGTATTCCTCTGCGCTTTACCTACGGAACAGGCTGTCGCACGGAGGATGGACTGAGATTTTTGGCAGAGCGCATGTATCCGGGTATAGAGATTAAGTAAGGTTATATAAAACTGAAAAGATAAGCGAGAATTAAAACTCTGCTCACTTCAAAAGTTTACTTTGGGATGAGCGGAGTTTTTTGCTTTAACATGTTAATTCTAATATCTTGCAGACTTCCTTATAATGTTACCTCATTTATCTAATCCAGATTATACAAATCACGATTAGATAAATGAGTTAAAAAAATATTTTTATTGGCTGTGAGAGGGAACTGAAATTTTTAGAGTGATAAAATATTTTCAATACTTGCTTTGGTAAACTAATGAAAGCCATATGACAGATAATGACAATAGATCAACTCTTCTAAAATGACAGAAATAAATCTTAATAATTGTCAGGTACAAATGCGATTGCGTGTTACTTGACTCGGTTTAAGCGTTATGCTATAATTCTGCGTAGAAAAGCAGATTGTAACAGTGAACAATTGAACAGATTGATTTATCAGGCGTCGAAAGACTTAATAAGTAAGCAGGTGTAAATCCTGCGCTGTCACGCAGCTGTAAAGTGGAGCAAATCCAAATAATGCCACTGGGAAACTGGGAAGGCTGGATTTGTGAAGAAACTGAGCCAGAAGATTTGCCTGAGAGATTTGAGACCAAAGTATGCTGCGAGTGACAGAAGAATGGTAAGGGATAGGTGCGTCCTTCTGTCAGTATGCAGAAGGGCGTTTTTTCTTGCCGGAATATGAAACGTCCTTAAAAACATGCTTTTAGCCGGAGCCGCACGCGAAACTCGGACAGCTCGGTGGTGACGGGTAAAAAATAATTTTTTAATGAGGTGTATGAGTATGTTGAAAAACAAAAAAGCACTGGTTATGTCAGTGCTGTGCGCAGTTGCCAGCGTAGGCTTTGTAATGAGTGCAAGTGCAGAAACTATGCATGGCAATCTGGATGAGGTTGTTGTTGAAGGAAGCAAAGATGTATTGCCCGGAGGAAATGTTCGTACTACTGCTAAGTTGGGTGTACTTGGTGATAAGAGTGTCATGGACATTCCATATTCTGAAATGAGCATGACTGCAAAAGCTGTAGAAACTTATGGTGATCCAAGTCAGCCATTAGCAAATGTCCTGATGAATAATCCTTCCATTCGCACTAGTACAACTTCTCCAATGTATACTGATTTTAGTATGCGTGGTATTAATATGAATGGCAATCACATGATGTTAAATGGTGTGCCTAGTCTTTTTTATCAATTTACGACACCGCCTTCACATATAATTGATAGAATTGATATTACATCTGGTCCAAATGCAGGCGTTAATGGTGTAAATATGTCTAATAATGGTACAAACAGTGGTGCAACGCCGGCTCCTGGTACAATCAATATTGTTACTAAACGTGCTACTGATACTCCTGTTAATCGTTATACGCAGACATTCTCTGGCAGAGGAAATGCTGGCGAATTTATTGACGTTGGGCGTCGCTTTGGTGAGAAGAATGAATGGGGCATTCGTGTGAATGCTGAATATATGGAAGGTGGTTTAGCTCTTCCTGGCACTGAGAAAAATGAAAAGAATATTTTCATTAATATGGATCACAGAGGAGACAATAGCACCACCAATTTACTTGCTGGTTACTTTGACTTGCGTGTAAATGGTGGTCAAAGATGGTTCTCTTTACCAAATAGCTATAGCAGTATCGTTTTACCTGATGCTCCTGATTCAAAAAATAACTATGATTTTAATGGCACGACTAAATATGTGCATGGGTATTTAGCTACATTGAATCATGAACATAAATTGGATGATACTTGGAGTTATTTTGCTAATATGGGTTATTCCAGACGTAGCGGTAATAAAGATAACCAAGGTGCATCTATTAAATTTGATGAACATGGCAATTTTGTCGGAAATCAGTTCAACCAGCAAAATGAGGAAGGAAAAAATGCTTATGTACAGTTTGGATTGAAAGGCAATTTGGAAACTGGTGCAGTAAAGCATGATCTTGCGTTATCTGTAGACCGTTCTTGGGCTAGATACTGGAATAAAAGCAAAAGCTATAAACCTAATGGACAAGAGATTCTTGGTAATCTTTATGATGGAATTATTTTCCCTGATAATTATGTTTTGCAAAGCTTTGGTGATGGTACTCCGCAATGGGAAGAAACTAATATTGGTTTGACTATTGCTGATACAATTTCTTATGGCAAAGCCTCTATGCTTTTAGCTGCTTCACGTAAGCATGAAAATTTTGAGAGCTTTACCGGTAAATCTTTTAAGAACGATAATATTCTGCCGACATATGGTTTGACTTATAAGCCTGTTGAAAATATGGCCTTTTATTATGGTCATACGGAAAGCTTTTCTCGCGGATTAGTTGTTAGTGGTAATAATTATACTAATAATGGCGAGACTATGGGACCTGTAAAGAGCAAGCAAAACGAAATTGGTGTCAAATATCAAAATGCTGGCATGATGACTACTTTAAGTTATTTTGACATTGATGAAGCTAATAGATATGATATCAACAGTAATGATCCTAATCATCCTTTAACTAAAGTTGACGATGGTAAAAACCGCTATAAAGGTGTTGAATTGACTGTTAATGGTAAGCTTGCTGATAAATGGACCGTTACCGGTGGTTTACTTTACCTTGATGCAGAACGTGAAAAAACTAAAAACGGTACTAAAGATGGATGGTTTGTCAACGGTGCATCTGAATGGAGTGGAGTGCTTGGTTTAGAGTACAAGCCTGATGATTCTTTGGGAATTGTTGGTCGTGCTGTATGGAATGACAAGGCTTATATTGATTCCAGATCTAGCAGCGGAAAAACCGAGATTCCGTCTTATGTAACCTTTGATTTAGGTGTAAACTATAAGACAAAAATTAACACTGTTCCTGTAAAATTGAGTGCAATGTGCTACAATGTTGCTGACAAAGATTACTGGATGGGTAGAGGCAGTTCTACAACTATTGGCTTGTCAATGCCTAGAACATTTATGCTGTCTGCACAGTTTGATATCTAAGATTTGTTAACTTAGGAGGGTGGTTTTATACTGCCCTCTTTTATTCTATTTATAAGCGGTAACTAATAATGAAAAAAATTTTCAGCCTTATTCTTCTAATGGTAACGATTTTTACAATCGGTTGCGGAAGACAGGAAGAGCAAAAAATTAATATCGAAAAACATGATAAGAACACAGCAGTTTTAGCTGCCTATCGTCATCTTGCACCTGGTAAAAAAGATGGACTTTACTGCAGTCGTATTTTGTATGTTTGGGAGCCTTTGATTACTAAAGATGATAATAATAGGCCAACTCCGTGTTTGGCACAAAGCTGGGAGATGCGTGATGGCGGCAAAGAGTGGATTTTTCATCTGCGCCAGAATGTGTATTTTCATAATGGTACGAAGTTTAATGCTGATACTGTGGTCGCAAATTTTGACCGGATGAAGAAAGGTTATAAGCGTTCTTCTTTTTATGGTTTAAATATGGAGAAGTATTATCCAACCTTGTTGAAATACGAAAAGGTAGACGAGTATACTATTCGTTTGCTTTTTAAAGAAGCGAATGTTAATGAATTATATAAGATGACAGATTTTGGCAGTCCTATTTATGCACCCGAGTGCTTTGATGAGGATGGAAATTTTCAAAGTGTAGCAATAGGTACAGGTCCTTATAAAATTACAGAGAATGCTTTAAATAAATATGTTGTACTTGAACGCAATGATAATTACTGGGGAGAGAAGGGCAAGATAAAGAAGTTTATCTTGCGCACTATTCCAAATACAGAAACGCGTTATGTTGCATTGAAGTCAGGAGAGATAGATGGGGTTTTAGATATTAATGCTATGCCACCATTTTTAGCGGCGGAAATAGAAAAAGACAATAATTTTGGTGTTGATAAAAATAAATCAACGATGATTCGTTATTTAAGTCTTAACGGTACGAAATTTCCTTTTAATGATGTGCGTATGCGCAGAGCTGTAAGCTTGGCGATTGATAGAAAGAATTTAGTTCATAGTATGTATCTTGATTACGCTGAACCGACTATCAATATTTTAAATTATACTAGTCCGGGTTATAAAGCTATTCCTATTGATTATGATTTACAGGAAGCAAAAAGATTAGCGCATGAAGTTTTGGGGGAGAAGCGTTGTAAAATTACTTATTGTATCAATGGAAGTGAGCCATTGCAAAAGGGAGAGGCAGAGCTCATTGCTTATTGGCTGCAGGATATTGGCTTAGATGTGCAAATCAAGTCGATAGAATATGCCACATTGTCTAGAATGATGCGTAAAGGTGACTTTAATATTGTGCGCATTCAAACGGGGTTGGCTAATGGTGATCCATTTGGTCTATTATATACTTTCATAATGCCTGATGGGGCATTAAATATTAGTAATAGGTTGGGTTATAATAATCCTGAGGTTACAGAGTTAATGAACCGGGTTAAGCACATAACTGATGAGTCTGAAAGACAGCGTGTTTTTGACAGGGTGCAGGAGATTGTTGCTTATGAACAGCCAGTAATCCCTCTTTTCAACGATATGAACATCGTTGCCTACAATAAGCGTTTAAAAAATTATAAACCTTTAATCTACGGTGTGGATTTGAGCAAGGTAGAATTGGCGGAGGAAAATGATTAGCTGCTGCTGTTAAACTGAGATTGGAAGTACTGAGTGCCATTATACATGTAGAATATTACTGACAGAATTTGCTTCACATTATTTTTGTGGTATGTTTATAGCAGTTTTACCGGCTATAAGTTTGCAGAACGAAGTCAATATTTTACAATGAGTTGATATGCAAGGCTTTTGCTTTACAGATAATCGTTTATGTAAAATATCTTTCCTGCTTATCAGCACAAGAAAAGATTCTCTATATACTTACTTTGGTAAACTAATTAAATTCACATTATAGGTAATGATAATATGTAAACGGTTCTAACATAACAGCAATATATATCAGTTGGTGTTAATTGCTAATGCAATTTCATGCTACTTGACGCAGTATGTGCGTTATGCTATAATTTTGCATGAAAAATAGGATTAAAATCTATCGGTGAATAATTGAATAGATTAGTATATCGGGTGTCGAAAGACTTAATAAGTAAGCAGGTGCGAAGCCTGCGCTGTCACGCAGCTGTAAAGTGGAGCAAGCCTTAATTATGCCACTGGGAAACCGGGAAGGCGAGGCTTGCGAGGAAACTGAGCCAGAAGAATTGCCTGAGAAAGTAAAGACCAAAGTATGCTGCGAGTGACAGGAGAATGGTAAAGGACAAGTGCGTCCTTCTGTCATGGTGCAGAAGGGCGTTTTTTCTTGCCGGAATATGCAACGCCCTTTATAAAATATGCTTTTAGCCGGAGTCGCACGCGAAACTCGGACAGCTCGGTGGCAATGGTTAAAAAATAAATTTTTTATGAGGTATATGAGTATGATGAAAAACAAAAAAGCGCTGGTTATGTCAGTGCTGTGCGCTGTTGCCAGCGTAGGCTTTGTAATGAGCGCAAGTGCAGAAGATGTTGCTCATGGCAATCTGGATGAAATTGTCGTTGAAGGTTCTCGCGACAAAATGCCGGGTGAAATGGTCAACGCTAAAGGTTCTGTAGGCCTGCTGGGTGACAAGGATGTTATGAAAACTCCTTTTAGCGTAACCAATGTAGCGCAAAAGACTATGGATTTATTCCTCGGACCTAATGAGCCTTTGGATAAGGCTTTGGTTGGCATTCCGTCTGTGAGAGCGTCAGGCAGTGTTCTGCATGGTGACTTTTCTGTGCGCGGTTTCCGTACCAATGGTACTGCAATGTATGTAAATGGTGTGCACGGTGTTATGACTCAGTTCAATCTTCCGATGTTTGCTATGGAGGGCATTGATGTTGTTTCCGGTCCTAACTCTATGTTAGGTGCCAGTGGTGTTCAATATGAATCCAATACTGCAGGCGGTATTATCAATGCCAGAACAAAACGTGCCGGTGATACTGACTTTGTTAAGTATAAACAAACCTTCTCCGGCAAAGGCTCCTTTGGTGAATACCTGGATATCAGCCAACGTCTCGGCCAAAAACGTGAATGGGGCGTGCGCCTGAATACAGAGTTGCTGAATGGTGAAACTGCTGTTAATGATGCAGATATGAAGGCAAAGGGCATTGCTGTAAATGTTGATCATAAAGATAAGCACAGCAGCACTAATTTCTTTGCAAACTATAGAGATCTGGACATTTACAATGGTATTCGTTGGTTTAAATTGGCAAATCCCGGAACAGCAACTGTAAAGGATGCTAACGGTAATAGTGTTAAACAAACTATTCCCGGTGTAACTCATCTTCCGAGTGCTCCGGACGGAGGTAAAAACTATGCTGCTGCAGGTACATGGAAAGCAGGCTATGGCTGGTTTGCAACCTTGAATCATGAGCAATACATGAATGATAATTGGACTTTGTTTGCTAACTTTGGCTACAGCAGACAAAAACTGAATCAAAATGTATCTCCTAATATGAGCTCCTATTGGATTAAAGATGATGCAGGTAATTATGATTTCCTGCAGACTAACAGTGCAACTCCGCAACGCTCTTACTATGCTCAGTTAGGCACCAAGAATAAATTCGAAACCGGTGCGCTGAAGCATGAGGTAATGCTGTCTGCTGATAAGGCGTGGAGAAACCGTAATGGTTCTACAACTGTACCCGGTACAACTTTGGTTGGCGGCTCCAACATTTTCACAGGAACTTCCTTCCAGGATGTTGATGCAAGATATATTGGTTATACTACAAGACCTAACAACAAAACTTCTATTTGGGGTGTTTCCTTGCTGGATAGCATCAGCTTCGGCAAATGGGATGCTATGATTGGCATTCACAAACATGCTGCTACGGCAAAATCCTGGAATGCAAGCAGCAAATCCTGGGGTAAAGAAATTAAATCCGATGCAACCTGCCCGACTTATTCCTTGAGCTATGCACCTGATGAGCATGTAATGTTCTATGGCAACCATGCAGAGAACTTTGATATCGGTGCAAGTGCCGGAACCAGCTACCAGAATTCCGGTGAAGTATTACCGCCGACTAAGGTTAAACAAAATGAGGTTGGCGTAAAATATCAGAATAAAGGTGCTATGTATACCTTGGCATACTTTGATATTGACCAGGCCAATAATGTGAGCAAGGATGTAGCAGGCTATGCTAAACCTTTCCTTGTACAAGATGGTAAAGTTAATCACAAAGGTCTTGAATTATCTGTTAACGGTAAATTAGCAGATAAATGGTATGGCATGGTTGGCCTTGCTTATCTGGATGCTAAATATAAGAACATGGGTAAAGGCAACGAGTACAAAAACGGTGTACGCGAATCCGGTCAGGGAGCATGGAGTGCATCTGCAGCTTTGGAATATAAAGCAGATGATAGCTTTAGTGTAATCGGCCGTGCAACCTATACTGGCACCACTCCGTTCTACACTGTAAACTATAATTCCAGCACTGTTACAAAAGACAGCAAGCATCTGGAAGCACCGGCTTACATGGTTTATGATTTAGGTGTAACCTATAATACTAAGCTGAATAGCGTTCCTGTAAAATTCAGTGCAATGTGTTACAATCTGTTTGATAAGGATTATTGGACTGTTGCTCGCGGTGATCAGGTTTACCTGTCTACTCCGAGAACCTTCTTCTTGTCTGCTGAATTTAGTCTGTAATAAAATAAAATTTAAAGAGGGCGGTTTTTCTGCCCTCTTTTATTCTATATAAATAAGATGTATAATGGTATGCGAATATGAGAAAAATATTGAGCTTTTTTCTGCTGTTGATGCTTTTATTGTGTGTCGGCTGCGCCAAGCAGGAAGAATCACAAAATCACATAGATAATAAAAACAAAAATATTGTTACACTGGCTGCCTACCGGCATCTTGCTCCCGGTAATAAGGATGCCTATTATTGCAGCAAGATTCTTGGAGTTTGGGAGCCGTTGATAACAAGGGACGAAGCAGGCTTACCTGAACCTTGTCTGGCTGAAAGCTGGGAAATGCAGGATGATGGCAAGGTATGGATATTTCGTTTAAGAAGAAATGTATATTTTCAAAATGGAACGAAGTTTAATGCTGATTCTGTAATTGCTAATTTTGACAGAATGAAAAAGGGCTTGAAGCGTTCTAATTTTTACAGCTTATCATTAGCCTTATATTATCCTTCCTTAATCAGATACGAAAAACTGGACGAATATACTGTCAGATTGGTATTTAAGGAACAGAATATTAACCAATTATATAAAATGACGGATTTCGGCAGTCCGATGTTTGCCCCTGAATGCTTTGATGCCAATGGTGATTTTAAGGACATAGCTATAGGTACAGGTCCGTATAAAATTACCGAGAACGTCATGAATAAGTATGTTGTTTTAAGGCGTAATGATAATTATTGGGGTGAAAAAGGCAAGATAAAAGATTTTGTTGTGCGCAATATTCCCAATACAGATACACGCTATGCGGCACTTAAATCCGGCGAAATTGACGGAGTATTGGATTTAAATGCAATACCGCCTTTTTTAGCTGACGAAATCAAGAAAGATAAGCGCTTTGCTGTGGCAAGCAATAAATCGACAATGATACGCTATCTTGCTTTGAATAACAGCCGTTTTCCATTTAACGATGTTCGTATGCGGCAGGCTGTAAGCCTGGCGATTGACCGTAAAAATCTTGTCTATGCATTATATATTGGGTATGCAGAGCCGACAATGAATGTGTTAAATTATACAAGTCCCGGTTATAAGGAATTTCCCTTGGAGCATAATTTAGCAAAAGCTAAGCAGCTGGCACATGAAGTATTAGGGGATAAACGCTGTGATGTTACCTATTGCATAAACGGTGCGGAGCCGTTGCAGAAGGGCGAGGCTGAGCTGATTGCTTATTGGCTGGGTAAAATAGGATTGGATGTCCATATTCAGTCTTTGGAGTATGCTACAAGAGCGAAAATGCTGCGCAAGGGCGATTATGATATCGCACGTCTGCAAAAGGGACTGGCAAACGGAGATCCATACGAGGTACTTAACAGCTTTCTGATGCCGACAGGTTCTATTTATATAAGCAGTCACACAGGCTACCAGAATAAAGAACTGCAGGGATTGATGCAAGAGGTAAAACATACAGTTGATGAAAAAGAGCGTCAGCGGATTTTTGATCGGGTGCAGGAAATCGCTGTGGAAGAGGAACCGTTGGTAGCTCTTTTCAATGATATGAACATCGTTGCCTATAATAAGCGTTTAAAAAATTATAAACCTTTAATCTATGGTGTAGATTTGAGTAAGGTAGAATTGGCGGAGAAATATGATTAGATATTGTTATCGACGAATTTTATTGGCTGTGCCGGTAATGATTGGCATCAGCTTGCTGGCGTTCATTTTAGGACTGTTATCACCCGGAGACCCGGCGGAGTTTGCCTTGAATCAGGATGGCTTGGATGCACCTACGGATGCCCAGATAGCGGCGATGCGTGAAGAGCTTGGCTTGAACAGACCTATATATGTGCAGTATTTCGGCTGGTTTGTGCAGGTGCTGCATGGTAATTTCGGCAGCAGCTACATTACCGGCAAGGATATTCTGCATGAGCTTTTGCTGCGTCTGCCGGTGACAGTGGAGCTGGCGCTGCTGGCATTGGCCATTGCTGCGGTTGTTGGCATTGCATTGGGCACCTTATGCGCTGTTTACAAAAACAGTTGGCTGGATGATGCGGTACAGTTTTTGACTAATATACTTTTAGCTGTACCCGGTTTTTGGCTGGCGTTGCTGATGATTTTGCTGTTCAGCGAAACGCTGCGTCTGCTGCCGACAAGCGGCAGTGAAAGCCTGCGTTACTTTATTATGCCAGCGTTGGCAGTTTCGTTTTCTACTTCGGCAACAGTATGCCGCTATATGCGCAGCTCGCTGCTGACGGAATTTGCTTCCCAATATTTTCTTGTAGCGCGTGTGCGCGGAATCAGTAAAATAAAATTGCTTTTTTGCTATGCTTTTCCTAATGCTATGCTGCCGGTAATTGCTTTGCTGGGTAATTATCTGGCAGGCATTTTGGGCGGTTCGGTTATTGCGGAAAGTATTTTTGCTCTGCCTGGCATCAGCAGCATGGCACTGGAAGCAATACGCTTCCGCGATTACCCTGTATTGCAGGCCTATGTGCTTTTTACAGGCTGGCTTTTGGTATTGATAACCTTAGCGGTTGATTTACTGATGTTTTATCTGAATCCTAAGCTGAGAGGAGGCGCTGAAGTACATGACTAAAAAAATACAGCTTAATTTTGCTATATTTGTACTTGCGTTTATCATTCTCGGCAGTATTTTAGCTCCGCTCCTGGCAACGCATAATCCCTTTGAACCCGATATGGCCAACCGTCTGCAAAGTCCCTGTTGGCAGCATTTCTTCGGCACGGATGCTTTGGGGCGTGACATGTTCAGCCGTATTCTTTACGGTGGCAGGGCATCAATGCTTTTGACCTTGATTTCATCGGTGTTAGCGCTGATTCTAGGCGTGGGCGTTGGTCTGTTGTGCGGTTTTTATGGCGGTAAATTAGACATGTTCTTTACCGTTTTGAGCAATATTTTCCAAGGTATACCGGGAAGCTGCTTTATGATAGCCTTGGCCGGTATTCTCGGTCCCAGCATTTATAGTCTGGTTTTGGCTTTGGTTGTGACATCCTGGGCAGGCTTTTCGCGCATTGTGCGTGCGGAGGTGCTGCAACTGATGGGAGAGCCGTTTATCGAAGGGCTGCGTTGTCTTGGCTGCAGTGATTTGCGAATTATTGTCCGTCATTTACTGCCCAACATTGCGAACAAGTTGCTTGTGCTGGTAACTATTCGCCTTGGCCGAGGTATATTGGCGATTGCCGGCCTGAGTTTTTTGGGCTTAGGTGTACAGCCGCCGACTCCTGACTGGAGTGTAATGATTAACGATGCTATTATGTATTATCGCAGCTCACCGCATTTGATTATAATTCCCGGTCTGTTTGTATTTTTGCTGATTTATTCTCTTAATATTATCGGTGAGCATCTGCGTGACAGCTTAGATACACAGCTTGATGAGGTACGCAAATGGTAAAAAATCTGGTGTTAGAAAATATATCTGTAGGTTTTAAGCTGCCGCAAGGCGTATTTTATGCTGTAGATGATGTAAGCCTGAGTTTGCCAGGAGGTAATTTTACTGCGATTATCGGTGAAAGCGGTTGCGGTAAATCTGTATTGGGGCAGGCAATTTTAAATATTTTGCCGTCGGGAGTCATCAAAAAGGGTAGAGTCCTTTATAATGGCGAGCAGGTGAAGAAAATATTATCTGCTTTTGGTATTATTCCGCAAAATCCCAGTGAGTCCCTGAATCCTGTACGCAAAATAGGCAAGCAGATGCAGGATATTTTGGACGTTCATAATATTGCAGATAGTAGCAATAGCTATAAAAAACAGTGCCTGCGTTTGTTCGGTCTAGAGGAGACCGAGCGTGTTTTGGCTGCATATCCGCATGAGCTTTCCGGCGGTATGCTGCAGCGTGTATTGTGTGCTATGGCTGTCAGCAGTAAGCCTGAATGGATTTTGGCGGATGAACCTACCAAAGGCCTTGATGAACAGGTTGGCGCCGTTGTCCGCAAAAATTTGCTGACGATTAAGCAGGATTTGCATTTAAGTATGCTGATTATTACGCATGATATTGCTTTGGCACAAGAGGTGTGTGATGATGTGCTGGTGATGTACGCGGGACAGGTTTTAGAGCATAATGCGGATATTTGGCACAAACCGCTGCATCCGTATACCAAAGGATTTTTGCAGGCTTTGCCAAAGAATGGTCTGCAGGTCATTCCGGGAAAGGCACCTGTGCCGGGAGAAAGCTTTACCGGATGTAAGTTTGCGGCACGCTGCCCTTATTGCACAACGCGTTGCAAGGAAGAAAAGCCTGCTATGCAGCAGGTAGGAAATGCGGAAGTGAGGTGCTTTTTGTATGCTGAAGGCTGAAAATATTTCTAAAAGCTTTATTGATCGCAGCAGTGGCAAAACCTTTGAGCTTCTGCATAATGTTTCACTGGAGATTAAGGCTGGTGAAGCAGTGGCGCTGATGGGTGGCAGTGGCAGCGGCAAAAGCACGCTGGCGCGTATTTTGCTGCGCCTGCTGCCATGTGATTGCGGCAAAATTTATTTTCAGGGACGAGATATTACTCAGGCAACTGCTAAAGATTTAAGCATTTTCAGACGCAATGTGCAGTTTATCTCACAGCGTCCCGAAAGCTTTCTTGATCCGCGTCAGACCTTAGGTTCTAGTCTGCGGGAAGCATTTACTGTTTTTAATCTGCCTTATGATGAAGAAAAAATCAAAGAGATGCTTGATTTGGTAAAGCTCAATGCAGAGCTTCTGCAACGCTATCCGCATCAGGTGAGCGGCGGCGAAATTCAGCGTATCTGCCTGGTAAGAGCACTGTTGTTAGAGCCGAAGCTGCTTATTTTGGATGAACCGACATCTATGTTGGATATTTCCGTACAGGCTCAGATTTTACATTTGTTGCGTGATATACGCAGGGAAAAGCAGCTGGCTTATTTGTTTATTACGCATGATAAACAGCTTGCGGAATGGCTTTGCGACAGAGTTTTGCATATAGAGCAGGGGCAATTAAAGTAATTCATCTAATCTAGATTATACAAATCATGATTAGATAAAGTGATAGTCTGATAAAAAATCTTGGGCAAATTAGAGTTATACTTTAGTTTACCCGTTTATTTACGTTCATAGTGTCAGAATATTCACTTGACAGTAATTGAAACATGTGCTATAATTTCAAACAAAATGTAATATTTGTTACAAAATTAACTTAATAAACTAAATCTATCAGGTGTCGAAAGACTTAATAAGTAAGCAGGTGCGAAGCCTGCGCTGTCACGCAGCTGTAAAGTGGAGCAAGCCTTAATTATGTCACTGGGAAACCGGGAAGGCAAGGCTTGCGAGGAAACTGAGCCAGAAGAATTGCCTGAAGAAGTTAACAGGAGTGTACTGCGAGTGACAGGAGGCTACTAGGGAATGAGTGCGCCTTTCTGTAATTTTGCAGGAAGGCGTTTTTCTTGCCGGAAAACGCAAATCCCGCAACACATGGCTTTTAACCGTCGTTGCACGCGAAACTCGGACAGCTCGGCAGTGAAGGTTGGAAAATAAATTTTTTGATGAGGTGTATTAGTATGTTGAAAAACAAAAAAGCATTGGTTATGTCAGTGCTGTGCGCAGTAGCAAGCGTAGGCTTCGTGATGGGCGCAAGTGCAGAAACTATGCATGGCAATCTGGAAGAGGTTGTTGTCGAAGGCAGTGCAGATGTACTGCCGGGTGGAATGGTTGCCAAAAGCGGTAATGTTGGTATTCTCGGTAATAAAAATGTAATGGATGTACCTTTTTCTCAAACAAACATTACAGCCAACGCTATGGAAACCTTTGGCGGTATGAACCAGCCTTTGGATAACATTCTGGTAAATATTCCTTCTGTGCGTCAGACAGGCACCATGCTGCATGGCGATTTTTCTGTAAGAGGTAAATCTACCAATGGTTCCTTCTTCTATCTGAATGGTGTTCCCGGTATGTTAGGTCAGTTTTTAGTTCCGACTTTTATGGCTGAGAGTATTCAGGTTACAGAAGGTCCGAATAAAGCTATTTCCGGCTCTTTCCCCACAGGTGAAGGCACCGGTGTTGCTGCAGTAGTAAACGTCGATACCAAAAAAGCACTTGATAAGCCCGTGCTCAGATATAAACAAGTATTCTCCGGTGAAAGTGGCTTAGGCGAATATCTGGATATCGGCAAAAGATTTGGTAAGAATGACGAATGGGGCGTTAGAGTAAATACAGAGATCTTAAATGGTAACCCCGGTCACTATAAAGCCAGCAAAGAGTCTTCCAGCATTTTTGCCAACATCGATCATCAGGATGCTAACAGCAAATCTAATTTGCTTGTCGGTTATCAATATTATGAAGTTGATGATGGTATGAGATGGTTTGGCTTTGATGCTAATAATGTAAAAAAAGGTCTTTTGACTCATGTTCCCTCTGCTCCGAATTCCAAAAACAATTACAGCTTCCCCGGCATGACCAAAGCCTCTGAAGGCGCATTGATGGTACTGAACCATGAGCAGGTAATCGGTCACGGCACCAAGGCCTTCTTTAACGGCGGTTGGACAAGAAGCAATTTACGTAAAAATATTACCGGTCAAGGCAGCCGCTTATATATTCTTGATGATGCAGGCAATTATGCAGGCAAATATTTTACCAGAAGAACTCCTGGACATAAATATTATGTACAGACCGGTATCGAGAACACTTTTAAAACCGGTGAGGTTGAACATGATGTGGTTTTGGCAGTTGACAAATCCTGGTCTAAGTCCTGGACCGGTGTTGTCGGCGGTTATGGCCTGACTAACTTCAAAGGCTTAGGCGGTACCTTGGCAGGTGGCGTTAATCCTAATGAGAGCGTAAATATTCCTACCTTTAGTAATTTCCATAACAGTACAAGAACCTTCTGGGGTGTGTCTCTGTTAGATACTATGAAATTAGGCAAGGCTCAGATGATGTTAGGCGTTCATAAGCATGAATCCAATGCTGTAACCTATCCGGATCCGACTAAATCTGGCAAGGTAGCAAGTGTTAAGTCTAGCGCTGTTTGTCCTGCTTACGGCTTTGTTTACCAGCCCACCGATGAAGTATCCATTTATGCCAGCCATTCCGAATTTTTTGATGCAGGCAGCAGAGTAAGCGGTGCAAACGCTTATAACGCAGATGAAATCTTAGACCCGTCTAAAACTAAAATGGACGAAATCGGCGTTAAATACAGCAACAAGAATTTCTTGGCTACACTGGCTCTGTTTAAAAACAGAGAGTCCTCTACCTTAAACGTATATGACGATAAAAAGCCTGATTGGTATTGGGTTACCAATGATGGCGAAAATGAGTACAAGGGTATTGAGCTGTCTGTCAATGGAGCTATTGCAGATAAATGGAATGCTTTTGGTGGTTTAATGTATCTTGATACAGAGAGAGTAAGAACCAATAAAGGCACCTATGATGGTTACAGAGTAAGCGGTATTCCAAGATTCAATGCTGTTGCCGGCTTGCAATATAAACCGAATAATGATTTGTCAATTTTGGCAAGAGCCGTATATGTTGGTCCTACTCCTATTTTCCCCGCAAGTAATGCGATTGAATGGGAAGTTCCTTCTTATACTACTTTTGATGCAGGTATTAATTACAAAACACAGATTAACAAAATGCCTGTAAAATTGAGTGCAATGTGTTATAATCTGACCGGTAAAGATTATTGGATTGCTTATGGTTCCGGCTTGCATTTGTCCAGCCCCAGAACCTTCATGCTGTCTGCTCAATTTGACCTTTAATTTATGATGTTTAAGAGGGCGGTGTTACTGCCCTCTTTTCTTTAAAATTACATAGTTTTGGTAGTGTTATGAAAAAAATATATTGTATTATTGCTCTTATATTACTCGTTCTTGCGAGCGGTTGTGGCAAGCAGGAAGATATTAAGGAATCTGCGATAAATAAAGATAATGATACAGTGATTCTTGCAGGCTATCGTCAGCTTGCTCCCGGTAATAAGGATGCCTATTATTGCAGCAGCTCATTAGGTGTTTGGGAACCTTTGATTACTAAGGATAAGGATAATAAGCCTGCACCTTGTCTGGCGCAAAGCTGGGAGATGCAGGACAATGGTAAAATTTGGATTTTTCATCTGCGTAAAAATGTCCTGTTTCATAACGGAACGAAATTTAATGCGGATTCGGTGATTGCTAATTTTGACCGGATGAAAAAAGGTGTTAAGCGTTCAACCTTTTATGGCTTAAATATAGATGCATTTTATCCTTCGCTGTTGAAATATGAAAAAATAGATGACTATACTGTTAAACTGACCTTTAAAGAAGCGAATATTAATGAGCTGTATAAGATGACGGATTTCGGCAGTCCGATTTATGCTCCGGAATGCTTCGCTGAAGATGGTAATTTTAAAACCTTCGCAATAGGCACCGGACCGTATAGAATAATAGAAAATAAACTGAACAGTCATGTTAAGATAGAGCGTTATGATAATTATTGGGGTGAAAAGGGCAAAATAAAAACATTTATTGTGCGCAAAATACCTAATACGGATACACGTTATGCTGCATTAAAATCCGGCGAAATTGACGGCGTAACCGATTTGAATGCAATACCGCCTTTTTTAGCGGACGAACTGAAAAAGGATAGCAATTTTGTTGTTTATAAAAATAAATCGACGATGGTACGCTATCTGGCATTAAACGGTACTAAATTTCCTTTTAATGATGTCAGGATGAGGCAGGCTGTAAGTCTGGCAATTGATAGGCAGGATTTAGTTAATGCTCTATATATGGGCTATGCCATACCGACTGTTAACATTTTGAATTATTGCAGTCCGGGATATAAAGAGTTCCCAGTAAGGCATGACTTGCAAGAAGCGAAACGTCTTGCACATGAGGTGCTTGGAGATAAGCGTATTGAGGTTGTTTACGGAATTAACGGAGCGGAGCCTTTGCAAAAAGGCGAAGCAGAAATTATTGCTTATTGGCTGAAAGATATTGGTTTAGATGTTAAAATAAGAGTATTGGAATATGCAACCTTATTAAAAATGATACGGAAAGGAGAGTGTAATATAGTTCGTTTGCAAAAGGGTTTGGCTAACGGAGATCCGTATACTGCCTTGTATCCCTTTGTAATGCCTGACGGAGCGTTAAACAAGAACAATAGCGTTGCGTATGAAAATAATGAAATTGTTGAATTGATGAACGAGGTTAAGCATACTACGGACGAGCAGAAACGACGCGAGATATTCAATAGAATACAAGAAATTGCTGTTGAAGAGCAGCCGGTAGTTCCTTTGTTCAACGATATGGCAATTGCTGCGACCAGCAGTCGTATAAAAAATTACGGTGCCATCAATAAAATTGAACTTGTAACAGATGATGAGTAAAAATTGTAATGATATATTATGAAGAGAGGAAAACTCTATGAACCAATATTATCAGGATAACATGCTTTTTGGCATGAACCCTTCAAGCTATCTGCATCGCTACGCCGTCAACGGCAAGGTGTCGGGAAATCTTGCCTGCATCAGCGAAATTAAAAATGCCGCCGTAGTCTTGTACAGTCCGCGTGGCTGCGGCTTTCATTATCGTTGTCATGTGCGCAGCGGCCAAAGCCCGGTTTATGAGCTGGAATGTGCGGATTTGCGCAACAATGATGTAATTTTCGGCGGTGAAAAAAAGCTGACGGCTTTACTGCAAAAGGTGGAGCGTGAGCAAAAGCCGGAGATTATTTTTCTGCTGCCTTCCGTGGTGTCGGATATTATTAATGATGATTTGGCAGGCCTGGCCTGCAGCCTGCAGCCGCAGTTTAAAGCAAAGCTTGTGCCGATTACGTCGCAGGTTTTTTCGCATATGGACAAGAGCAACGGCCGCAAGGTTTTGCGTGAAAAGGCTTGCCAAAAGCAGAAGCAAAAGTTTTCTTCCAGTGCGGTCTATCCCGGCTGCGGTTATGTAGAGGTGATGGATGCGCTGGTTGAGCAGGTGATGGAACCTCAAAGCGTAGAGCAGTTGAGCGTAAATATTGAAGCCTTTGTCTGGGGCTATAATGGTGAGGATAAGCTGCAGGGCATGAGCGATATGCTGCAGAAAATGGGAATTACCGTTAATGCTTATCTGCCTGCCGCTGATTTGCAGACAATCAAAAAGGCTCCGCAAGCAGCGCTGAATATAGTACGTCGCAAGAAGTGGGCGTTGGCGATGGAGCAACGCTTTGGCACGCCTTTTCTGCATGTTGCCGATATGCAGGAGTGGCATGGCATCGAAGGAATCAGCGATTTATACAGGCAAATTGGCAAAATGCTTGGCTGCGAGGATGCTGTCGAACGCGTTTTGCAGGAAGAATATGAACGGGTTGCCGCCCGTTATCAGGAGCTGCGCGCTGAGTTTGCCAAGCACAAATTTTGCCTGATTGCGCATGGTATTGCATATTTGCCAGATGCGCTGCGTGTTTATCAGCAGGATTATGGTCTGCCGATTACGAAGATATGCATTATCATGAATCCTTCCTACCAGGCAGAAACCGGTTTGGATGATGCAATGATGCAGAGATTTAAGGACAGAATTGAGCTTGCTAAGGCTGAGTATGGCTGTGATGCGGAAATTTTACTGGAGCCTTCGGAAGAGGTTTTGCGTGAAGCTGCGCAGAGCTGTGATTTTGTTATCTGCAACGGTCATCCGCGCTATGCTTCTTTAAATGTTCCGGTGCTCTATAATTTGTTTGACCGCTCGGTGTGGTCTTATCAGGGCTTTGTGGATATTATGGAAGAGGTTTGGCAGATGCTGCAGCAACCGCAGCGTACAGGAAGCAGTCTTTTGCTGAGCAAGCTGGCCTATGACCCGGTATTTTATCCGATGCGCGAGGCTGATAAAGACAGTAAAGCATCACGCGAACTGTATAGCAGAGTATGGAGGCAGAGAAAATAATGAAACCATTAAGTAGCTGTGCGTTGTTTGGTGCTGTACGTGCTCTTGGCGGTATTAAGGATGCCTTAATCCTGCAGCATTCCGTTGTCGGCTGTCAGTGGGGCAGTCTGACATTCAGATATGCAGGCAAGCCTTATGATGTACGTCAGGCCTCTGATGTTATCTATGATGAAGATGTTGTTAATGGCGGTGAGAAGGTCTTGCGCAAGGCTTTGCAGGAGGCAGAGCGTATTTTTGCACATTGCGGTGCGGTATTTGTAGTCAGCGGCTGCGTGCCGAATATGATTGGCGATGATGTAGACGGTATTTTGGCTACTACCGAAGGCTCGCAAAAATTATTGCATGTAAAAGCGCCGGGATATGCAGGAAATATTGACAGCGGTGTGGAAACAGCTTATTTAGTGTTGCTGCCCTTGCTCCGAGCTGCGGAGAAAAAACAAGCTGCTACGATAAATATTCTTGGCATAATGAACGATGATCCTTATGCGGATAATGATTTGCTTGAACTGAAAAAGTTTTTGGGAACAAAGGTTAAAATTAACTGCGCGCTGCAGGATTGCAGCTTGCGTGATATTGCAGCAATGCCGCAGGCAGAGCTGAATATCTGCTTTGGCTATGGTGAGCCGTTGGCACAAAAGATGCAGGAAGAATTTGGCGTACCATACATCAAATGCGCTTATCCCTATGGTGTGGCAGGCATGCAGAAGTTTTTGCGGCAGTTAGGCGAAGCTTTGAAAATTGATTTTTCCGATGAGCTTGCTGAGCTGGAGGCTGCGGCTGAAAAGCTCGTTTATCGCTGTGCGGATTATCTGGTGAATTTGTATCAGTTGCCGGTGGCTTTGGCTACGGACAAGGCACATTTAGCGGGCTTGCAGAGCTTTTTTGCTGAAGAACTGGGCATGCGCGTTGTTATTGCAGAGGACACTGCGGAATTTAGCTTGGATAAAATGGCAGAGGCTACAGCAAAGCACAAGCCTGTATTGTTTTGCGGTTCTTCGTTCTTAAAAAATTTGGCTGATAAATATCAGGTGCCGTTAGTGCGCTGTGCTTATCCTGCCTTTGACCGGCTGTGCTTTACCGATAATACGCTTGTAGGAGCACGTGGCGCCGCCCTGCTCATCGAGCAGATTGTTAACGGCGCCTTGCAGCAGCAGTATAAATCCGATGGCCGGTATGCCGGCTTGCGTGAAAGTATTTGTGAGGTAAATCATGAGTGAGCTTGAAACACATCCCTGTTTTACAGCTAAATGCAGCGATTACGCCCGTATTCATCTGCCTGTGGCACCTAAATGCAATATGCAGTGCAACTATTGCCTGCGCAAATACAGCTGTGTGAATGAAAGCCGTCCCGGCGTCGTGGCAAGGGTTATGGTGCCGGAGGATGCAGTCGAGTGGTATCTGCAGATGAAGGCTAAGGTGTCTAAGCTGACGGTAGCAGGCATTGCCGGGCCCGGCGATGCGCTGGCCAATTGGCCGGCGGTCAGCAGAACGCTGAGCATGATTCGTGAGGCTGATAAGGATGTTTTCTTCTGCCTTTCGACTAATGGTCTTTATCTGCCGAAGTATGCTAAGGAAATTGCGGCTTTAGGTGTTGATTATGTTACGGTGACGGTGAATGCGATTACAAGCAACACAGGGGCGCATATTTACAGCTTTATTAATGATGACGGCAAAAAATATGTCGGTGAAGAGGCTGCTGCGCTGCTTTTGGCAAGACAGATAGAGGGCCTGCAGCTGCTTGGCGAATATGGCGTGAAGGTGAAGATAAATACGGTAGCAATCCCCGGCGTGAATATACAGGAAATCCCGGCGATTGCCAGACGTATGGCTTTGCTGGGAGCGAAGCTGCAGAATATTTTACCGATGCTGCCGGTGGAGGGAACCGGCTTTGCGCATCTTGCGGAGCCTGCGGCCGAAGAAATTATGCAGCTGCGTAATGTTTGCAAGCAGTGGATGCCGCAGATGCAGCATTGCAACCGCTGTCGTGCAGATGCCGTGGGCGCGTTGGCTAATCCCTGCGTTTTAGAAGAAAGCTGAAATAGAAAATCCGTGTAAACAGAAGTTTGACGTTGGTTTGCACGGATTTTTTGCTTTAATATGACATTTAATTTGACTGCCTTTGCTGCACTTGCTACAATTGAATTTATAATATCTCATTTGTTGAAGGAGAAGCTAATGGATTGTACTGCGATTATTTTGACAATCGGGATTATTTTTGCAGCGTCGTTTTTTTCTACTGTTTCCGGCTTTGGCTTCGCTTTGGTGGCTATGCCTGTGCTTACTTTGGTGATGTCGGTAAAAGCGGCGGTTATTTTTGTACTGCTGTTGAATTTGGTCCTGCGGGCGATTACTATGTACAGAGTGCGCGACGGCTTTGATAAAGAAACCGTTATTTTGACGACATTGGGAAGTATCATGGGCATGCTTCCCGGAAGCTGGGTGCTGAAGGTGTTGCCTGCGGTACAGTTGGAGGTGTTTTTGGGAGCGGTGCTTGTGGCTGCCACGATTTTGTTGAGCCTGCAATGTACGCTGCCGATAAAAAATAAAACCTGCGGACGTTTGGGTGCAGGTATGATATGTACCCAGTTTTCTGGACACCGCTAAAAATTTGAATAATTATATTTACA
>OFMT01000738.1_pt1 | contig 27627 bp, 23 predicted proteins | sample 1541891 | NCBI WGS metagenome assembly OFMT01 (sample SAMN04209230, study PRJEB22552) | human gut metagenome | biome: gut; material: feces | host: Homo sapiens | place: USA: Oklahoma | reverse complement strand
CAACGATTGGTATTACTCACGTGCAACAGACGGGAGATACTCGTTTTGACCGGGTAAAACAGATCATGGAAAAATACGATGTGCGTCCGAATCAGATTAACATTGAGATTACGGAGACTGCGACCATCAGTATGGCGGATACGGTCAATGCAAATATCATGGATCTCGTACAGTATGGAATTAAATTCTCTCTGGATGATTACGGCTCTGGCTATGCGAATATTGATTATATCAACCATATGCCATTTTCAATCATCAAACTGGATAAGTATATTATCTGGGATGCATTTAAGAGCACGAAAGCTGGAATTACGTTGAAGCATACGATCGGTATGCTGAATGAATTAGAGTTACATATCGTGGCAGAGGGCGTGGAGACCGCGGAGATGCGCGATCACCTTGCCGACATTGGCTGCCATTTTATGCAGGGGTGGTATTACAGTAAGGCTGTATCCGATCAGGATTTCATCCGTTTGATCGAGATGCAGTAGCTTACATGTTCCACAGACCGTAAGCTGGGATATTCAAGGTGTCTCCATCGAGAGACACCTGATTGAAGCTTACTTTCACTGCAATGTTTGTATTTGAATTTTTACTTCGGAATGTCTTAATATTCTGTGCCTTTGAATTCGGGACGAAACGGATATCGACCGGAACCGGGGCATCTTCTCCTTCATAGACAAACGGAACGCGCGCGGTTGCGCCGGATACCCAATAGTACAGATAAGGAATCTTGGAGCTTAACTCCTGGAAGATAAACTGCTCTGCAATCGCACCACATTTTTCTGCCAGGATATCGTTCACATCAATCTCCTCGTTCATAGGAAGTCCATAAGCGGCACGGAGCAGACCGTGATCGATGAAGAACAGCTCAAAGGATTTGTAATCAACATGCTCTTCCAAAGGAAGATTTCCAGATGTCAGACGTGGCAGTTTCCGGGCGATTCCGAGGTTGCATAAAGCCTGTGCTGCTTCAGCGTATTCCCGGCTGCGTGCATTGGAATCGACGGATTTGTACATGAATTTCTTATTCTCACGGGCAAGCTGCTCCGGGATACTCCGGAAGATGCGCTTGCATCGCTGGTAGAGTGCGACCGGGTAAGTCTGTTTCATAAGCTGGACATAGTCTTCCAACAGTGCCTCCTGCATCGGACGGATGATGGACAGATCCCGGTTCTTCAGATACGCATGGACTACGCCCGGCATACCGCCAACTAACAGGTATTCCCGGAGCATAGAGGTGATTGCGCCGATTTCAAGATTGGTAAGCGGCGTGTCCTTATGCTTTGAAATTGCATCTATGAAAGGATGTGCCTTGCTTGCAATCATATATTCTTCAAAGGTCATCGGACGCATGCGGAAGATCTCAAAAACGTCCGGGTGACTGTATTCAAACTCTGTAAATTCCATCGAGGATGCGATCAGACAGATGGTGTAATCTGGATGATTCTTGCGGAAAGCATAGAAAAATTCCGCGCAGTCCGGCACTGCCTGTACCTCGTCAAAGATAAAAATACAATCTGATGCGTCTCCAAACGGAAAACGTTGAGACAGCAGCAGATCCAGATTGGAATCGCCGGCGATGGCATCCTGACAGGCAGAATCTTCTGCCAGATTGATATAGCCTTGCTGCTTGAAAAAGGCTGTGGCAAAATCGCGAACCGCCCATGTTTTACCGACACCCTTTGCGCCCTTTACATATAAGATTTTGCGCTTTGTCTGGTCGTACCAGTTAGCAAAGTCGTTGATGATATTCCGATACATCTGTGCATACACCCCTTTGCGTATTATATGAAAATATTTTAGTCAATAATATAGGGAGTGTCAACAAGAATTAGGTTGTTTCTACCAATTAAAAATGCTATAATAAATCGTAATTATTGTATGAGTAGAAGGAGACAGATGCGTGAAAAATAAGTGGAATAAAAATATTCTTCAACTTGGGGTTATGCTTGCACTTGCTGGCTGTGCATGTATTTTGTTTGCAGAAGTCATAAAGCAGTGGAAGTCTATTTTCGGATTTCTCGGGAATGTTGTCTCTGCGATGACACCGATCATTATCGGACTTGTGATCGCATTTATGTTGAATCCAATCATGATCTATATCCGGCGTGGGCTTTCCTTTTTGATCTGTAAGATTAAGAAAGAAGCGGAATACGATAGGGTTTATAAGAAGGTGAAGGTTCCGGCTTTGATTCTGACGGTGCTTTTGTTCCTTGGATTGCTGGTTGGATTGTTGTGGCTGGTAATCCCACGTGTGTATGAGAGTCTGACAGATCTTGTGAACAGCACAGAGGATTATATCAATTCAGCTGAGGCGTGGATCAAAAAAGTATTTGCACAGAATCAGATGATTGAGGATAAGTTGTCACAGGTGCTTGATTATGCAGAAAATAATGTGTTTACGATTCTGAAGGATAAGATCATGCCGAACCTCGACACAATCGTGAAAACGCTTTCTTCCGGCGTGGTTGTCGGAATCAAGGCAGTCATGAATTTCCTGATCGGTCTGATCGTTATGATCTATCTGCTGATGAGCAAGGATGTGCTGCTGGCGCAGTGCAAGAAAGTGATCTATTGTCTGTTCTCCAAGAAGACAGGTAACAAGATCATGGAAGGATGCTCGTATGCAAATGTCGTGTTCGGCGGATTTATCAATGGTAAGATCTTAGATTCCTGTATCATTGGAATCATATGCTTTATATTTACTTCAGCCGTACACATGCGGTATGCGGTGCTGATCAGTGTGGTTGTCGGTGTGACAAATATCATTCCATTCTTCGGACCGTTTATCGGAGCGGTACCGGGTGCGTTGTTAGCACTGATGGATGATCCAATCATGTTCGTGGTATTTATCATCTGGATCATTGTATTGCAGCAGTTTGATGGCAATATCTTAGGACCATTGATCTTAGGCGATGCAACCGGAATCTCCGGTATCTGGGTATTGCTTGCAATCTTAGTGGGTGGTGATCTGTTCGGCGTGGCAGGTATGATCTTAGGTGTTCCGGTATTTGCGTGTCTGTATGCATTTTTCGCAGTACAGCTCCGGGACAAGCTGCGTGCGAAAGATTTATCTTCAGCCACAGGCGATTATATCCGCTTGAAGAAATTCGACGAGGAGACTGGAGAGCCGATTTACCAGGAGCGCCACGATGAGCGAAAGACATTGAGGGAAAGCCGGATGAAGCAGGTGTTCCGCCGCTGGATGGAGAAGATGCATCTGAAAAAGCATGAAAATGCGACGAAGGAAGCAGAGAAAAAAGAAACAGAGAAAGACGAGAAATAAAGGGTTACAAACATAGAGAGACAAGGAGGAGCGAGTATGGCAAAAGGTAGTTATGCAACAAAGCAGATCTTAAACTGGATGGAGTATTTTTCAAAAGAGATGCAGGTAAGTCCGGAGAAGATCAAACTTCTGGATATTTGTGGAAAACAGAAAAATGTAATACCGACCGTGGAAGGACACAAACGTGTGCTGATTTTTGCAGATGAATCCCATGAGGATCTGTTCTATGATTTCTGGGAGGCAGGCTTTGGCGATTATGATATGTGGTATGCGGTTGGCATCGAGGAAGAAGGACAGGTAAAACATGTCAAGATCAAAGAGGTGATCAACCGAAAGATCACAGGTCCGACAGTAATCTTCATTCTGAATGAGAAGACAAGAGAATCGTACCGGATCGGTATGCGCAACGAGATGTTCTCGAAGGGACCGATCAAGTATGTTGGCAAGGAAATCCGTGCCGTCATCATGAGTCTGCTCGGTGTGGATTCGCAGGATACGATCTGTTTAGTTGATGCAGAGAGTATCGCAATCGAGGCAGCTTTTGTGGCAAGTGATGGCGCAATCATCTGTGTGGAGAATGATAAGGGCGCCAAGGATACGATGGAGGATAATGTGAAGCAGTTTGGCGTGCACAACGTCCAGATCATCCCAGACTTATCCGAGGGATCTATGGCGAAGATTCCAACACCAAGACTTTCCTTTATCGTTGCGAACAAGCATCTCGAAGAAGATATTCAGAGACTGCTGAAGAAGAATCCGAAGATGCAGTTTGTCATCTATACATTGGAGTTAAATATCCTGTCTGGCATCAAGCCACTCTTTGATAAGTACGGTATCTCAAATATGGAGGTATTGCAGATCAATGTGGCAAAGACAAACAAAGATAGTATGTTTGTAAATCAACCAGCCCCTTGGCTGATTACCGGAGAGGTGTTATAATGGCAATCGAAAATTTACCGAAGGATCCGATGATGCTCTTAAGCTTTGTGAATACGAGACTGCGTGATGACGGCATCAATCTGGACAGCTTTTGTTTACAATTCCGGACTGTAAGAGAAGATCTCGAGCAAAAACTTGCGGCTGTGGATTATAAATATGATGATAAATTAAACCGTTTCGTATAAGAGGCGGATTTAGTAAAAGGAGACATTATGAGACACAATTTCAAAGTAATCGAGAAAAAATGGCAGAAAAAATGGGAAGATGCCAAGGTGTTTGAAGCACAGGACTTCTCAGACAAGAAGAAATTCTACGGATTAGTAGAGTTCCCTTATCCAAGTGGAGCGGGTATGCATGTAGGACATATCAAGGCTTATTCCAGTGTAGAAGTCGTATCCAGAAAGCGTCGTATGGAGGGTTACAACGTATTGTTCCCAATCGGATTCGATGCATTTGGTCTGCCAACAGAGAACTATGCAATCAAGACAGGTACCCATCCGCGTCAGATCACAGATCAGAATATCGCGCGATTTACCGAGCAGTTGAAGCGGGTTGGATTCTCGTTTGACTGGAGCCGTGTGATCGATACAACCGATGAGAAGTTCTACAAGTGGACACAGTGGATTTTCCTGAAGATGTTCGAGAAGGGACTTGTATTCCGTGATACAGCACTCGTTAACTATTGTCCAAGCTGTAAGGTTGTTCTTTCCAACGAGGACAGTCAGGGAGGTAAGTGTGATATCTGCCACAGCGAGGTTGTACAGAAGTCGAAGACGGTTTGGTATCTGAAGATTACAGAATATGCAGATAAGCTTCTGCAGGGTCTGAAGGATGTCGACTATCCTGCAAATGTAAAGCAGCAGCAGGAAAACTGGATTGGTAAGTCTACTGGTGCATTTGTAAACTTCGATGTCGATGGAACAGATGAGAAGCTTCAGATTTATACAACAAGACCAGATACATTGTTCGGTGTAACTTTCATGGTTATCGCACCGGAGCATCCGCTGATCGATAAATATGCTGACAAGATTACAAATATGGATGCCATCAAGGCATACCGTACGGAATGCCAGAAGAAGACCGAGTTCGAGCGTACACAGCTTGTCAAGGATAAGACAGGTGTGAAGATCGAAGGTCTTATGGGTATCAACCCGATGAACGGCAAGAAGATTCCAATCTTCATTGCTGACTACGTTATGATGGGATATGGTACTGGTGCGATCATGGCAGTACCGGCTCATGACCAGCGTGACTATGATTTTGCAAAGGCATTTGGCATTGATATCATTCAGGTTATCAAGGGTGGCGATATCTCGAAGGAAGCTTATACGGGTGACGGTGAGATGATCAACTCAGAGTTCCTGAATGGATTTACAAATAAGAAGGATTCCATCGCCCGCATGGTTGAGGAAATCAAGAAGATGGGTGTTGGCGAAGCAGGCGTACAGTTCAAGATGAAGGACTGGGCATTCAACCGTCAGAGATATTGGGGTGAGCCAATTCCTCTGGTACATTGTCCATCCTGTGGTGTCGTAGCCGTGCCATATGAGGAGCTTCCTCTGGAGCTTCCAGATGTGAAGAACTTCGAGCCGGGTGAGGACGGTGAGTCTCCACTGGCAAAGATTGATTCCTATGTAAACTGCAAGTGTCCGAAGTGTGGCGGTGATGCAAAGCGTGAGACGGATACTATGCCACAGTGGGCAGGATCATCATGGTATTTCCTGCGTTATATTGATCCAAACAACGATAAGGCATTTGCAGATCGTAAGAAGATCGACTACTGGATGCCGGTTGACTGGTACAACGGTGGTATGGAGCATGTAACTAGACATATGATCTACTCCAGATTCTGGCATCGTTTCCTGTATGACGAAAAGGTTGTTCCCTGTCCGGAGCCTTACCAGAAGAGAACCTCTCACGGCATGATCCTGGGAGAAAACGGCGAGAAGATGAGTAAGTCCCGCGGCAACGTTGTCAACCCGGATGACGTTGTAAACGAGTTTGGCGCAGATACGCTCCGTCTCTATGAAATGTTCATCGGCGACTTTGAGAAGGCCGCACCGTGGAGCAACGCCGGCATCAAGGGCTGCCGCCGCTTCATTGAGCGTTATTGGAACCTGCAGTCCATTCTCGTCGACGGCGAAGCGATCCGCCCGGAGATGGAAAATTCTTTCCACAAAGCCATCAAGAAGGTTTCTTATGACATTGAGAACCTCAAGTTCAACACCGCCATTGCAGCTTTGATGGCGCTCATGAACGTTATTGCGGAAAAGGGCTCCATCAATAAAGCAGAGCTCTCCGTCTTCACGATGCTCCTCAACCCGTTTGCACCGCATGTAACAGAAGAGATTTGGAGTGAGATGAAGCTCGGCGAGGGCATGGTCACAGAGCAGATTTGGCCGAAGTATGACGAATCGAAGTGCAAAGATGACGTCATTGAAATTGTTGTGCAGGTCAACGGCAAGGTTCGCACAAGATTGTACGTTGCAGCCGACATCCAGAAGGATGACGCGATTGCACTTGCAAAGGCGGAAGACCGCATTGCAGCGGAGATCAACGGCAAGAACGTCGTGAAAGAGATCTACGTTCCGGGCAAGCTCGTCAATATCGTTGTAAAAGGCTAATTCTTTACAGGGCGCTGTGTGTGAATTCACAGCGCTCTTTTTACATTTGTGTGAAGTTAAATAGCTTTGCAAAGGCTTTTCACTTTACAAAACTGGAGGCCAGTACATGAAACATGCACTCGTTTTGTTTTCTTCGCCGCATAAAGACGGACACACAAAAAAGCTGCTTGAAGCTTTTCTCGACGGATTGAAAGGGAAAGACTGGCAAGTAAAATCACTTGACATTTGCAAAGTGAATATTCATCCGTGTATCGCCTGCGGATATTGCCAAAAAGCAGACGGATGCGCGTTTCGCGACCTCGATGAATTCGATCGTGACCTACGCGCGTGTGATCTGCTTGTCATCGCCACGCCGGTCTATAACCTCTCGTTTCCGGCGCAGCTCAAGGCGGTCATCGACCGTTTTCAGCGGTATTTTGAAGCTAGATTTGCCCGCGGTATCCGCCCGGCGATTGCGACACACCGCGATGCCGTTTTGCTGCTCACCATGGGGCGGTATGACCCGTTTGCGGTGGAGGTATGCGAGAAAACACTGCGCCAAAGCTTTTCCGTTATGAACACAACGCTCAAAAAAACGGTGGTTTTGCCGGACACAGACCGTGCAGATTGCGAAAACTCTTCGATTTTCGCGAAGGCACAGGAAATTGCTATTGAAATCGCGCGCGAGCTGTGATATAATAACTTGAATTTGTGTGAATAAAGGCAGGTTTTCATCAATGTCAGGACATTCCAAGTGGAATAATATTAAGAGAAAGAAAGAAAAGACCGACGGTGCAAGAGCGAAGATCTTCACAAAGATCGGCCGTGAGCTTGCCGTTGCCGTTAAAGAAGGCGGCAGCGCAGACCCGGCAGCAAACTCCAAGCTGAAGGACGTCATTGCGAAGGCTAAGGCGAACAATGTGCCGAACGACAACATTGAGCGCATCATTAAGAAAGCTGCAGGCGAGGGCAACTCCAACGCATATGAAAGCATCACCTACGAAGGCTACGGCCCCGCAGGCGTTGCCGTCATCGTGGAATGCCTCACCGATAACCGCAACCGTACCGCAGGCGATGTCCGTCATTACTTTGACAAGTTCGGCGGCAACCTCGGCACCACCGGTTGCGTTTCCTTCATGTTCAACGAAAAGGGCGTTATCGTGCTGGAGCGTGAGGGCCTTGACGAAGATACCGTCATGAGCGATGCACTGGAAGCCGGTGCTTCCGATTTTCAGGCAGACGAAGACGTATTCGAGATCTACACCGAGCCGTCCGATTTCAGCGGCGTTCGCGATGATCTGGAAGCTAAGGGCTATTCCTTTGTTTCCGCAGAAGTGGAAATGGTCCCGGATACCTACACGGATCTCACCGATCCCGATCAGATTCTCAAGATGCAGAAGCTGATTGATGCACTCGAGGATAACGACGATGTCCAACAAGTCTGGCACAACTGGAACGAGCCCGAGGAAGAAGACGAAGATTGATGCTGAAAACCTCTCTGGGCTTACCGGGGAGGTTTTTTACAGCCTGTTTTTACTTGCGCCACGTATAAAACGCAACACACGGCGCACATAAGAAAGGAAGGCATAGATAAGATGAATGAGTTAAGACACCTCGTAGACCCGCTGGATCTTTCCTTTGAGGAGACCCTGCGTCTGCTGGACCTTGCGGACAGCATTGCAAACGACCGCACCGCATTCGCCCACAAGTGTGAAGGTAAGATCCTTGCCACGCTCTTTTACGAGCCGAGTACCCGCACGCGTCTGAGTTTTGAATCGGCCATGATGCGCCTTGGCGGCAAGGTATTGGGCTTTGCAAGTGCACAGAACAGCTCTGCTTCCAAGGGCGAAAGCGTTGCCGATACGGTACGCATGGTATCCTGCTATTCGGATATCATCGCCATGCGCCACAACAAAGAGGGTGCGCCGCGCGTAGCAGCACAGTACGCCCGCGTGCCGGTCATCAACGCCGGTGACGGCGGCCACCAGCATCCGACGCAGACGCTCAGCGACCTGCTCACCATCCGCCGCGAAAAGGGCAGACTGAATAACCTGACGATCGGTCTGTGCGGCGACTTGAAATTTGGCCGCACCGTGCACTCGCTCATCAAATCGCTTGTGCGCTGGGAGGGCATCCGCTTCGTGTTCATCTCCCCGGAAGAGCTGCATGTGCCGAGCTATATCATTGATGAAGTCGTAAAGCCCTCCGGCTGCGAATATAAAGAAGTCCGTACCATGGACGAGGTTCTGCCGGAGCTTGACGTACTCTACATGACCCGCGTACAGCGCGAGCGCTTCTTCAACGAAGAAGATTACATCCGCTTAAAAGACAGCTTCATCCTCGATGCAGAGAAGATGAAGCTTGCGCCGAAGGATCTCATTGTGCTGCATCCGCTGCCGCGTATCAACGAGATCGCGGTCGAAGTGGACGATGACCCGCGCGCAAAGTACTTTGTGCAGGCACAAAACAGCGTATATGTCCGCATGGCGCTCATTTTAATGCTTCTGAACATTGAACCGGGACTTTTTGAGGAGGAAACCGTATGCTGAACATCGACAGTATCCAAAACGGCATTGTGATTGACCATATTCAGGCAGGCAAGGGTATGCGCATCTACGAGCTTTTGGAGCTCGATAAGCTCGATTGCTGCGTGGCACTCATCAAAAATGCCCGCAGCAGCAAGCTGGGCAGAAAAGATATCATCAAGATTGAAGGCGACCTCTCCATCAACTTCGATGTGCTCGGCTTTATCGATAACAACATCACCGTATGCACCATTAAAAACGGTGAGCTTGTGAAGAAAGAGAACATCGTGCTGCCACGTCGCATCAAAAATGTTGTAAAGTGCAAGAACCCGCGCTGCATCACAAGCATAGAGGAAAACCTCGACCAGATCTTCGTGCTGTGCGATGAAAAAGCGCACCGCTATCGTTGCCTGTACTGTGAACAAGCGTATAAGAGCCATGAGTAAGGCACAGCGTAACGGTGCAGGCCGTCGCGACCCGGAGAAACTGAAGCGCCAAAAGCGCCGTGACCGCCTGTTTCTGGCGTTCCTGACCTTTTTGAATTTTCTCCTCGCTTTGATCGTGCGCATCGCAGACCGCAAGAGCGTCATCAAAGCGGTAAAACAGGACGACAAGCTTGCGTTGCTGCTTGAAGAAAAAACCACAAAATCCCTTTGAAATACCTTGACTTTAGGGTCAGTGTATGTTAATATGATAGAGCCGCTTACTGTGGGCCGAAAAGTGACGAAAGTCCGCCTACGAGTAGCGAGATTACAGAAAAGGCAGGCAGAAAAAATGTTTGCAGTTATTGAAACCGGCGGTAAGCAGTACAAGGTACAGTACGGCGACGTGATCTACGTTGAGAAGCTCGCTGCCAATGAAGACGAGACAGTTACGTTCCCGGTCGTTGCAATTTGCGGCGAAGACGGAACAAAAATCGGCACCCCGTATGTTGAGGGCGCTTCCGTTACAGGCAAGGTCCTGAAGAACGGCAAGGCTAAGAAGGTTACGATCCTCACTTACAAGCCGAAGAAGGGCGAAAAGCGCAAGATGGGCCACAGACAGCCCTACACGAAGATTCAGATTGAGTCCGTTCAGGGCTAATTTGATCGTATGATTCGTGCGGATTTTTTCGCAAATGCAGACGGAGCGCTTCTCGGTTTTTCCGTGCTTGGCCATTCCGGTCTGGCGCAGGAGGGAGAAGACATTCTCTGTGCTGCGGTTTCTTCTGCGGCGTATATGACGGCGAACACCGTGCTGGAGATTTTGCACATCACACCGATTTCTCTCCGAGCAGAGGACGGCGAGATGCTGTTTAGGGTTTCCGATACCGATGCACGGACATGCCGTAGCCTGTTTGAGGGATTTAAGCTGCATCTTCTCGGTTTAGAGGAGCAGTACCCCGAAAACTTACAGGTACGCTACGCAGAAGTCTGACAATAAAACGAAAGGAAGGCAACAAAATGCTTAAGATTAATATCCAGTTGTTTGCTCATAAAAAAGGTATGGGCTCCACGAAGAACGGCCGTGATTCCGAATCCAAAAGACTCGGTGTCAAGCGTGCAGATGGTCAGCACGTCCTCGCAGGCAACATTCTTGTTAAGCAGCGCGGCACGCATATCCATCCGGGCGAGAACGTAGGCAGAGGCTCTGATGACTCTCTGTTCGCGCTCATTGACGGTCAGGTTCGTTTCGAGCGTATGGGCCGTGACCGCAAGAAGGTCAGCGTTTACTCGATCGAGCAGTAATTTTGACCCTTGGGGGGAATACCGGTTTCGTATCCCCGAATATACGATGAAACGGGCTTCTTCGGGTAAAGCGGAGAAGCCCATTTTATTTTGTACAGAGCCGTCTGCGGCGCTGAAAGGATGATGAATTATGTTTATCGATATAGCTAAGATCAAGGTAAAAGCCGGTGACGGCGGCGACGGCGCTGTGGCTTTTCACCGTGAAAAATACGTGGCTTCCGGCGGCCCGGACGGCGGCGACGGCGGTCGCGGCGGCGACATCGTGTTCCGCGTGGACGATAACCTCTCCACGCTGGCGGATTTCCGCTACAAGCGCAAGTACACCGCAGAGCGTGGCGAAAACGGTCGCGGCAAGCGCTGCTTCGGCAAAAGCGCACAGCCGCTCGTCATTACCGTGCCGCGCGGCACACTGATCCGCAACGCGGAGACCGGCCGCATCATGGCGGACATGTCCACAGACGAAGACGTCGTTATCGCGAAGGGCGGCCGCGGTGGCTGGGGCAACACGCATTTTGCGTCGCCTACGCGCCAGACTCCGCGCTTTGCAAAGCCCGGCACACCCGGTGAAGCATTCGAGCTTCAGCTTGAACTCAAGCTGCTCGCCGATGTGGGCCTTGTGGGCTTCCCAAACGTAGGTAAATCTACGCTTGTTTCCGTTGTGAGCGAAGCAAAACCGAACATTGCAAACTACCACTTTACGACCATCACCCCGGTGCTCGGCGTGGTGCATATGCCGAACGCGCCATCGTTTGTCATGGCGGATATTCCCGGCCTTATCGAGGGCGCATGGCAGGGTGTGGGCCTCGGTCATCAGTTTCTGCGCCATGTAGAGCGTTGCCGCATGCTCATTCACATTGTCGATGTTTCCGGCAGCGAGGGCAGAGACCCGAAGGAGGACTTCCGCATCATCAACGAAGAACTGCGCAAATTCAACCCCGACCTCGCGAACCGTCCCATGCTGGTCGCCGGCAACAAATGCGACCTGACGACCGACGAGCAGGTAGAGGATTTCCGCAAGTTTGTCGAGGCGCAAGGCTATGAATTCTTTCCAATCATGGCGGCAATCCGCTATGATGTTGACCCGCTTTTGAATAAAACTGCAGAACTGCTTTCCACGCTGCCGCCGGTCGCGCATTTCGAGCCGGAACCGGAGCCGGTAAAGCCTGTCGAAGAATTCAGCAGCAAGGCAAAGGTCGATATCCGTGTGGAAGACAACGTGTATTTTGTCGAGGCCGATTGGCTCTTAAAGCTCATCTCCGCCGTCGATTTCGATGATTACGAGTCGCTCCAGTACTTCCAGCGTGTGCTCATTCACACCGGCGTTATCGATGCGCTGCGTGAGGCGGGCATCCAGGAAGGCGACACGGTCAGCATGTATGACCTTGAATTTGATTTTGTAAACTAAGAGGGTGGCTATTTGGAAAAGTTCTATCAAACGGAATCGGATCCGAAGCAGTTAAGCCCCTTAACGCTCGCTTATGTGGGTGACGGCGTGTACGAGCTTTTCGTGCGCGAATATATCGTCTCCAAAGGCAACTGCCCCGTGAAAAAGCTGCACAGCCGCGCCGTTTCGTTCGTGCGTTGCGAGTTTCAGGCGAAGGTGCTTAGTGAAGTGCTGATGCCGCTTTTCACGGAAGAGGAAAAAGAAGTCTGCCTGCGCGGACGCAATGCGCACGTTTCGCACGTGCCGAAAAACTCAAGCGTTGCGGATTACCACGCAGCCACAGCATTTGAATGCGTTTTCGGCTATCTTTACCTTAAAGGCGAGCTGAAGCGCCTGCGTCTTTTCTTCGATAAGATCCTTGAATTCGCAGAAACGGAGGAAACCGCACATGCGCAAAAATAAAGTTGCAAAAAACGTGAAGGAATTCCTGCTTGACCTGATTTTCATGACGGCGGGTTCCGTTATTTACGCGGTCGGCCTGAACGGCTTTACCGCGCCGAACAACATCGCGCCGGGCGGCGTGAGCGGTATCGCCATCGTGCTGAATTATCTGTTCGGCACGCCCGTCGGCACCGTGATTTTGCTCATTAACGTGCCGATCATTATTTGGGCGATCATTGAGATCGGCTATAAGCTCGTCACCAAAACGATGTTGGCGGTCGTGTTAAACGCTGCCTGCATCGACATCGTGGCACTGTTCATGCCGGTTTACCACGGTGACCCACTCATCATCACACTCATCGGCGGCGTGTGTGAGGGCGTTGGTCTTTCACTCGTCTTTATGCGCGGTGCCACGACCGGCGGCACGGACATGATCGCGCGTCTGCTCAATCATCGCCTGCGCCATCTTTCCATGGGCAAGCTGATGCTTGCCGTAGACGGCTGTGTCGTGCTGTTTTCCGCCATCGTATATAAGAGCATTGAAAGCGCCGTGTACGCGTGCATCGTCATTTTTGTATCAACAAAAATCATCGATACAATTCTGTACGGCACAGATGCGGGCAACGGCAAAATGTTCTTCATTATGTCCCGTAAAAACGATGTCATTGCCGACCGCATCATCAAGGAGATGGACCGCGGCCTGACGTTTCTCAAGTCCCGCAGCGGCTATTTGAAACAGGACGGCGAGGTGCTCTTCTGCGCCGTGCGTCGCTTTGAGGTGTTCCGCATCAGTGAGATCATCCGCGAGGAAGACCCCGATGCGTTCGTCATCGTCGGCGATGCCGGTGAAATCGCCGGTGAGGGCTTCAAACCCGTGCGCTCCGACGACCGTACGCTCGGCGAGATTATCAAAGCTATTCGCAAGACGGGCGATAAGCCGGTCAGCGAGCCGAAAGAATAAATTCGCATAGAAAAAGCAGACAAGCGCATCGCCTGCCTGCTTTTTCCGGTTTTTTGTGTTACCGGCAGCTTTTTTCACTGCGGTTTTCCGTACGATTTTCCGTGCCGTTATTCACGCGGTCGGTTGTCTGACGGTCGCTCTTATTGCGGCTTTGTTTCTGGTTTTTGTTTGTATAATTCTTGTTTTCGGAATTTGCCATGTGATTCACCCCTTCCGAAAGCTATTATGCGCACGGTACGCGCGTTTATGTACCGAATTTATGAAATTAGGAAAGGTGGGGCGGCCATGGAATTGCCCGCAGCTTTTGAAAAACGAATGCAGGATATGCTTGGGGCAGAATATACGGCGTTTCGGGCGTCTTATAACGAACCGCACAAACGCGGCATTCGTTTGAACACTGTAAAATGCACAAAAGAGCAGCTTGAACGCGCACTGCCGTTTACACTGGTGCAAACGCCGTTTTCGCCGCTCTCGTTTTATGCGCCGACAGATACCAAAATGGCGGCGCTGCCGCTCTATCATGCAGGCGCGTTTTATTCGCAGGAGCCGTCCGCGTCTTCGACCGTCACGCTTTTGGCGCCGGAGCCGGGGGATAAGGTGCTCGACCTCTGCGCCGCACCGGGCGGTAAATCCACGCAGATTGCCGCGCTGACCGGCGACACCGGGCTTTTGTGGTCAAACGAAGTTGTGCGCAATCGCGCCGCAATTTTATCCTCCAATTTGGAGCGCATGGGCGTGCGTAATACAGTCGTTTCCAGCGTATACCCGGAGATGCTTGCGGAAAAGCTCGGCGGGTATTTTGATAAAGTGCTCGTTGATGCGCCGTGCTCCGGCGAAGGCATGTTCCGCCGCGATCCCGTTGCCGTGCAGGAATGGAGTCCTGAGCACGTGGAGACCTGTGCTGTACGTCAGCTCGCAATTTTATCCTCCGCCGCACAGTGCGTGCGCGAAGGCGGCATTTTGGTGTACTCTACCTGCACATTCTCCACGGAAGAAAATGAGGGCGTTGTGCAGAAATTTCTCGAGAGCCACCCGGAATTCGTGCTCGAAAAGCCGAATGTCACATTTGGTCGCCCGGCCTATGGCGTAGACGCTGTGCGCATTTTCCCGATGGATGGGGGTGAGGGGCACTTTGCCGCACGCTTCCGACGCGTTGCGCCTTGTGAAGAACGCTTTGCGCCGTTTAGCTTTAAACCCGACCGAGAGACGCAGGCGCATGCCGAAGAATTGTACACATCTCTGTTTGCCGATGCACCGGGAAGATTCCAGCGCGTGCGCGACCGTGTGATCTTATTGCCAAATGAGCTGCCGGACATTGCAGGACTTTCCGTTCTGCGCGCCGGTGTGGAATTCGGCGAGGCAAAAAAGAACCGCATCGAGCCCGCGCATGGCATTTTCATGGCAAGCCGTGCAGAAAACTGCCGCAGCGTGCTGCATCTCACATCGAACGATCCTGCTTTATTCGCGTTTTTGCGCGGCGAAGAAATCCCCGCAGAGGGGCTTTGCGGTTACACCGCCGTCGCCGCAGACGGTATTGTAACGGGCTTTGGCAAGGCATCGAACGGTGTTTTGAAGAATCGTTACCCAAAGGGGCTGCGCACACACCTGTAAAGGTGCATTCGTTTATACAAAAAGAACAGAAAGCTTCGCAAAGCCAAACGGTTATTTGTGAAGCTTTTTTTGCAATTTAAACCTCGGCAACTTGCAAAAAAGGCAAATACGTGCTAAAATGTGTATAAGCAAACAGGAAAGAAGTGTTTTTTGATGCAGAAAATCCAGATTGAGCGTACCACTGCGCCTAAAGCGAAGCCGGCAGACGAAAGCAAGCTCGGTTTCGGTAAAATCTTTACAGATCACATGTATGTGATGGAATATAACCCGGAGCAGGGTTGGCACGATCCGAAGATCATGCCGTATCAGCCGATCGTCCTTGATCCGTCCGCTATGGTTTTCCACTACGGTCAGGAAATGTTCGAGGGCATGAAGGCTTATAAATGCGCAGACGGCCGCATCCGTCTGTTCCGCCCGAACAAGAACATCGAGCGTGCAAACAACTCCAACAGAAGACTTTGCATCCCGGAGATCCCGGCCGATGATTTCCTCAATGCGATCAAGACGCTCGTCGCCGTTGACGCAGATTGGATTCCGAGCCGTCCCGGCACTTCTCTTTATATTCGTCCGTTCGTCATTGCAACGGATCCGTTCCTCGGCGTACGCCCGTCGAACACCTATAAATTCATCATCATTCTTTCCCCGGTCGGCGCTTACTATGAGAGCGGCCTCGATCCGGTAAAGATTTGGATCGAAGACGACTATGTACGTGCAGTCCGCGGCGGCATCGGCGAAGCAAAGACCGGCGGCAACTACGTTGCGAGCCTCGCGGCACAGGTAAAGGCACACGACGAAGGTTACTCTCAGGTTCTGTGGCTCGACGGTGTTGAGCGCAAGTACATCGAAGAAGTCGGTGCTATGAACATCTTCTTCAAAATCAACGGCACCGTTGTCACTCCGATGCTGAACGGCAGTATTTTGCCGGGCGTTACCCGTGCATCCTGCATCGATCTCTGCAAGCACTGGGGTCTCCCGGTCGAAGAGAGAAGAATCTCCGTTGACGAGCTCGTTGAGGCGGCCCGTACCGGTGCACTTGAAGAGTGCTGGGGTAGCGGTACCGCAGCCGTTATCTCCCCGGTCGGTGCACTCCGTTACGAGAACGAAGTCATGCAGATCAAGGACGGCGGCATCGGCGAATTCAGCCAGAAGCTGTACGACACCGTCACCGGCATCCAGACCGGTAAGGTAGAAGATACCCTCGGTTGGACTGTGGAAGTCACACCGCTTGAGAAGTAATTCGAATATTTGAACATTCAAAAGGCCGAGCCCGCGTGGTTCGGTCTTTTTGTATAAAAGAAGAGCTCTGCGACCGGCAAAAGCCAAATGCAGAGCTCAGTTTATATCCGAATCAGTTTTTCTGTATAATCCATGTTCGCAGGGCGGCGATGCTCTGTGCACAGGCTGTAAAGATTATCCGCGCGCACTTCCAATTCAAACACACGTCTGGCTTCCGGCGAAAGCTTCTTCACGTCCGCAGGTCGTGCGATGATCGGCAGCATCGGCTTCGCTTTGTGCAGGATCTCCGCGCCGCGGCTCGTCATACCTAAAATGCGCAGGTACGGAGGTAAATTGGGCAGATCGTTCGTGATGCCCAAATACGCGTTCAAAATAATGCGCCGAATGCGCGCGTGGCTGTACCGTTTGGTTTTCACAGCATCAAACAGCTCTGTGCACGTTTCCGCCGTTTCGGCAGCCGCCAAAATGCGGTTTTCAATGCCCTCTGAAACATCCGGCACGCGGCGCAGGTCTTCGGGTGACATGGCAGAGACCGCCGCCAGTACCGCACGGTCGAGATACGAAAGGGAAGCGGGGTACTGCTTTTCCTTTTGCAGCGCACGAATACACACCGCCGTATTTTCCGGGACATACGCGGAAATCTCTTCACCCTCGGCGCTCTTGCTGCGGATCAGGCTCGCCGATGCAAACGCGCCGTGCGCTTTGTCGCTGTCGTGGTCAATCGCGATACGCTGCACAGTCTGCGGCGCGATATTAGAATTCAACGATAAGATCGCCTTGCAATACTCTATACCCAAAATGCAATTTGGCTTTGTGAGCAACTCTGCGGTTTCTGCGCCGAGTGCCTTTTTCACAGCCTCCGTACGCGCCGCTGCAAACGAAATGCCTTTTGCAACCTCCGGGCGAATATCCGAATTAAACACATCGGAGTGCAAGTATTCCGCGCAGTGCATGAGGGGAGCGGTATCGCCGGTTTCGCTGCCAAACGTCAGTGTATCTACGCAACCGAGCGCATTTAATAACGAAATGCCGCCGAGTGCAAATTTTTCTGCGCCTGCCACAGCCCACGGCAAGGGCAGCTCCAGCACGAGTGCCGCGCCGTTTTGCAGCGCCAGCCGTGTGCGCGACCACTTATCGAGCACAGCCGCCTCGCCGCGCTGCACAAAATTTCCGCTCATCACACAGACAATGTTGCTGCCGAATTCCTCCGAAATGCGGGAGAGCAGTGCCGCGTGGCCGTTATGCAGCGGATTAAACTCGCAAACAACGCCCGAAATCTTGTTTTTTCCAATCATTTTATAGGAAACTCCTTGAAATTTACATGATTTTGTATTATCATAAGTATAAAGCAATGAAGATCAATTTACAAGCCGCGTTTCCTTATTTATAATTTTGGAAGTGTCGTGCTTATTTTTTGTGCGTTTGCACAGATGATCCAATTCAAATTTAACCATGATTCAGGGGGAAGACGAAATGAAAATTCTGGTCATCAACGCCGGCAGCTCCTCACTTAAGTATCAGCTGATCGATATGGACAACGAACAAATGCTTGCAAAGGGAAACTGCGAGAAGATTGGCCTTGAAATGGGCATTTTCGGCCACAAGACGGCAGACGGCAGAGAGAAGAAGATCGAAATCCGCATGGCGAACCACACCGAAGCGTTCGAGCAGGTCAAGAACGCACTTCTCGACAGTGAAGTCGGCGTTATTAAGGATTTGAGCGAAGTCGCTGCTATCGGTCACCGTATCGTTCAGGGCGGCGCGCTCTTCAGCGAGTCCGTTCTCGTTGACGAAAAGGTCATCGAGGGCATCGAAAGCCTCATCCCGCTTGCACCGCTGCACAACAGCGCACATGTACAGGGCATTCGTGCCTGCATGAGCGTTTTCGGCAAGGAAGTCCCGGAAGTTGTCGTGTTCGATACGGCTTTCCATTCCACCATGCCGCAGAAGGCTTACATGTTTGCTGTGCCGTATGAGTACTATGAGAAGTACAAGATCCGCCGCTATGGCTTCCACGGCACCTCCCACCGCTATGTCAGCCACCGCGTTGCAGAGCTCATGGGCAAGGACATCAAGGATCTGAAGCTTATCACCTGCCACATCGGCAACGGTTCCTCCATCACCGCCATCAAGAACGGCAAGGTCATCGACACCAGCATGGGTCTCACCCCGCTTGACGGCTTCATGATGGGTACCCGTACCGGCACGCTTGATCCGTCCGTTGTCACGTTCATCGCAGAGAAAGAGAACCTCACCCCGGCACAGCTTTCTGACCTCTTCAACAAGAAGTCCGGCCTACTCGGTATCTCCGGCATCTCCAGCGATGACCGCGACATCTGCAAGGCAGAGGACGAGGGCGACGAGCGTGCACACCTCGCACATGAGATGCTCGTTTATCAGATTCAGAAGTTCATCGGCAGCTATGTCGCTGCGCTGAACGGCGTAGACGCAATCGTCTTCACCGCAGGTCTTGGCGAGAACCAGGATACCCTGCGCGAGCGCATCTGCACCAACATGGAATACCTCGGCATCAAGTTCGATCACGAAGCCAACAAGGGCGTTCGCGGCAAGGAGAAGAAAATCTCCGCGCCGGACAGCAAGGTCGCTGTTTACATCGTCCCGACCAACGAAGAACTTGTCATTGCACGCGATACGAAAGCCATCGTTGAAAAGCTGTAATTTCACCTGAAATTCGATACCGGATTCGTTTTTGCGGGTCCGGTATTTTTCATATTTAAATTTTAAGCGAAAATCGCGGGTTTATTTTCTGTTTTTAGCTTTTGAACCGCAAAAATAGTTGCAAATTTGTAACTATTGTGTTATGATTGTAACTGTATAAAACGATCTGTACCATATTCTGCCGCAACAGGACAGAAACCGGCTTTTGCTTCTACAGGTCGATGCCTTGATAAGGATAGGTGAAAACACATGCAATACAGAAAAAGAATGCTCCGAAAGAAGGGCACGGCTCTGTTGCTTTCTGCGCTGCTATTGGCTTCTGCGCTGCCGCTTGCGGCCCATGCGGAAGAAGTTTCCGCAAAAACAACCGAATACGTGAACTTCCGCTCCGGCCCCGGTACGAATTACAGCTCGCAGGGGATCATCGCTTCCGGCACGACCATCACGGTAACGGATACGAGCAATTCCGAGTGGTACGCCGTGCGTCTCTCGAACGGCTCTACAGGTTATATCTACGCCGAGTATATTTCCATGTCTACCAGCGGCAGCACAAGCAACGGGGAAGAACGCAGTGCCAAAACGACGGAATATGTGAATTTCCGCTCCGGACCGGGCACAAATTACAGTTCTAAAGGCGTTATTTCATTAGGCACCACCGTTACGGTCACCGACACGAGCAACGCCCAGTGGTACGCCGTGCGTCTTTCTAACGGCTCTACAGGCTATATTTTTGCCGAATACATCAGCTTCACGGGCAGCAATACGCCGTCTGCTACGGCGGCACCTACACAGGCGCCATCCAACGGTTCCGAGCAGACCGCAAAAACGACCGAATACGTAAACTTCCGTTCCGGCCCCGGTACGAATTACAGCTCTAAAGGCGTCATTGCATTGGGCACCACCGTTACGGTCACCGACACAAGCAATTCCGAGTGGTACGCCGTGCGCCTCTCGAACGGCTCTACGGGCTACATATTTGCGCAATATTTGAAGCTGAACAGTTCTTCCTCCGCGACGGCAACGCCCGCACCGAGCGGTTCCGAGCAGACCGCAAAAACGACCGAATACGTAAATTTCCGTTCCGGCCCCGGTACGAATTACAGTTCTAAAGGCGTCATTGCATTAGGCACCACCGTTACGGTCACCGACACGAGCAATTCCGAGTGGTACGCCGTACGCCTCTCGAACGGCTCTACGGGCTACATATTTGCGCAATACTTGAAGCTGAACAGTTCTTCCTCCGCAACGGCAACGCCTGCACCGACACAGGCACCGAGCGGTTCCGAGCAAAGCGCGAAAACGACGGAATACGTAAACTTCCGTTCCGGCCCCGGCACGAATTACAGCTCTAAAGGCGTTATCGCTTCCGGCACAACCGTCACGGTCACAGATAGGAGCAACTCTCAGTGGTATGCCGTGCGCCTTGCAAACGGCTCCACGGGCTACATCTTTGCACAGTATTTGAAGGTCACCGGCACGTCGTCCGCAACGCCTACACCTACGCAGGCGCCGTCCCATGATGGCACTGTGCAGGCTAAGCTCACCGCAGACGTAAACCTGCGCCGCGGTGCAGGTACGAATTACGGCGTCATCAAGGTCATCGGCACCGGCACCACCGTTACGGTCACGGACGCGTCGAACAGCCAGTGGTACAAGGTAAAGCTTTCGGACGGCACAGAGGGCTATCTGTTCTCCGAATATCTGAAAGTTACTTCCGGCAATATTGATTCTGCCAAGCCTTCCGCAAAGCCCACGCCGACCCCGGCGCCGAGCAACGGAACCGTACAGGCCAAGACCACATCCGATTTAAATGTGCGCAAAGGCCCCGGCACAAGCTATGGCATCATCAAGGTTATCGATATGAACGTTAACGTTACCGTTACGGAAGCCACAAACAGCAGCTGGTACAAAGTGAAGCTTTCCGATGGCACAGAGGGCTACCTTGCCGCGCAGTACTTGAAGATCACCTCCGGTGATATCAACTCCGTAAAGCCCGGTAACAGTGGAGATGATAACACCAATAACGGCAATAACTCCAATGCACCCGCGACAGACGAATACGTCCGCGTTACGGTCGGCCTCAACCTGCGTTCCGAGCCGAACACGAGCTGTAAAGTACTCACCGTTTTGAGCACCGGTACCGTGCTGAACGTGCTTGACCGCAAAACGAGCGGCTGGGTGCATGTGCGTACGACCGGCGGCGCAGAGGGCTATGTCTCGGCAGAATATGTCACAGCATATGACCCGTCTTCGTCCAGCGCATCGGTCTCCGTTTCTTCCGTCGATCTCGCACAGTATAAGACAATCTACATTCAGGCTTCTGCTTCCGGATCTGTTACGTGGGAGAGCAGTGATGCTTCCGTTGCAACGGCAAAAGCCGGTGTTTCCGGTCAGCTCTTCATTTACGGCGCTGCGCCGGGCACGGCCAAGATCACCGCAAAGAGCGCAAACGGCACTGCACTTGCCACCATTTCCGTCACGGTCTCCGCGCCGGAAGCTGTCCGCTTTGCGTACACAACACCGAATATTATCACAGCCGGTGCATCCTTCAATTTGAAGGCGGTTACGGATACGCAGAAATCCGCCGTGCGCTTTGAGATTGATGGCGTCGGCACCTACGATACCACGTCCTACGATTCCGAAAGTCAGGGCGACAACAACGTCCGTATTTTCTCTGCTTCGGCTACAATCAGTACACCTGGCACCTACACGGTGCGTGCGTATTCGTCTTCCGGCGGCGGTTATTCCTCCGATTACAGAGAGTTCACCATTCTCGTCGTCTCTACAACGGATTCCGATACGACAACAGGCGAGAGCCGCCGCGTAAGTGACAGTATGCTCGACAACATCGCCTCTTATGAAGGCTATGTCCCACAGGTTTCGCCAGACACGCTTGCCGGCAATATCCCGACCGTCGGCTACGGTTACGTTGTTTCCAAGAACACCACATTCTACAATAACCTAACCCGCTCGGAAGCAAAGGCCATGCTGGCCGATACCGTCAACCGCGGCTCTTACACCACAGAGATTAACCGTTTCATCTCGAGCAACGGCCTTTTGATGAGCCAGTGTCAGTTTGATGCGCTTGCAAGCTTCTCTTACAATGTCGGCGCAGGCTACTGGAACGGCTCCGGCAATTGCTACGTGCGTACAGTCATTATGAACGCCGTTGTTCCGCCGCAGGATCTGTCTTCTTCCAATCCGTACGGCGGTAAGGTAACGGCTTCCACACTGCCCATGTATCAGGACCACAGCGCTTCTTCCACGCAGATTACTACGCTTAAGATCAACACAAGTGTGAACATCACCGATTATTACCGCGACTCAAGCACGAAGCAGAGCTGGTACAAGGTCTCTGCAAGCGGCAAGAGCGGTTGGGTGCGCGCAGGCGATGTTGCTTTCAACAGCACCTCCGGTCTCACGCATGACCTGAACTATGTGGACGCCTACACATTCGGCAGCAATCTGCTGGATTGGCATGTGGCAGGCGGCAACTGCTACATCGGCCTGTATTACAGACGCCTTGCAGAAGCTAAAGTATTCTCCTACGGCAACTACGCCGAGGCATCGCCCTCTAACGGCAACTATAAGAAGAATACATACGGCTACAAAGTCCCGAGCTGTCTGTAAAGCCAAATTGCTTTTCATAGTCCTAAAATTAAGCTGTGCATTCTAATGGAGTGCACAGCTTTTCTTTATATGCTCGATAATGTGTAAAGTTTTATCACTTTACATGTTATTTATAAAACGGCAAGCCGACTGCTTTCACTCAGTCGGCTTGCTTTTATATTATGCGATCGACCGATCAGCAGCCACAGCCGCCGCAGCCGTTGTTGCAGCCACCACAGTTGTTGCAGCCGCAATCGTTACCGCAGCCACAGCCGCCGCAGCACAAGAGGATCAGTATGATAATGATGATCCAAGAGCAACCTCCGCCAAAACCGTTACACATGATTGAACGCCTCCTTTCGTTTACAGTACAGAATATGAAAGTGGGGGAAATGTGTGATGGTCAAAACAAAACTTCAAAAACTTTTTAAATTTATGCGTTTCCGTTAGTATCATTGAGAAATGATTTGAAATAGAGAGATAATTTAATGTAATTCCTGAAAATCGTCTAAAATCTAGATTGACAATATATCCGTTTTGCTTATAATTAAAGTCAAAGAAAGTCAAAGACAAAGAAAGGACAAGAGGCGATCAGAAATGCGAATCAGCGACAGCGTTGCGAATTACATCTTACAAATGCTCAATGATGAAAACGGCATCGCGGAGATCCAGCGTAATGAGCTTGCAAACACGCTGGGCTGCGTACCGAGCCAAATCAACTACGTCATCACGTCCCGTTTCACACCGGAGCAGGGATATATCGTAGAGAGCAGGCGAGGCGGCGGCGGTTACATTCGCATCATTCGCCGGAGCATGACAAAATCCGATTTAATCATGCACATTGTCAATTCCATCGGGCCTAAGCTGGACGCAGCTTCTATGCGCGCCATGCTGCGGAATCTTGTGGAAACGGGCGTTGCGTCCGAATCCGACGCTCACCTGATGATGGCAGGGCTTTCGGATTCGGCACTTGCACCGGCGCCAAAAGAAATTCGAGATCAACTGCGGGCATCGATCTTCAAAAACATGTTGCTCGTACTAAATGTATAAAAAGCCATTTTGAAAGGACGGGATGACTTATGATGTGTCAGAACTGCGGAAAGAATCCGGCAACGACCCACATTAAAACCATCGTCAACGGCAAGTTGGCGGAATATGACCTTTGCTCGGAATGTGCAAGGGCAAAAGGCTACAAGAGCTTTTTTAACTTTGATGATATGGACTTTGATTTCAACAATCTGCTCGGCAGCTTCATCGGTGCGCCGACCGGGCGCAGTAATGCGATGCGCTGCCCGAAATGCGGTACTTCCTTTGAGGAGATTGCAGAAAGCGGCAAGATCGGCTGCGCAGAGTGTTACAATGTGTTCCGTGACCGCCTGATGCCGACTATCCACCGCATCCACGGTGCAGCAAAGCACAAGGGCAAAGTACCCGGAAGCAATGCGCTGCGCATTGTGGAACCGGCAGGTAAGATTGCCGTTGTGGAAGAACCCACGCCGATTGAAAAGAAACGTGCGGAACTGAAAGAAGCAATCGAAAAGCAGGACTTCGAGCACGCAGCTGAGCTGCGTGACGAAATCAAAGAAATGGAGAAAGGAGATGGGAACCATGCTTAACGAAGAAAAGAAATGGTATGAAAAAGCAGGTAAAGAAAGTGACGTTGTCATCAGCACGCGTGTGCGTCTGGCAAGAAACCTTGCAGATATGCCGTTTCCAAACCGCATGACGCCTGATCAGAAAGCAGCCGTAGAGCGCCGCGTACGCGATGCGATCCTCAGCGGCAACAGCGCCATCGCATCGGATTTCGACTTCGTGCAGATGGATGACCTCAGCAACGAGCAGGCGGTGTCACTTGTGGAACGCCACATCGTCAGCCCGGAGTTCATCGCAAACGCAAAGGGACGCGGATTCCTCATCTCAAAGGACGAGCGCATCTCCATTATGGTGAACGAAGAAGACCACGTGCGTATTCAAGTGCTGCATGAGGGTCTTGCGCTCAGCGAAGCTGCCGAAATGGCAGACCGCATCGATACGCTTTTAAACGAATCGCTGCGTTTTGCATTTGATTCCGAGCTCGGCTACCTCACCCAGTGCCCGACGAACCTCGGCACCGGCATGCGGGCCTCTGTGATGCTGCATCTGCCGGCGCTCACCGAAAACGGCGCAATGTCCAGAATCTCCACGAATCTTTCGAAGCTCGGCCTTGTGATCCGCGGTACATACGGAGAAGGCAGCAATGTCATCGGCGCCATGTATCAGCTTTCAAACCAGATTACACTGGGTCTCAGCGAAAAAGAGGCTGTGGAAAACTTGCAGAACATTACGATGCAGCTCATTTCCGAAGAGCGCAAAACGCGTGCTTCGCTCAGCAAGAACATCAATGTACAGGACAAAGTAGGCCGCTCCGCCGGCGTGCTGAAAAACGCACGGTTGCTTTCCTGCGATGAATATATGAAGCTTATTTCCAATGTGCGTTTCGGCATTGCAGAAAAGCTTTTAAGCGGTATAACGCTTGAAGATATTCACACACTGACCGTAGCGGTACAGCCGGCCACCATGGCAGCCGCACACGGCAGCAACCTTTCGGCGGGGCAAAGAGACATTCTCCGCGCAGACGAGGTGCGCAAAGCCCTCAAAGCGCTTCAATAATAGAAAATCAGTAAAGAGAACTGCGATACGGCAGTGATCGAAAGGACGGGAATTTATATGTATAGATTCACAGGTTTTACAGAGAAAGCAAACAATGCCATGAACCGCGCCATCGAAAAGGCGGAGGAACTTGGCCACAATTACATCGGCAGTGAGCACGTGCTCTACGGCTTGATTGCAGAGGGCAGCGGCGTTGCGTTCAACGTGCTGAATAAGCTCGGCATCACGGCAGACGATTACGAACGCCTGATGCAGGAGAAGATTGGCACTTCTTCGCCGACAAACCTCACCACCGCATATTTCACCCCGCGCACAAAGCGCATTTTGCAGATGGCAAAGCTCGCAGCCTCCAAGCTTGGCAGTAACTATGTCGGCACGGAGCACCTGCTCATCGCCATCATTGAAGACGGTGAAAGCTTTGCGGTGCGTTTCCTGCAAATGCTCGGCGTTGACCCGCAGAGCGTTGCAAATGCGTTGTCCTCGGCGCTTTCCGACGGTTATACCGTCGATAAAGCTTCCGGCAACGCGTATCCGAAGGACGAAAACGGCGAAAAGGAAGGCGGCAGTGCACTTGAAAAGTTTGGCCGCGACCTGACAAAGCTCGCAGCCGAAGGCAAGATTGACCCGGTCATCGGCCGTCATAACGAGATTGAACGTGTCATTCAGATCTTGTCTCGTCGTACGAAGAATAATCCGGTGCTCATCGGTGAGCCGGGCGTCGGCAAGACCGCCGTTGCGGAAGGCTTGGCGCTGAAGATTCATGAAGGCGAGGTGCCGGAGCTGCTGAAAGGCAAGCGTCTGGTGGCTCTTGATCTTACCGGTATGGTCGCAGGCTCTAAGTACCGTGGCGATTTTGAAGAGCGTATCAAGTCCGCCATCGACGAAGTGAAAAAGGACGGCAACGTCATTTTGTTCATCGATGAGCTGCACACCATCATTGGTGCAGGCTCCGCAGAGGGCTCTGCCGATGCCGCCAATATCTTAAAGCCGGCTCTGGCGCGCGGTGACTTCCAGGTCATCGGTGCGACGACCATCAACGAGTACAGAAAGTACATTGAAAAAGACGCCGCGTTGGAGCGTCGTTTCCAGCCGGTACATGTCGGTGAGCCGACCGAAGAAGAAGCGGTGCAAATTCTTGAAGGTCTGAAAGATCGCTACGAGGCGCACCATAAAGTACAGATTACCGATGAAGCCATTGAGAGCGCCGTTAAGCTCTCCTCGCGCTACATTGCAGACCGTTATCTGCCGGATAAGGCTATCGACCTCGTCGATGAAGCGGCGTCCCGTGTGCGTCTCAGAACATTCACTGCGCCGGAAGACCTGCAGGAGATGGAAAAGCGCATCAAGGAAGTCGAGATTGATAAGGCGGCTGCCGTCAACGAGCAGGACTTCGAGCGCGCGGCCGAGTTGCGTGACAAGCAGAAAGCCCTTACAGATGAGCTGGAGCAGAAAAAGAACGAGTGGGCTGCAAAGAATGAGCGCAGCAACAGCGTCGTGAAGGCAGAAGACATCGCCGAGATCGTCGCTATGTGGACCGGCATCCCGGTCGTACAGCTGACGCAGGAAGAAAGCGAGCGCCTGCTGCATCTTGAAGATACGCTGCACAAGCGTGTCATCGGTCAGGACGAAGCCGTCACGGCCATTGCAAAGGCCATCCGCCGCGGCAGAGTCGGCCTGAAAGATAAGAATCGCCCCATCGGCTCGTTCATTTTCCTCGGCCCGACCGGCGTAGGCAAGACCGAGCTGTGCAAGGCGCTTGCGGAAGCGATGTTCGGTGACGAAAAGGCTATGATCCGTCTCGATATGTCGGAGTACATGGAGAAGCACACGGTGTCTCGTCTCGTCGGTTCGCCTCCGGGATATATAGGCTTTGATGAGGGCGGTCAGCTGACCGAGGCCGTGCGCCGCCGCCCGTACAGTGTTGTCTTATTTGATGAAATCGAAAAGGCGCACAGCGACATCCAGAATCTGCTG
>OFMT01000730.1_pt1 | contig 27954 bp, 17 predicted proteins | sample 1541891 | NCBI WGS metagenome assembly OFMT01 (sample SAMN04209230, study PRJEB22552) | human gut metagenome | biome: gut; material: feces | host: Homo sapiens | place: USA: Oklahoma | reverse complement strand
GGCTACATGGAATGAAAGTTATCGTTCTTACCTGGGGAGGTCTCACAGACGTAAAGTAGGAAATCCGAAATACGGAGTAAAGCTTGCTGTGAGAAGTCAGTAGAGGTCATAGTACCGTTTTTTTTGACGGGAAGGACTGAACAAATACCAGTCTTGAATAACTGGGGAAAGGAGTCCAACACAATGAAAGCAGAATACCGAAAGGACTGCCTGCAAAGGGATAGCGTGGAACGCGAAGGGTATGCAGGAGCGCCGAGTGTTGGAACTCGGGACAACAGAGAAAGAGACAATGCAACGCAGGAATTACTGCGAGAAATTCTTCGGGGTAGAAATTTACTCGAAGCAATGAAAAGAGTCAAAGGCAATAAGGGAGCTGCGGGAATCGATGGAATGACTGTCGATGAACTGGAACCTTGGTGCACTGAACATGGTCGAGAACTTGTGTCTGACATATGGTTTGGAAGATATAAACCAAACCCAGTAAGACGCAAGGAAATCCCCAAAGCAGACGGAGGAGTACGAAAGCTTGGCATACCAACTGTTATAGACAGAATGGTACAGCAGGCAATAGCACAGGTACTGCAACCGATGTATGAAGCAACTTTCTACAAAGGAAGCTACGGCTACCGAGTAGGAAGAAGTGCACAACAGGCAATGGAAAGCGTGAAAGAATATGCGGAAAAGGGCTATCAAGAGTTAATATGTAAAGGGTGGTTTCTGCCATCTAATACATATGACTGCGGCTCATTTGTGGTGAATGGAACAGCAGTTGTAGGAAAGGAGCAGAATAATCCTTATAACCGCTGCAAATCAACACAAAAAGGAGCTGACTTTTATGAAATCGCTATTTGAGCAACTGGGCGGCACTTACCGTCAGGAGGGTGATTATCTTATCCCGAACCTTGCGCTGCCGGAAGAACCGGAATACCAGATTGGCAAGTATGGGCGTATGCGCCGCAGCTATCTGAAAGAACATCATCCTGTCCTCTATGCAAACTATCTCACGAACGGAACGCTGCACCGGCATCTTGCCGGGATTGACCAAGCCTGCAACGAGCGTATGGAAATCATCGTATCTGCAATGGCGAAGCAGAAAGGTGTGACCGAAGCCCTGAAAGCCGCTGATCAGATGGAATGGGTGCGCCGGATGAACAGCATCCGCAGACGTGCTGAGGAAATTGTCCTGACCGAGCTTGTATACGAATGACAAATGCCCGTTATTGGCAACATGGCCGATAACGGGCATTTCTTTTATTCTTTAGGCGGTGTGAACTTATATTTTCCCTTTCCGAAGCCGCTGACCGGCTCAATCAAGTCTGCATTTTTCAGCTTCGTAATAAGATTGCCTGCGGCAGTAACAGAATCCTTTGTGATGGCGGCAATGTCGGAACGTCCAAAGACTCCGTCAATGCCCATGTTGGCAAATACTGCTTTCGCCTTCGCAATCGTAGCTTGGCTTGCGTTGAGTCGATCAATCGCAATATTTTCGCCCTCAATCGTAACCTTGGCTGCGTTTACCTCTGTTCCATAATTCAGGTTATACAGCGTCACTTGGAACGAGGTAACATCTGAGTAGAATTTAGGCTCCAACTCGACACGGTAGTTATGGGCCGCATGGTAGGATTCTGTGACTTTCTTAAAGCCGCTGCCTTGCCGCTCCATATAGCCCAATCTGCCGAAAATATCCGCAAGGACGGGATTGAGGCGTGTGGAGGAAATGCTGGACAGATCCCGTTCCTGTATCCGCGTGCCGTCGGGCATACCACCGGGAGAATAAATGGTAAGACGGTCATCGTAAATATCAATGTGTACCTCGCTGCCCAATATCAGATAATCGCGGTGGATTGCACTAGTCAACAAATTTTAGACACAAATCACAAAAAAATATACAACAAAAATCTCTCTGTAATTCAGCTACACTTCTATAATGCAACTCGCGATATTGAATAGGCGTCAGATAGTTTAAAGAATAAGCAGGACGCTGTTCATTAAAGAAATGAATGTATTCTGTTACTTCATCTATAACAGACTTTTCTCCTGTTACATGAAAATCAGTAAACATTTCTGCTTTTATCCAACCATTAATTGCTTCCATTGCTGCATTATCGGTAGGTGTTCCTGCACGAGACATAGAATGGGGAATGCTATACATTGGCAACAAGTCATTAAATGCCTTAGACGCGTAAACGGAACCTTGGTCTGAATGTAGGATCATTTCATATTCTGGATACTGCTTCTTTAAAGCAATTAAATCCTCCAAACCGCTAATATATGTCATGCGGTCACCTCGTTTAGAAGAAAGAGAATGGCTTACAATTTCATTATTCCAAAGGTTCATATACAATGTCAGCTCATAATAAATCCCTTTAACATGAAAAGCAGTCATATCGCTTACAATACATTGCAGCGGTCCACCAATCTGCATTTCTTTCATAAGCAGATTCGGGAAAATCCGGTATGAATCCCCTGGTTTCTTGTATTTGTAATGCTTAGCCTGACTTTTAATACCAGTCATTTTGCAACACTTATGTGTATATGCATCCGAAAGGATAAGACCGGTATCCAAACGAATCTTAGCGTTGAGCCAGCGATATCCGTGAGAAGGATATTTAGCATGGTACTCATTAAAAAGCAAAATATTACTAAGCAGATTCCGCATTCTTGTAGAAGGATGAGAGAGCTTCTTCTTCCATGCATAGAAGCTGCTGCGCTGTACATTCATTGTTTCGCATATAAGTTTTACCGGAAATTCGCCGGAGAGTTCTAATATTACTTGGTATTCTTGTTGCCGTATAGAATTACTGTACCATCCCCTTTCACCGCATAGCCTTTTTTTAATCTAGCTTCTGCAATTCTTGCTTTAAGCAACTCACGAATTAATTCTTCCTTGGTCATAGATTGATAATCATCCGTGTTCGCAGAAAGTGCAGGTGCATTGGGACGTACTATATTACATTTTGGTTGTTTACAATTTTTTGCAGGCAGGTTATTCGCATCTCTGTACATACGCATATAGGTGCGTGCTGTACCTTCGCAAATATTATATAACTCTGCTGCTTGATAGCGAGTAATCTCGCTATCATATATTCGGCGACAAATGTCTAATTTTTCTTGTTTAGTGTATTTCATGGTAAACCTCCTGTTTAGACCGAAGTATTGCTTGTCTATTGATATATATATTGGTGTATTCCATTATATATCATCTGTACAAGAAATACCCCCTCTGTGTCTAAAATAAGTTTACCACTTCAGGAGGTCTCCGGGGAACCGGGGGCCTCCTTCTTTTTTCTCCCGTAAGGGGGCGCACTTACTCACCACCCCGAAGGGGCGGTGGTACTTGCCGTTGGCAAGCCGTGCGCTCTCCGAGGGGGACTGCGACTGCTGCGGCAGCCTCCAGACAATGCCACAGCACCTACGGGCGCTGCTGTCATCGTCTGCGCGATTGTGCAAATACCGTCGCTTCAACCGACGCTATTTCTCCAACCGCCTGCGCAAACCTGCCACCGGCAGCTTTGCCGCAGAGATGGACGGGCCTCCTGCCAGTCCATTTTCTCTTTTGCGAAAGAGAAACAGAAAAAATGAATCGAGGTAAACGAGACATGGCAATTTATCATCTGGAAGCGAAGGTGGTCAGCCAGGGCGCAGGCCGCTCCGCCGTGGCCGCTTCCGCATATCTGAGCTGTTCCCGTCTGTATAACGATTACGAAGGGATACAGCATGACTACACGAAAAAGCAGGGGCTTGTCTGGCAGCAGATATTCCTACCCGCGTACGCCCCGCAGGAATGGCAGGATCGTGAAAAACTATGGAACGCCGTGGAGGAAGTGGAGACAGCCAAGGACAGCCGGTTGGCACGGGAGTTTGTAGTTGCCCTGCCCATAGAGCTGAACCGCAAGGAACAAATTTCGCTGCTGCAAGACTTTATCCGGGAGCAGTTTATTTCGGATGGAATGTGCGCCGACGCTGCCATCCACGACACTGACGGTCACAATCCCCACGCTCACATTCTGCTGACGGTGCGCCCACTGGACGAGCAGGGCAAGTGGCAGTACAAGACCGAGAAAGAATACCTCTGCATGAAAAACGGCGAGGAACGCGGTTTTACTGCCGCTGAGTTCCGAGCGGCGCAGAACGAGGGTTGGGAGAAACAGTACCCTTACAAGGTTGGCAAAAAGAAGGTGTACATGACGCCATCTGCTGCCGAGGCGCAGGGGCTTATCCGGGCTGACAAGCATCCCAAAAGCACCCGCTACGGAAGGCAGAATCCCATCTCTGAGCGCTGGAACAGCGAAGAACAGCTCGCCGCATGGCGGGCGGCATGGGCGGACATGTCCAATCGCTATCTGGAGCGCGCCGGACGGGTGGAGCGCATCGACCACCGCAGCAATGCCGCCAGAGGGCTGGATGAGATTCCTACCATCCATGAGGGCGTAGCGGCGCAGGCGTTGGAGCGCAAGGGAATCATTTCTGACCGCTGTGAAATCAATCGACAAATCAAGGCAGACAATGCGCTGCTGCGGGAGTTAAAAGCTGCGGTCAAGAAGCTGGGGCAGGCGGTAAAGAATACAATCCCGGTTATTGCCGAGGCGATGGAAAAGCTGTTGGCGAATATGATTGTTTTTCACTATCAGCTGCGGCATATCGGCCTGGGCAAGCAGCGCATGAAAGAGTATATCCATGCCGTTCAGCCGAAGCTGGTGCGCTATACCGAGTTGGTTCAGGAAATTCGGGGCAAGAGCAAGGAACGGAAGTCTTTGCTTGCCGAAAAGAAGGAGACGCCATTCTATCTCATCCCGAAACAGCGTGAACTGTCCCGCTGTATTGCAGAGCTAACCGAGGAATTAGAGGAGCTGAAATCCGAGAAAGATATGCTGCTGCACTCGCTGGAATGTAGCGACGATGCCGGTATCGCTGCTGTAAAAAAGGATATTCCCACAATGGAAGCGACACTCAAGAAGCTGTCACAGCAGGAAGAAAAGTATACAGCTGAGCTGAACGATGCCTTGCAGCAATACGCCGAGCTAAAGTCGCAGTCGGCGGAATTTGATTCGGACGAATTACAGGACGCAAGGCTTGCCCTGCGCCCTGCAATGGAGCGTTCTGCGGTTGACCGTGTGCAATCTGCTTATGGGAATAACTACGATCCCATGATGATGCACGACAGCAAACGGGATGTGGCAAACCTGCTCCATGAGGAAGCTGAAGAACGCTCCATCCGTGAACATCTGCGTCAGAAACAGCAACAGAAGACAAAGCAGAAGCAGAACAAGAAGAAAAGTCATGACAGTTGGGAACGATAAAGTTTCAGCGGGAGTGCAATTTTGAATGATGCACTCCCACTTTTTCTTTGATAATTAGCAAAAAGTGTAGAATTCAATCGTTTTTTTGTGGTATAATTATTATGAATATTGTGTACTTATACGAGGCAGTGTTTTGTACAGAACGATTAGTGGTAAATAAGCTAATGATAAATTTATGGAAAAGCCGAACCATTTCAGCGTGAACTATGTTCATGTAAAGGAATTATACATGGACAGCGCGTTGAATCAGGGCAAGAGGAAAAACTTTCTATATAATTTCTCATCGAAGCGAATGTGAGGGGTTTGAGAGAGATCCTCTTATGATATTTTTCTTATTTCTCAAAAAAGGCTTTTGGGGGTATAAGATGAAAGAAACGCATATTACGATTTATATCCACGACTTGGAGATTTCGGACAAGAGCAAAAGTTTCTTGGGCCGTGTAGGCTTGATGAGGCTGAACGATTTGCTGAACTGCGATATGATGGAATTATCTGCAACACGCAATATCAGTGAAGATGTTCTCCAAGAATTGAATGGAGTAATAGCCCATGCAGACGATATCATCTGTTTCTTTGAGGAACGAGCGAAACGAATCAAAGAGATTCTTCCGGATGTTCAAGATACGCCAATTGAAAGCCTTAGACTTGGAACTCGTGCAACAAACGCATTGAGGCGTGGTGGCATTCACACGGTCGGAGCATTGATCCAAATGTCACAAAAGGACATTTTTGAGCTACGCAATGTCGGCGTGTTGAGCAGAGAAGAAATCACGAAAGCCATTGAAAGCATCGTACAGAGTGGTAAGATCGTATATCACGAGCGCGAAGAGGAATCAAAGACAATTATCGAAACTGCACCGGAAAGCAGCAGACTATCTGAACTCCTGCCGGAAATCGAATCTATAAGACTTGATGATGTTCCTTTTAGCGTTAGAGCCAGAAATGCATTAAAGAGGGCAAATATTCAGACTGCAGATGAACTGGTCCAAATGTCCGAGAAGGATATCATGGGCCTTCGAAATGTTGGTGCCCAAACAAGAGACGAAATACTTGCGGTCATCAATGCAATAATTAGAGAAGGTAGAGCTTATTTTGATAATCTCACATCTCAATACGATCAAAAGCATGGAGATGAACCTATCGTAGAATCTGCCAGTAAAGGTTTTGACTTTGCGGTTATTGACATTTTAACAGAAAGATTTGGATTCAAGCCAGCTAAGATGACGGAATGGTTTGGGCTGTCAAGGCAAAGCGTGTATAACGCATTGGAGAAACGATTGCCGCAGCGCAGATCTACATGGACAGGAAAGACAATTTCTGAAAGTGAACTGTCAATTCTTGCAAAACTGATCGAAAACAAAAGTTTTGACTATACTGACGACGAAGTAACCTGCTGTTGTATGAACAACAGACAGGACGATTTTGTCTGCCTTTTTATATACGAGAACGAGATCAAATGCCTCTTCCTAAAAGACTTGCCGGATGAGATTCGGGAACAAGTTGTCAGCAAAAAAATGCACATGTATACGGAGCGGGAGTTGGCCGGTGAATCTGACGGAAGAGTTATAAATGTCCTTACGAAGCCTTTCTATCGCCCGGATAATCCAGAGAGATTCAGAGCAAATGCACAGTTTCGAGGAATGACGTCGGATGAATACGCTGTTTTCATTTCCAGATATCCATACCTCGATCAGCGCAGCGTTACAGATGAGCAGATTGTTGCCTTCATGAAGGAAAACATGGTTGACGGGAAGGTGTACATCTCTTCTGATCCGAAAAACCAGTGGATTAGATCAATAGCCTCTCGGAATGGCTATACAATCAAGAGCTTTATTGAGCTTTATGGATTTGAATCACGGCTCGATGGTTCAGCGCTTACGTCTGATGCGGCGAAAGAACGTCATCGTGAAGAGCTGAGGCAATATGTTGTTCATGATAATGTTGTTTATTTCCCTACAGACTCACATATCTACAAGGTGCTTCAAACATATACCTATAAGAGTGGGACGGACCTTAACAGCTATATTCGTTCATTAGGGTTTGAAAGAACTACTGAGCGTCCCGATGTTGCTGTTGATGTACTTGAAAAGGATATGGAGGTCAGGCAAAGCGACGGTACTTTTGAAGATAAAGTTTTTGCCATGTATCCCCTCATTGGAAGCCGTATTCTGAAACCAGAAACGGTGGACAAGCTAAATGAAAATGCGAGAAAATACATTGACCTAGTACTTAGAGAACCATGGACAAAGCTCTCATTGCGCGCAGAAATGCAAATTACCCTTGCGCTGATTAACAACGCAAAGAATTGGAAGAATGAGGAGAACAGTAATTTCTGGAACTATATTACTCTCCAGTTCGGGTATCGTGACGCAAGTGGATCGGTAGTAAGACTTCTTCAGTCGTCCCTTGAGAATGCAATGAAGCGCAACCAGCGCCTTTTCTTGGAGGATGCAAATGGACGCGCTTTCAAAACAACGGTTGTGATCCATGCGCTAAGTACGAAAAAGTCGTGGATGGCTCTGTTTGATTTCCTGTTCGACTTCTACAAAAGCAACCTTAACTGGCGCGTGATTCCAAACGACCCTTTGATTTCAGTTATGGTCCACGCGCTCCAGCAAAAATTATCAGGCGGCAATGAGGAAGATGTCGAACTGACAATCAGCTCTAAGGCGTATTCATTCCAGGAAGGAATACGGAAACTGATCCTTTACCGGCCTGTCTATACGCGGAACCTGTTTGAAAGGTTAATCGGAAAAATCGATTCGCTTGTCAACTCTGAAACCAAGAAAGTCAATACATACGAAGAATTGCTCTGTGAAGAGTGGTTCAAAGAGAAAATCATTGCGATTGCAAATACAAAAAAATCAGAGAGACAGACGCAAGTCACTCAGCGTGATGTCGCAATAGATTATTCCCGTATCCGTGCGAAGTTCATCCTGAAAAATGAAACGGACGTACAGCTCATACTCCCGGATATTCGCTTGAAGAACGAGGAGATCAAAAAGGCAACGCTTTACGTAAGCTGCAATGGCAGAGAAGTAATGCAGCAGAACCTTAGTTGGTACGGGAACGAGCTCGGAAAGACGCTAAACGGTGTCGCCGCTTCTATTTCGGTGGGTTCTCAAGAGGATAGTTTGCTGAACATTTGTGTTCGGATCAAATGTGATGACGAGTGGATCTACGACTCAGAAGAAAGCCTGCATCGTAACGTGTTGCTGTTCTACGGCGGTGCTGAGATCTCGGCAAATCAAGTCAAACGAGACCACTATACGCTCGTAGTGCCTAAAATGTCGGAGGTAAAGACAGAGAACACGGATATCGTCGAGATTGACTCGATGAAAAATGCTGGGCTGAAAGCGTTCTTCTTGGAGCTGAAGGACGGATATGTGCTTTCAGTGGATGGCCGTTTGATTGCCTTCGACAGTGAGAATGGGACAGACCTCAAGGTTATCACTCCAAGCGAATCTACATCCCTGCCAACGGTCACCATTCAGGACACAGAAGCTTTCCTCGCCTTTCGGAAGAGTACTTGTAGCATCATTCTTGGAAATCGCGATTACACGCAGCAGTTTGTTCTCTTAAAAGACGGCGAGAGAATAGAGTTTGACTCATTAGAACAGTCCGACAATGGACTCGCGTTCACCATGCCGTTTGATGGCGAACATGACCCGGTACGTATTCAAGTAATCAATCTGGCAAACGAACGATTGATGTTTGACCGGACATTTGTTCTGATTTCCGAAGCAGATTGCTGCTTTAATCGTGAATTCTATTATAATGCAAGCGATTATGATGGTGCAGAATTTTATGCGGACATAGATGATTTCCATGAAGTAGTTCCTTTTGGGAAAGATGAGGCTGAAGTCCGGATACCTTTCCGTGATGGAGAACTCCATGCGGATATTCCGAAAATCACCGTGTCTGAAACCTCCGGTGCATGGTTACAGGAGCCTCAACCGGCATGGTATATCGGACATATTCCGCAGAATAGTTTTCTCAAAGTAACCACTCCAGCGAGGGTCAATGTTCAGTTTCTCGTTGGTGGCAAAGACATCCTCTATGATGGTCAGGGCTTGGTGACGATTGGAAATGTCCTACAGTCGTTCGGTGGTACAGACAGCTTCAATGACGCAGAAGTGGTGATGAGAGTTGCCGGTCAGACACAGAGTGCCTCTTATTCTCTGGCGAGAGTTTTCTTCAAGGAGCGTTTTCTGAAACGTCCTTCCCTCTGGACAGAAGAACAAAAGCTGCTATGGGATCAAGGTGGAGTATTTATTGGTACTTCGGGCAGAGAATTCACTCTCTTGCTATCAAGTTCCGATGATAAGTTGTTTGAATTCAAGCTTAGCGAAGATACGGAGTATATCATCTTACCGGAAGATATGCCCATCGGGAACTATCAGTTTGAAATCAGTATCCAAACCGGAGGATTATTCAAAAGGGCAAAAGAAGTTGTGGCAGTCGGCGATTGTATCATCGGTGATAAAAACCTTCTACGTTTTATGAACCGCCGGATTGTTGTCGAATCTATAACAGATGAGTTCAAGGAAGAGGCCGGTCATATCCTGATACGCCCCTGCTATATTGACCAAATACAGTATTGTGGGATGGAGGATACCTCCGAAGGATACTGCCCGGTGTATAGCGGAATTCTCTACACGACTGGTTATCATGGGGAAAGGTATGAGTTCTCGTATGACGTTCACACGAACAAAAAGGGCATTACAAAAATGTTGGTGAATCCGGTTCGAATTGTGTATATCAGCGACACTGCACTGTGCATTACTGATCCAGATGGAGATGGTTTGTACTACTATAACTACTATGATCGCAGCCTGGAATCCGTAGTCTTTGCACTTACGGATCACGAATACACGAAGGCCAACAAACAAAAGTATTCCAATGCCGATCTATACTCGTATCGGACGGAAAGGGTGTAAGTATGTTTAGTCCAATAACTGCAGCAGACAACATCAAGGATGAGTTTATAGGGTACATATCGACGTTGTTCCATATTTCCAATAAGGATTACGCTGCGCAGTTTGCTGCTGCGTTGCGTGAGGAAGGTGCTATTGCAAAAGGCCCCTATCTTGACGTCAGCGACTCATATAAAACCGGAAAAAGCCTTGCTCAGATGATTGAGGAGGGCGAGGCGTCTTCACTCTTCCACAGTTTGGAGGGAGATATTCCCGATGGTGAAAAAGAGATCCAGATCAACCGTGGGCTGTATCTCCATCAGGAAAGAGCCCTTAGAAAGACAAACAAAGGTAAGAACCTGATCGTTACCACGGGAACCGGCTCTGGTAAAACGGAGTGCTTCATCATTCCGATAATCAATCACTTGCTTCGGGAGGCCGAAGAAGGTACCCTTTCATCCGGCGTGAGAGCGATTCTGATTTATCCGATGAATGCTCTTGCCAACGACCAGATGAAAAGACTGCGCAATCTGCTGAAGAGCTATCCTGAGATTACTTTCGGCGTCTATAACAGCAGCACAAAGCAAAATGAACAGGACGGGATTGCCGAATATGGTAAGGTGTACAAGGATGCAAATGGACGTCCCCTGAAGCCGCTGAAAAATGAGATCGTTTCTCGCAATCATATGCAAAAGACGCCTCCGCATATCCTCGTGACAAACTATGCCATGCTTGAGTATATGATGCTCAGGCCCAAGGATGACCTGGTCTTTTCCAGAGCGAAACTGCGTTTCCTTGTCCTTGATGAAGCACATATCTATCGGGGAGCGACGGGAATGGAAACGTCCCTGCTGCTGAAGCGGCTTAAAGCACGAATCAGCAACCCGTCAAATGTCCTCCATATTCTCACCAGCGCCACGCTAGGCGGAAAAGAAGCGGATGATGATATCGTCAAGTTTGCGGAAACGCTGTGCAACGCATATTTTTATGCTGAGGATATTATCAGGTCTCAAAGTGTGGTTCCGTCTTATGATAGGGAACCTGTCGATGTCCCCCTGTCTATGTTTGCGGAGCTTATTGATCCTCAAAAGCCCCTGAATGTCATTGCTGATGATTATGGGCTTCCAATTCCAGATGGTATTCCCGACGCTGAGTATCTTTATGATCTGTGCGTTAGTGCCTCAGTTTATCGAGACCTCCGCAGAATAACAAGTCATCCTATGACGATTCCCGAGATAACGAGAGCACTCAGAGCAACCCACAATGTGACCCAGCAGGATGTTGTAAACATTATTGGAGTGGCTGCGCAAGCTTCCAAAAACAAGTCTGCCTTGATAAAAGCGCGTTACCACATGTTTGCAAAAGCGCTTGAGGGCGCATATGTTACGCTTGGTCAAAACAAAAAGTTGATGCTCAACCGAAACAGGAGCATTACGATAGGCGACGAAAATTGGAAAGTGTTCGAGTGTGCGATCTGTGATGATTGCGGAAGAGTAGCAGTAGCCGGAAAAGAAGTAGATGGAAAGCTTGAGTTTGCAAACAGCTCTTACGATCCTGAAATTGAGTATTACCTTCTCAGAGACAGTCGAGATATCGACTTGGATTTGGATGAGGAAGACGAAGATGACACAGAGGAAATCGGTAAAAATGATTATATCCTGTGCTCAAAATGCGGTGCCCTTATTCATGAAAGTTTGAAGGCAGACCCTCCCTGTACATGTGGGCTAACCCACTATGTAAAGCTTAGGAAAGCAAGAAAAAGCTGTTCGCGCGGAGATGGAAAATGCCCGAGCTGCAATTTTGGCACATTCAAAACCTTCTACTTGGGATATGACGCGGCAACAGCAGTTCTTGGCACCTCGTTGTTTGAAGAATTGCCGGAGAGCGAGAAAGTTCTCAAGAGCAAGAAAAGCGCACAGCCGGTTAAAAAGAGCTTGTTTGGAGCTGCAAAGCAAGGCGCTCAGGTTGATATTGTCCGCCGCAAGAGGCAATTCCTTTCTTTCTCCGACAGCAGAGGAGAGGCAGCATTTTTTGCGTCGTACATGACGGCGGCCTATAGTGAGTTCCTTCGCAGGCGTGGCATCTGGCATGTTGTTGAGAAGAACAAAGAAAATATGGCAGCGCATCCTTGGGAAATCCAGCACTTTGTGAATGAACTCACATCCTATTTCGATTCATGTAGAACATTTGCTGAACCGGGAAACAAAGGCGTTGAGAATTTAACGGCGACGAGCCGAAAGAACGCATGGATCGCCGTCCTGAACGAGATGGTCAATGCACGCCGAAGCACCAGCTTGGCTTCTTTGGGCATCCTCAAGTTCAATTATAAAGGGAACGCCGAGGAAATTATGTCGGGTGTTGCCGAAGCCTATCAACAAAAAGTTGAAGATGTGAAGGCTCTCTTCGATTTGCTTGCCATGGAAATTGTTTACCATGGCGCATTGGAGGGAGACTGTGATTTGACCGATGATGAGCGGGAGTACATTTTCTATACTCCAAAGCCCAAACGAGTAAAGCGCTGTAAGGATATGGACAAGGATAAGAAAAAGCCTTACCTTGCCGGTTGGTCTGCTGCCATTAGGAAAAACAGTAGTCTTCTGAAGAACGGACGTCTCAAGCGTGTTATGAGTGTTTTGAATCTGGATGAGGCATCCGCAAACGAGTTGCTGCAGATGTATTGGGATGAGGTTCTTAGAGGCGAGGAATCTCTTTCTACCGCTGGAAACGATGAGTTCTATTTCAGCACAGAGCGCTTTACTGTTAGCTCTGGAACGGAAGATATTCCGATCTATGTGTGTGATGTCTGTGGAAAGACCACCACGATGAACTGTAAAGACATGTGTACCACGCTCAAATGCGGCGGCCATCTTCGTCGGATCACGCATGATAGTCTTTTAAAGGATAATCACTATGCAAAACTCTATCAATCTTCTCTCATGCAGCCGCTTCACATTAAAGAGCATACGGCACAGCTCGGACGCGAGGAACAACAAAAGTACCAGGAGATGTTCGTCAACAAAGAGATCAATGCTCTTAGCTGCTCAACGACCTTCGAGATGGGTGTTGACGTGGGTGATCTGGAGACTGTATACCTGCGGAATATGCCTCCTTCACCGGCAAACTATGTGCAAAGAGCAGGACGCGCAGGTCGCGGTAAAAATGCAGCGGCGTTCTCACTTACATATGCTAAGCTCAGTTCCCACGACTTTACCTATTTCAAGAATCCGGAGAACATGATTACCGGCAAAATCGGTGTGCCGTTGTTCACAGTTCGTAATGAGAAAATTATACTGCGGCATATCTTTGCCGTCGCGTTGAGCGACTTCTTTGCAAAACAGGTTGATGTATACAATTCAAACAACGCCGATGTACTGCTGAGCGGGGACGGTTGGGAACGTTTCTGCGCGTACTTGTCAAGTAAACCAGAACATTTAAAGGATGTTCTGAAGGCATCCATTCCCGAATCTATGCACAGAGTTATGGGAATCAATGATTTCTCATGGACAGAGAAACTTGTTGGCAAAGACGGCGTTTTGAAAGTCGCTGTGGATGAGTTTCGCGGGACTGTTCAATACTACATTGATGAATACCGGCGCCTTCTTGCCGAGGGATTGACGCAACAAGCCGCGGCGGTCGAGAAAAAGCTATGGTCTTATCGTCGAGGGAAAGAGGACAATCGAGGAAGGAACGAGCTTATCGAGTTCCTCGTAAGGAATAATGTCCTGCCAAAGTACGGGTTCCCGGTAGATACTGTCGAACTGTATCAAAACACGAATGCTGCCACAGATAAGAAGCTACAAATGGTCCGCGATCTGCAATTGGCAATCTCCGAGTATGCACCGGACTCGCAGGTGGTGGCAGATGGCAAGCTTTATACAAGCCGATACATCCGAAAGTTGCCTCAGACCACCGGACAAGATTGGGAAACTGTATATATTGCTCAGTGCAACAACCCTTCGTGCATGACTTGGAATCATAGACTGATGGAGCCCGATGAGGGAGGAGAACCTTGTGTTTCCTGTCATGAGATCATTTCGAAATCCAGATGGAAGCAGGCTATTGAGCCGAGAAAGGGCTTTGTAGCAGACGCAAAACCGAAGGACGTCCCTATGCGAAAACCAGATAAGGCGTTTCGCAGTGATGACTTCTATATTGGCGACGCTCAGCGGCAGGTCATGCAGAAATACGCCTTCGTCATGAAGGACGGCAATCGTTTCCAGATGGAAACGTCCATCAATGACTCCCTTATGGTCGTTTGCAACGATGATTTCTATGTCTGCCCACATTGCGGTTATGCTGAAAGCACCATGGAAAACATGGAAGTGGCTGGGTTTAATTCCCACCAGAAAACCCTGGAGAAGAAACACATTACTCCATGGGGAAAAAACTGCGAAGTCAAACTGGTCAAAAATAAGCTCTGTCATGTTTTCAAGACGGATGTTGTGCGATTGGTTTTCTCGACACCACAGGCCGGCAATCAAGAAGTTATGCTGTCTGTCATGTATGCGCTATTAGAAGCTCTGTCTTCCGTCATGGATATTGAGAGAAACGATATTAAGGGCTGCCTCCACAAGATCGTATATGACAACAAGCTGATTTATGCCATCGTTCTTTACGACGCTGTTGCGGGTGGTGCTGGCCATGTAAGAAGACTCGTTACTGAGGATGGCCGCTGTTTCCGACAAGTGGTTGAGAAGGCTATTGCTATCACAAAAGGATGCAATTGCTCGCCTTCGTGCTATAGCTGCCTTAGAAACTATTACAACCAGAAAATACATGACCTTCTTAACCGCAAGTATGCTTATGATTTTCTGGAGAACTACTATGGCGAGTTAGAACCAATAACTAATGAAGAATTTGAAAACGGCGAGTTGTATAACGTATAAATAGTGCCATAAATAAACACGATAAGGCGTTCCAACTTGACCGTCATCAGTGCTGCTTGCATTAAGAAATGTATCAATCGCTTGACTTTGCTGCCCATTTAGGCAGATCAGTTGCGCATTAGCATTAAATTGTGGAGGGGCTGCCATACAAATGACGTGTGGCAGCCCCATTGCTCTTTTGATATCCTTTTGCAGAAAAACACCTTGACAAATCTCGTCTCAATACGTAGTAGAAGTAGATTTATCCAAGTATTTCGACACGCTGAACCATGACTTACTGCTCAACATACTTCGCAGAAAGATAAAAGATAAGAGGCTGATAGAGCTAATCAAGAAATTCCTAAGAAGCGGAGTCATGGACAACGGAGTAATAGTAAAGACAGAAGAAGGTTCGCCGCAAGGCGGACCATTGTCGCCACTATTGGCCAATATTTACCTTAATGAGTTTGACCAAGAAATGTCAAGACGAGGAGTAAATATTGTAAGGTATGCAGATGACATTATAGTCGAAGCAAAGAGCAAAAGAGCAGCGAAAAGACTGCTGGAATCTAGCAGAAAATATCTTGAAGATAAGCTCAGGCTAAAGTTGAACATGGAAAAGAGCAAAGTAGTAAGCGTATACTCACCAAAGTTCAAGTTTTTAGGATTTACGCTAGGCAAGAACAAAACAGAAGTAATGATAAGAGTACACAAACAATCCTTGATGAAAGCCAAAGCAAAATTAAAAGAGCTGACAGCTAGAAACCAAGGAAGAAATATACGTGTAGTGATGAACAAGGTAAAAGTATATGTAAGCGGTTGGCTGAACTATTACTGCATAGCAAGTATGAAACGTAAAATGCAGGAATGGGACGAATGGCTAAGAAGGCGATTCCGTCAATACATATGGAAGCAGTGGAAGAAACCTACAACAAGGAGTAGAAACTTAAAGAAGCTAGGAATGCCAGAGGAGTACGCACGTATGTGGGGAAATACGAGAATAGGTTATTGGCGAGTAGCAGGAAGTGCAATACTCAATAGGTCAATAACGAAAGAAAAGCTCGTAAAAGCAGGCTACTATGAACTAGCGAGCAATTACGAGCTTAAAAGACTCAAGCATTATGGTATTTGAACCGCCGTGTACCGAACGGTACGCACGGTGGTGTGAGAGGTCGCCTGCTCAAATAATGAGCAGGCTCCTACTCGATTGTATTAAAATCAGCGCTTGCCTGTAAACAGCAGCTTTAAGGTACTGCATTTTGCAAATGCCTTCGTCAGCAGGATGCTGAGGACCAGCGAGCCGAGCACCAGCAGCACGTAGGAAAGTGCTACCTTCTTAACGGTCATGATGATGCCGAAATGGTTGTAGGCGCTGCTGAGCCAGTCCAAGAGCAATGGATGCACAAAGTAGATGAGCATGGAGTAGGCGGAAAGAGTGCTGATGGCTTTATAGAGAAGGTTGGCGAGGAAACCCCTCTCAGTCACCTTGCGGTGACAGCTCCCCCCAAGGGGAGCCTCTGTATACGATGCTGCTTGAGGGATAGATTGCAGTGCATTGGGAGTCTCTGTGCGTGATGTTGCTTGAGGTATAGCTTGTGATGCATTTGTTTGTGTCGCTGCCTGCGCCTTGCGCTCCAGCCAATCGAGTGCCAAACAGAAGAAGAGCAGTGAGCCTACGGTGTAGCAGAGTCCTTGCGGGCTGAGCTGGTGATAGGTGTTGGCCAGATTAATCAGCGTGTAGCCTTTGACAGTAACTGCTTCGTAACAGCTTTGTACGTCCCAGGCAACGCTTGCAGCAAAAATTACGCATACCATGGCGCTGTATCTGCGCAGGAGGGCGATGAATTTTTCCCAATAGCAGGCTGCTAAGCCGCCGCTTATAAAAATAAGCAGATAATGCAAGGGGAGATAGTTGAGGCGATAATCAAAGAAATTTTTAGCCAAGACGCTCCAACCCGCTGTGTTCAAGCCTGGATGTGTTGTCCACCAGTTGAAAGCAAGCTGGAAAATGAATAAAAGCACTAGCATAAACGGTATGCTTTGATGTATAATTATACGCAGAAGCTGGCGCCAGAGCGGATAGCTTGCATAAAACCACAGCAGGATGACCATAAAATACAAATGGTAGCAGCCCAGGCCGAAGAATAATACATAGGCCACATGCAGCGGATTCCAGCTGACGAAGCCCGGTGGCAGAATTAGCCAGAAGTAGAGCATGTAAAAAAGCGACCAGCTGAGATAGGGCAGGCCTGCTCCCCGCAGACGCTTCTTCATAAAGTCGATATAGTTCAGACGGCTGCCGATTAAAAGGCCTTTATCCGTACAGGCCAGGCCGTAGCCGGAGATAAAGAAAAAGGAGGGGACACTGTAACGGCTTAAAATCTCCAGTAATAAGTAAAGAGTAAAGTTGTTGGTGGCAAGTGCCAGGCTGCCGATATGAATACCGATGACGCCAAGCATGCAGATGCCACGCAGATTATCTATAATGGTGTTTCGCATAAGTACCTCGCTAATTTTTAGTCTTCTTTATTATACTATAAGTAAAAAATTCCTGCCAAGATTTTACCTCGAAATATTTGACGTATTCTTCATTAAGGTGTAAAATATATACAATCAATTTGCACCTTTAAATTGGTCCTGTGAGACTGCAAGGTATAAGTTATTATGAAACCTAAGGCCTTTTTGCACCATCATGGGATGAGAAGGCCTTTTATTATGCAATTTTATTATAAAAAACAGGAGGTAAAGCTAATGGCTAAATCAAATGTATCTCTGGGTGGCAGAGATATACTGGATCTGGAAAGCCTCAGCGTTGAGGAAATCGAGCTGGTTTTGAAAACCGCTGAGGAAATGAAGAAGATTATGAAGAGGGATATCAAAAAGGTGCCCTCACTGCGCGGTAAATCTATCATCAATCTGTTCTATGAGCCCAGTACACGTACCCGTACATCCTTCGAGCTGGCAGGCAAATATCTGGGTGCCGATGTAGTAAACATCACTACATCCTCTTCCAGTGTTGTCAAAGGTGAATGCCTGCGCGACACCATCCTGACTGTACAATCCATGGCTTGTGATGCGATTGTTATGCGTCACCCCATTGAAGGCGCTGCAGCATATGCTGCTAAGGTTGCAGACCCTGTAATCATCAACGCCGGCGATGGCGCACACGCACATCCTTCTCAAGGCTTCCTGGATATGTTTACTATCCGTGAGCAGGGCAAAAACCTGAAGGGCTTGAAAATGGCAATTATCGGCGATATTCTCTACAGCCGTGTTGCCCGCACCAATATTGCTGCCTGGACCAAAATGGGCGCTGATGTACACGTTGCAGGTCCTATGACTCTGCTGCCGCACGACATCGCTTCTCTGGGCGTTACAGTACACAAACGCGTTGAAGAAGCAATCGAAGGCGCTGACGTAATCGATATCCTGCGTATTCAGCTGGAGCGTCAGCAAAAGGGTCTGTTCCCGTCTCCGCGTGAATATGCACGTATCTTCGGAATTAACGAAAACCGCCTGAAGCTGGCTAAGCCTGACGTAACCGTGCTACATCCCGGCCCGATGAACCGTGGTCTGGAAATCTCCTGGGAGGTTGGTTACTGCGATAACGCCGCAATCCGTACTGAGGTACAAAACGGCGTAGCTGTACGTATGGCACTCTTATTCTTGACTTTGACAGGAGGTAAACACATTGAAAACATTGATTAAAAACGGCAGGGTAGTAGACCCCAGCCAAAAATTAGATGCTGTAATGGATATCCTCGTTGAGGATGGCAAAATTAAAGCTTTGGGCAAGGATATTGCCGAAGCAGCTGACGAGGTTTTTGATGCAACCGGCCTCGTAGTAACTCCTGGTCTGATTGACGTACACACTCATATGCGTGAGCCTGGCCTGGAAGCTAAGGAAGATATTATCAGCGGTACCAAGGCTGCTGCTGCCGGCGGTGTAACCACTGTTGCCTGCATGCCGAATACCAAGCCTGTTATTGATACCTCCATCGTAGTAAGCGGTATTAAAGAACGCGCTCGCGAGGAAAGCTACGCTAACGTTGAAGTTATCGGCGCAATCAGCAAGGGCGAAAAGGGCGAAGAGCTGGCAGAGATGGGCGACATGGCAGAAAAAGGCGCTATGGGCTTCTCCGATGACGGCCACTATGTAAAGAGCTCCCGTCTGATGGTGCTGGCTGCCAAATATGTAACTGCTTTCGACAAACCGCTGCTGTGCCATGCAATTGATCCTGAGCTGGATTCCGAAGGCTACATGCATGAAGGCGCTGTTTCCGCACGTATCGGCGTACCGGGCGTACCGGCAATCAGTGAGGATATCGCTGTTGCACGTGACTGCATCATCGCTGAATACACAGGCGCACATGTACACATCTGCCACGTTGCCTCCAAGGGTGCTATCGATATCATCCGCCAGGCTAAAAAACGCGGCGTAAATGTTACCAGTGAAGTAACCGTACATCATCTGACTCTGACCGATGAGGCTTGCGCAGATTACAATTCCGCAACCCGCGTTAACCCGCCGCTGCGCAGTGCAGACCATGTACAGGCTATGCGTGAGGCTGTTCTGGACGGCACTGTTGATGCAATCGTTACCGACCACTCCCCGCATGCTCCGGAAGAAAAGGATGTTGAATTCCGTTATGCTCCGAACGGCTTCTGCGGTCTGGAAACTTCTCTGGCAGTAATGCTGACTGACTTATATCACACCCATGTATTTGACCTGAATACTATCATCAGCAAAATGAGCTGCGAGCCTGCTAAGCTGTTCAAGCTGGCCGGCGGTACTTTGAAAGAGGGCAGCGTTGCTGATATCACTATTATGGACCTGAATAAAAAATGGACTGTTGACAGCTCCAAATTCTATACCCGCGGCAAATTCACCCCGTACGAAGGCAAGGCTTGCACCGGTAAGGCAGTTGCCACTATGCTGCACGGTAATTTTGTAATGAGGGATGGTGTAGTATGCACGAAAAAGTGAGAAAAGGAAAATTAGTTTTAAAAGACGGCAGCGTTTTTGAAGGCACTCTGTATGGTGGCAAACGCAATGCTGTAGGTGAGGTTGTATTCACCACCGGCATGAGCGGTTACCAGGAGACCTTGACCGACCCGTCCTTCTGCGGGCAGATTGTAGTAATGACCTATCCGCTGGTAGGCAACTATGGCTGCAACCCGCTGTTTAACCAAGGCAAAAAATGCTTCTTCCAGGGCTTTGTAATCGGCGAGCTGTGCGATTGCCCCAGCAACTGGCGCAATGAGCAGAGTCTGGAGGACTTCCTGATTGAACAGGATATCCCGACCTTAGCAGGTGTAGATACACGTGCTATCACCCGTAAAATCCGTAATCACGGCGTACTGCAGGGCGTAATCGTTCCGGCAGAAATGCCTGAGGAGGAAGTACAGAAGCTGCTGGCTTTACCGGCAGTACACAACCAGGTTGAGCAGGTTACCACTCCCGAGGTTTACACTATGGGCGAGGGTAAGCTCCATGTAGCTGTTATGGACTTCGGTATTAAACGCAATATCCTGAAATCCATTGAAGCTTTTGGCTGCCGCCTGACAGTATTCCCTGCTTCCGCTACCGCAGAAGAGGTACTGGCATGTGATCCGGACGGTATCTTCCTGTCCAACGGCCCCGGCGACCCTAAGGATTTGCCTGAGGTTATTGAAAACATTAAGAAATTAATCGGCAAGAAACCGATTTTCGGTATCTGCCTCGGTCATCAGCTCATGGCTTTGGCTAACGGTGCTGATACCTATAAAATGAAATTCGGCCATCGCGGTATCAACCAACCGGTAAAATACCTGACAACCGGCCGCATCTACATCAGCGCCCAAAACCACGGTTATGCTGTAGATGAAAAATCTCTGGAAGGCAAGGGCATCAACATCAGCCATATTTCCATGAACGACGGTACTATCGAAGGCCTGGAATACACCAAGCATCCTACCTTTACCGTTCAATATCATCCGGAAGCCTGCCCCGGCCCTGGTGATCATGATTATTTGTTTAAACATTTTGTTGATATGATGGAGGGTCGTTAATTATGCCGAAACTTAAAGATGTTAAAAAGGTTCTCGTTATCGGCTCCGGCCCTATTATTATCGGTCAGGCAGCAGAGTTTGACTATGCAGGCACCCAGGCTTGCCGTGCTCTGAAGGAAGAAGGCCTGGAGGTTGTACTGATTAACAGTAACCCTGCAACCATTATGACTGATGTGCATGTGGCTGACCGTGTATATGTTGAACCTATCAGCGTTGAATTCATTGAAAAAATTATCAAACGTGAGCATCCTGATTCCCTGTTGGCAACACTTGGCGGTCAGGTTGGCCTGAACATGGCTATGAAACTGGAAGAGCAAGGCATTCTGAGCAAATACAACGTTCGTCTGCTGGGCACTCAGATCAGTGCTATCAAACGTGGTGAAGACCGCGAAATGTTCAAGGAAACTATGGAGAAAATCCATCAGCCGATTCCTGAAAGCACTATCGTAGAAACCATTGAAGCTGCTTGCGACTTCGGCAAGGAAATCGGCTATCCGCTGATTGTCCGTCCTGCATATACCCTCGGCGGTACCGGCGGCGGCATTGCTGAAAACGAGGAAGAGCTGATTGACATCGTGCAAAAGGGCCTGGGCTACAGCCCTATCGGTCAATGCCTGATTGAACGCAGCATCGCCGGCTGGAAGGAAATCGAATACGAAGTAATCCGCGACGCTGCTGATAACTGCATCACTGTCTGCTCTATGGAAAACTTGGATCCTGTTGGCGTACACACAGGTGACTCCATCGTTGTGGCTCCGGCACAGACTCTGAGCGATAAAGAAGTACAGCTGCTGCGTCAGGCTTCTATCGATATCGTGCGTGAGCTGGGCGTAGTTGGCGGCTGTAACGTACAGCTGGCTCTCGACCCGTACTCCGAAAACTACTATGTAATCGAAGTTAACCCGCGTGTAAGCCGTTCTTCCGCACTGGCTTCCAAAGCTACCGGTTATCCGATTGCTAAGGTTACCAGCAAAATTGCTGTCGGCTACAACTTGGACGAAATCGAAAACGCTGTTACCAAAAAGACTAAGGCTTGCTTCGAGCCTACCATTGACTATATCGTACTGAAATTCCCGCGCTGGCCGTTCGATAAATTCGTAACCGCTGACCGCACCCTGGGCACTCAGATGAAGGCTACCGGTGAGGTTATGGCAATTGAGCGCAGCTTTGAAGCTTCCATGCTGAAAGCAGTTCGCTGCCTGGAAATCGGCCTCAACCATCTGGAAATGCCTGAGCTGAAGGCTTTGAGCGATGAAGAAATTCATGACCGCATCAAACGCATTGATGACGAGCGCTGCTTCGTTGTTGCTGAGGCTATCCGCCGCGGTATTACTCTGGAAGAGATTCACGATATCACCAAGATTGACCTGTGGTTCCTTTCCAAAATCCAAAACATCATTAAAATGGAAAAAGCTCTGGAAACTCACGAGCTGACTCCGAGCCTGCTGCGTAAGGCTAAGAGAATGGGCTTTGCCGATGCTGTTATCGGTAAACGCGTAGGCAAGACTGAGTTTGAAATCCGCGATATGCGTAAGGCTAACGGCATTCTGCCGACCTACAAAATGGTTGATACCTGCGCTGCGGAATTTGAAGCTGCAACCCCGTACTACTACTCCTGCTACGAAACCGAGGACGAGGTTGAAGTAAGCGACAGAAAGAGAGTAGTTGTACTCGGCTCCGGTCCTATCCGTATCGGTCAGGGCGTAGAATTCGACTACTGCTCCGTACACTGCGTATGGGCGTTGAAGGAAATGGGTTATGAAACCATTATCATCAACAACAACCCGGAAACCGTTTCCACTGACTTCGATATTTCCGATAAACTGTACTTTGAGCCGCTGACTGTTGAGGATGTACTCAACGTTATCGACAAAGAAAAACCGGAAGGTGTTATCGTTCAATTCGGTGGTCAGACTGCTATCAATTTGGCAGGTCCGCTCTCCCGCGCAGGCGTGAAGATTCTGGGCTCCTCCGTTGACAGCATCGACCGCGCTGAGGACCGTGAACGCTTCGACGAGCTGCTGACAAGCTGCGATATCCCGCGTCCGCAGGGCCACACCGTATTTGATACCGAGGGTGCGCTGGTTGCTGCCCACAATGTTGGCTATCCGACCATGGTTCGTCCTTCCTACGTACTGGGCGGCCGTGCTATGGAAATCGTTTATAACGATGACGAGCTGCGCAACTACATGACCTATGCTGTTAAGGCTTCTCACGAGCATCCGGTACTGGTTGACCATTATCTGCAGGGCACTGAGGTAGAGGTTGACGCTATCTGCGACGGCAAGGAAGTATTAATCCCCGGCATCATGGAACACGTTGAACGTGCAGGCGTACACAGCGGTGACTCCATCGCCGTATATCCGCCGCGCAGCCTGAGCGAAAGTGTTATCCGCACCATTATAGAATACACCAATAAAATGGCTCTGGGCCTGGAAGTTAAGGGCATGATCAACATTCAGTACATCGTTCGTGACGAGCATGTATATGTAATCGAGGTTAACCCGCGTTCCTCCAGAACTGTACCGTTCCTGAGCAAGATTACCGGCATCTCCATGGTAGACGTTGCTACCAGATGCGCAATGGGCATGAGCCTCAAAGAGCAGGGACTGCAAGCAGGTTTACGCTTCTTCCCGGACTACTATGCTGTTAAAGCTCCTGTATTCAGCTTCAATAAGATGAGCAACGTAGATATCACCCTTGGACCTGAAATGAAATCCACCGGTGAGGTTATGGCCTGCGACTATCAGTACAGCCGTGCGCTGTATAAGGCCTGCATCGCTTCCGGTATCAATGTACCGCACGAGGGTGCAATCCTGATTACCGTTGCTGATATGGATAAGCCTGAGGCTGTTGCTATTGCCCGCGGCTTTGAAGAGCTGGGCTACACCGTTATCGCAACCGACGGTACTGCGGAATATCTGCAGCAATACGGTGTAACTGTTGAGGTTGCTACCAAAGTAAGCGAAGGTCATCCGAACCTGATTGATGATATCAAGAGCGGCCGCATCGGTATGGTTATCAACACCACCAACCATGGCCGTGACGCTGAACGTGACGGCTTCAAAATCCGCCGTTCTACCGTAGAGCATGCAATTGCCTGCCTGACCTCTATGGATACTGCACGCGAGCTGCTGAACGTTATGAGCGCAATGCGTCGTCGTAGCGTTGTACGCGTTACAGCTCTGCAGGACCTGACCTGGGAGGATTGATTATGTCTAAAACTATTGCGAGTGCCAAGGTAATTGGTCAACGAGTTTTAAATAGTACGACAAAATTAATAAATGTTTATGTACCGGAAATCGCTGCCGAGGCTGTCCCTGGACAATTCGTCAACGTGAAGGTGTGCAAGAATACTGCTCCGCTGCTGCGCCGTCCCTTCGGCGTAGCAGGAGTTAACAAGGCTGAGGGAACCATCACCATGATCTACCGTATCATTGGTGAAGCCACTCATATTCTGGCTGACGTTTGCAGCGGCGACGAGCTGAGCATCGTCGGTCCGCTGGGACACGGCTTTGATATGAGCGCCAAAAAACCGCTGCTGGTTGGCGGCGGCTTGGGTCTGGCACCGCTGCTGTTTTTGGCAGAGGGCTTTGGTGAGGGCAATACCGATATCCTGATGGGTGGCCGCAGTGCCGAGGAATTGTTCTGGACTAAGCTTTATGAAAGCCTCAGCAAAAATATTTACCTGACCACCGATGACGGCAGTGTCGGCACTAAGGGTACTGTAATGGCTCTGCTGCCGCAGCTGTTGAAAGAGGGTGGCTATGACTGCGTATACGTTTGCGGTCCTGTACCGATGATGCGCGCAGTTGCCAATGCCTGCTTAGAAGCTGGCGTAAAATGTCAGGTATCTCTGGAAAAATACATGGCCTGCGGTCTGGGTGCGTGCCTGTCCTGTGCCTGCGAAGGCATCGGCAAGCGCATCAAGGTCTGCAAGGACGGCCCGGTATTCTGGGCAGAGGAGGTAGGAGAATGGTAAAAGCATTGTATGATGGCCGTCTGGCAGTTGATATTGCCGGTGTGAAGATGGCTACTCCTGTTACTACCGGCTCCGGCACCTTTGGCTTTGGCCTGGAATTTACCGATTTTCTCGACCTGGAAAAGGTTGGCGCTGTTACCGTAAAGGGTACCTCTTTAGAGCCTGCAGCAGGCAATAAGGGCCAGCGTGCGGTAGAAACCCCGTCCGGTATGCTGAACTGCATCGGTCTGGAAAACCCCGGCAGCGAGTACTTCTTGGAGCACACTCTGCCTGAGCTGAAAAAATATAACGTACCTGTGATTGTCAACATCTACGGCCATACCCCCGAAGAATACGGCGCTGTTGCCAAAAAGCTGGATGTAGACGGTGTTGATGCAGTAGAAATCAACATCTCCTGCCCGAACGTCAAAGAGGGCGGCATTGTTTTCGGCACTGTGCCGGAGGCAGCTGCTGAAGTTGTACGTGCGGTTAAGGCCAACACCGGCAAAATGGTTATCGCCAAGCTTTCTCCTAATGTAACGGATATCGTGGTGATGGCGAAGGCTGTAGAAGCAGCAGGTGCGGATGCAATTTCCATGATTAACACGCTGCTCGGTACCAAGATTGATATTGAGCGTCAGCGTCCTGTACTCGGCAACGTAACCGGCGGCCTCAGCGGTCCTGCTGTACGTCCGGTAGCAGTGCGCCTGGTTTATCAGGTAGCACAGGCTGTGCATATCCCCATCATTGGCATGGGCGGCATCATGTGTGCCGAGGATGCAATTGAGTTCATGCTGGCAGGCGCAAGTGCGGTAGCAGTTGGCACCGCAAACTTTGTACAGCCTGATATCGCTGAAAGCATTGCCCATGGTATGCTGGCATATCTGGACAGACACAACGCGCAGAATATTTCTGAAATTGTAGGACTTGCTTTACCGAATGGTAAGAAAAGCATGCCGTTGTATAACGACGCTGTATAACACGCCATCTGCTTCAGAACGGCTCCTAGGAGTACGAGTATGTACGCCGTCGTCGCCGTTCTTCGCATCTGACGCATTCTCCAGCGTCTTTTAGAAAGAATGACAAAAGGGAGATTTTTATGAAATCTGATGATAGATTAATAGTCGCACTCGACTTTCCTACCTTGGAGCAGGCTAAGGCTTGCGTTGTCGAATTGGGTGACGCAGTAAGCTACTACAAGGTTGGCATGGAGCTTTATTATGCAGTAGGCAGCGAAATCATCCGCTTCTTGAAGGAACAGGGCAAGCATGTTTTCCTGGACCTCAAGCTGCAGGATATTCCTAACACTGTTGCTCATGCACTTACCGTACTCAGCGATTTGGGTGCAGATATGATGAACGTTCATGCTGTCGGCGGCAAAAAGATGATGGCAGAGGCTGTTAAGGCTGTGCATGAGGCTGCTGAGGCAGCTGGCCGTCCGGCACCGAAGCTGATTGCCGTAACCATTCTTACCAGCATGGATGATGAACAGTTTGCTGATTTGAATTATAAAAATACCATTGCCGAGCAAGTTATCAGCCTGGCTAAGCTGGCGAAGGAAGCAGGCATGGACGGCGTTGTTGCTTCTCCTAAGGAAGCTGCGGCTATCCGTGAGGCTTGCGGCCCCGAGTTCCTGATTGTTACCCCGGGCGTACGTCCTGCGGGCAGCTCTTTGGATGACCAGAAGCGCGTAGCAACACCGGCAGGCGCTCTGCAAAATGGCAGCAGTCACATCGTAGTAGGCAGACCTATTACTAAGGCTGAAGCAAGACAGGCAGCAGCATTGGCAATTGTAGAAGAGATTAAAGGAGTGTAAGCAAATGGCAGTTTTAGAAGAAAAAGATGTTATGAAAATGCTCGAGGAAACCGAAGCAGTTCTCCATGGTCACTTTTTGCTGACCAGCGGTCTGCATAGCCCTATGTATGTTGAAAAATTCAACGTACTGCAGCATCCTAAATATACCGAGCGCCTGTGCCAGGAAATCGCACGTCGTTATGAAAACGACAATGTTGAACTGGTAGTTGGCCCGATGACCGGCGGTATCCTGCTGGCTCACGAGGTTGGCAAGGCTCTTGGCACCCGTGCTATCTTCACCGAGCGTGAAAACGGCAAAATGACTCTGCGTCGTGGCTTCCAAATTCCGGCAGGCACCCGCGTACTGGTTGTTGAAGACATCGTAACTACCGGCGGCAGCGTTAAAGAGGTTATGGAAGTAGTTAAAGAGCATGGCGGCGAGCTCGTAGGCGTTGGCCTGCTGGTTGACCGCAGCGGCGGCAAGGTAGACTTCGGCGTTCGCACCGAAGCTCTGCTGCACCTTAACGTAGAAACCTTTGATCCGGCAACCTGCCCGCTGTGCGCTAAAGGCGTACCGTTCACCAAACGTGGCAGAACTGGTAAATAAGACACAGTTTGTCGCAAGCGTAGCGCCGCGAGAAACTGAATGTCGAATTATCCTCGAAGAGGACAAGTAAGACCCGAGTTTTTATGAGCTTCGCGAATAAAAAACTCGTTGGTCGCGCTGTCCTCGCTTGCGACCGAACAGGGAGCAAGAAAGAGGATAAATGAGACACCCGATTTGTCACGAGCTTTGCGAAGTGAGAAATTGAATGTCGAATTATCCTCGAAGAGGACAAGTAAGCTAATCTAAATTTCAAAGCACCTGTTTATCAGCAAAATGATAGGCAGGTGCTTTTCCCTTATATCCCAAAGCTTTCCCTTAAAATTACCCTATTTTTAAGGAAAAAATTTATAACTTTCTTCCTCTTGACAAAATCTGAAAAATCAGATAATATATATTCGTAAGATTTTTGCACGCCTGCCTGGAGTACGGTCGTCGCAGCGTCATTGAGAACGCCTTATG
>OFMT01000714.1_pt1 | contig 28596 bp, 47 predicted proteins | sample 1541891 | NCBI WGS metagenome assembly OFMT01 (sample SAMN04209230, study PRJEB22552) | human gut metagenome | biome: gut; material: feces | host: Homo sapiens | place: USA: Oklahoma | reverse complement strand
GTACGATGCCGCCGCAAGGGGAGCGATGCAGTCATGCTGTGGGCTGACAATCCACAGCTTTAGGTGCAACCCCCGAACGCTCCACCAGCCCAGCTGTGGGCAAGGCTGTGATAACGTTACGCAGACCTAGTACAGCAGCGACCACAGGCGGCTGAAAGCCTGTAAAAGCACACAGTGCATACCGTCCCGCATGAGATATGCGTGTGCCGGTGCTTCTGGGCATTGAGCAGATCAGTGCCTACCACAAATCTAAAAAGAAAGCGAGGTGAAAGCTATGGGAGAGCCTGTAAAAACTACTTTTGATGATACGATCACGCTTATGGAAGCGTGTCGTAAGTACAACGCGGACATCGGGCAGGTCGTCACACTTTTCGAGTTGATCGGCGGACTAAGTGAGGAAAAAGCACGGCATGTGCTCTATCAAGCGTCCATCGCCGCAGCCGCCGAAAAGGTCCTGCCGCTTATGCCGGCGTAAGAAAGGAAGATGAAGCATGAACACAAACTTACAAACGTGGAGCTACGAAAACTCCGAAATCCGCACCATTGAGAAAGACGGTGAGCCGTGGTTTGTCGGTAAGGACGTGGCTGCGGTACTTGGCTATAGCAATACCAGAGACGCCCTTGCAAAACATGTTGACGATGAAGATAAAAATACCGTCGTGATTCGCGACGGTATTCAGGGCAATCCAAACACAATCGTGATTAACGAATCCGGTCTCTACAGCCTTGTTCTTTCCAGCAAGCTGCCGAACGCGAAGAAATTCAAGCGGTGGGTTACCAGCGTGGTCCTGCCGTCTATCCGCAAGCATGGTGCGTACATGACAGATCAGACGCTGGAGCAGGCTTTGACTTCACCGGATTTTCTGATCCAGCTTGCGACACAGCTGAAAGAGGAAAAAGAGCAGAGAAAGCAGCTTGAAGCTAAGGTGGAGCAGGACAAGCCCAAGGTGCTGTTCGCAGACAGCGTTTCCGCGTAGAAATCCAGCATCTTGGTGGGTGAACTTGCAAAAATCCTGAAGCAGAACGGCGTGGACACAGGGCAGTTCCGGCTTTTTGCTTGGCTCCGTGAAAACGGATACCTGATAAAGCGAGAGGGCAGCGACTACAACATGCCGACGCAGAAATCTGCGGAAATGGGGCTGTTTGAAGTGAAGCAGACTATCATCACGCACTCTGACGGGCATATCACCACCAACAAAACGCCGAAGGTGACGGGCAAGGGACAAGTTTACTTTATCAACAAGTTCATGAACGCACGGTGACTTGTACAGAGTTTAGCAGAAAGGGGCTGAAAATTATGGCAGAAAGCCGCAGGGAAGAAACACCGCACATCGTGGAGCGATTCATGGTGGGGAACACCAAAATTGCGATTGCAGACAACTACTGCTTGGACCGCGAAAAGGACGCGGAAAAAATTGACGCAATTATGCACAAAATTGCAGATATTGCATTAAATTCCTTGGTTGGTGAGCTGCACAGGAAGCGGAATGAAGGAAACAAGCGAGATCACATGTAAAAGCTGCTACTGGTACAGCGTCTGCCCAGAGCGGAGCAGGCTGTATCCGTGCAGAGAATTCAACGACACCCGCCGCGAAAGCGGCAGAAAGGACAAGTCAAATGGAAAAAACGAAAAAGCACATTGAGTTCCACGTCGATATTGACGGGGAAGCAGATCAGCTGCATGTACATGTCGATGCTGAAAAGCCAACCACCGGAGAGTTGCTCGTTGGCTGCCTTGCAGTTGCGAACTGCGTTGCGGAAACCGTCGCAAGAACCGGAAGCGTTGGAAAACGGAAAGTGCTACGCAATATCGCCGTCATGGCTTCGGCAATGGCAGGCGAACCACTGGACGAGGAGGAAAGCTGATGACGCTTACGATGAACGCTGAGGAGTACAACGGCGTGATAAAGTACCTGCTGTCCCTGCCCATGAGTAGGGCGGACTTGCCAATGCTGGAGCATCTCTACGACGGCGGCGGTATCCCAGAGGTACTCGAGCCGATCAAGGACTTACGTGCCAGAGTGGCGATGAATGCCGTCAAGGCGAAGTGTGACGAAAACACAGTGAAAGGGGGAGGTTGCTATGAACATCAGGGACTTTTCGCAAATCCAGTCGCTGCCGCAGCAGCTGTGCCTTTTTGATGAGGAGGTGTGACTATGCGAAACCGACCAAAAGAAGCGATATGCCAAGACTGTGGCACTGTATATATCAAAAACAGCAGTGCCCAAGTGTGGTGTGCTGCGTGTCAGAAAGCCTATGCACGGAAAAGGCGCAGAGAGCTGGAAGCAAAGTGCCGAAGCCGGTGGTATAGTAGCGAGGCAAAAGACGCAAAGAAAAAGAAGCAAGCATGCCAGAGTGATGCCAAAGAAGCAGCAGAACGGCTTGCGGATAGCATCAGAAGTGCTGATGCTGCCGGCTTGTCTTACGGCATGTACATGGCAAAAAAATTCCGCACTGGCGGCAACCAGCACGGAAACAAAGCATAAAAACAAAAAAATCAACAGGTATATTATACCACAGCAGAAAGGAAAAGTCAAGATGAAAAACAGTGAAGTGAAGAAGATGCAGGCACTGAGCATTCGCAGAGATGATGTTGTGTCCGACGAAAATTGGTTTCAGATGATGCGGGACATTTTTTTCGGATACGAGAACGAGGTCATGTGGGAAAAAGCGGCAGAGCAAAAGTCGAAAGAAGATGCCGAAGCAGAGGAGGTGTGCAAGCGTGGATAAGAAAGAAATCGTTGATTCTGTGCAGGAAATCGTGCGTCTGGCGATGATTATCAACGAATCACAGGAAACCAAAATGCAGGTGTTTGTTACCGTTTCGCCGCACGTTTCCGAAATTGAGTTGCAAATCTATCCGGATGGATGGGGATACGTCGGAGACAGAGCGACGGAGCACTTCGTGTTCCGTGCATCTTACAAAAACTTCAGAGGAAAATATTACAACAAAGAGCTGATTCCAATCGAATTCGGAGGAATCGAAACATTTGAGCATGTCTCCTGTGATGTAAAAAGCCTCTTGCAAGAAATCCGTAATCTGGCAAAAAAAGAGGTGAAGAATTTTGGTTAAAACCGTGATCGAGCACGTCAACGACTGCGTAGGCTGCCCGCCGGAAACAGGCTGCATGGGGCAAGCCTGCCCGTATCACCCGCACGACGAGGAACGGGAAGTGCTGGTGTGCGATGCGTGCGGTGAAGAAGCTGACGAGCTGTGCCGTGCACCGTATCGGGAGAAAGAATCGTGGGTGTGTGAAGACTGCCTGAAAGAAATGCTTGTGTGGAAAAGAGGTGAATCTTTGACATGAACGAAAAGGAATGCTGTGTGAACTGCGGCATCGCAAATGTGCCGCTGTACTTAGGGCTGGACGGGAATCTGCACTGTGCAGATCACGCCGGAATGCTGATCGTGGAAACCAAAAAGGAGGAGCAGGAACATGGAACCGATCAAAAATGAAGTGGCAGAAGTGCAGCAGAGTGTACTTACTGTACCAGCGGAGCACCGGAACGAGCTGACAGACTTTGCAGAAGCATACAAGATCGGCAAGGTATACGCCGGAAGCGGTGTAGTACCTGCTGCGTATGCTGGCAAGCCAAACGATTGTGCGATTGCTGTGGATATGGCAGCACGTATGGGGGTATCTCCACTCATGGTCATGCAGCAGCTGTATGTGGTCAAGGGTAAGCCGTCATGGAGTGGACAAGCGTGCATGGCGTTTATCCGGCAGCGGTACAGCGATGTACAGGTGGTGTACACTGGCACACGCGGAACAGACAGCCGCGGCTGCTATATCCAAGCCAAAAGCGGCAACAACACGCTGCAGGGGACGGAAGTCACAATCGCTATGGCGAAGGCAGAAGGCTGGATCAGCAATCCAAAGTGGCGTAACATGCCAGAGCAGATGCTTGCTTACCGTGCAGGGGCATTTTTTGCCCGCGTACACTGCCCTGATGTCCTCATGGGCTGCTGTGTCGAGGGAGAAGCAGATGATGCCGCACCGGCAGCCAGAACCGTGGAGGACGTGCTTTGAAACTGACAGAAGAAAACTACTACAGCACCGAATCTGATGCAGCATATATGTCATACAGTCAGCTGAAAGCGTTTCTGACTTGTGAAGCAGCAGCGATGTATGCGGACCGCGATCCGCCAACCACGGCGATGTTGGTAGGTAGCTATGTAGACGCGTGGTTCGAAGGCACACTGGACAAATTTCAGGCGGAGAACCCGCAGATCTTTAAAAAAGACGGCAGCCTAAAAGCTGACTATCAGACTGCTGAAAAAATCATTCAGCGGGTGCAGGAAGATGAGATGTTTATGCGGTACATGTCTGGAGAAAAGCAAGTTATCATGACAGGAGAAATTGCCGGTGCACCGTACAAAATCAAAATGGACAGCTACCACGCGGGGAAAGCGATTGTTGACCTGAAATGCATGCGTGATATGAATTACCGCTGGAGCGATTATACAGCGTGTAAGGTGCCATTTGTGGAAGCGTTTGGGTACGATATGCAAGCGGCGATATATCGGGAAATTGTCCGGCAGAACACCGGCGACACACTGCCGTACTTTTTGGCGGTGGCGACTAAAGAGGACCCGCCGGATATTGCACTGGCAGGAATCCCAGCGGAAGTGCTGGACGAAAAGCTGCGGTTTGTGGAGGAAATCACACCGCACATACAAGCTGTGTGGGCGGGGCAAATTCCACCCCACAGATGCGGGGTGTGTGCATACTGCCGCAGAACCAAAAAAATCACGGAAATCTTAGATTATCGGGAACTTGGGAGGTATAACCAATGAACAGTGTTCATATCACCGGTCGGCTCTGTGCTGACCCAGAATTTCGGCAGACACAAAGCGGCGTTGCCGCCTGCCGGTTCCGCGTGGCAGTCAATCGTCGCTTCGCCAACAAGCAGACCGGCGAACGGGAAGCGGATTTCATCAGCATCAGCTGCTGGCGGAACACGGCGGAGTTTGTCAGCCGCTATTTCCACAAGGGCAGCTGGATCGAGGTATCCGGCGAGCTGCGGAACAATGACTACACAGACCAGAACGGCGTGAAGCACTACAGCATGAACGTGCTTGCAGACTACGTCGGGTTTGTCGGCAACAAGGATAGCTCTCAAACCGCCCAGAATGCCCCATATCAGCAGCAGAACCAGCCGCAAAACCACACCCCGCAGCAGCAGACGAGCTCACAGCAGCCGCAGAATGCTCCTGTGCAGCACTCATACCAGCAAGACGTACAGCAGCCGCAGCAAATGCAGCAGTTGGGTGACCTTAGCGGGTTCGAAGATATTATCAGCGACGGCGACGTGCCGTTTTAAGGCAGGGTGATGTGGCATGCTGGAAAATGGACACATTAAGCTGCATCGCAGGATGACAAAATGGCGTTGGTACCGTGACGGTAACACGATGCGGCTGTTTTTGCACCTGATTTTGACTGCGAATTGGGAAGACTGTGACTTCGAAACGATCACAGTACATAGAGGGCAGCGTGTGGCAAGTCGCAGAACGCTTGCGGAAGAAATTGGTATGTCTGAACGTGAGGTAAGAACGGCTATAAACCACTTGATTTCGACCAACGAAGTGACCAGCGTATCAACATCAAAATACACCGTATTTACGGTGATAAATTATGATGCATATCAAACAGCGACCAGCGACCGACCAGCAAGCGACCAGCAAGCGACCAGCAAGCGACCACAATTAAAGAAAGATAAGAAAGAAAAGAAAGATAAGAATACTTTTTCTCCTCCTTCTTCCTCCTCTCTTTCTTGCACTTCTGCAGCGACGGAGGAGGAAGTCAAAGCATACGCTGCAGAGATCGGTGCGGGGTGTGATGCGTCTGCTTTTTATCGGACTATGCAGGAGCAAGGCTGGCAATCCGGAGGGAAACCAGTCCGGAACTGGAAAGCAGTTTTCCGAGCGTGGGAAGTCAAAGACAAGCAGAAGCGAGAGAGCGACAGGCAGAGCGAGAACGCGGAAGCGTATGCAAGCTTTATCTACAACGAGTGAATTTTTTGCGGTGGGACGGCGGGCGAAAAGGTGAAATAAAAAATGAAAGTGTTGATTGCATGTGAGGAATCGCAGAGAGTGTGCACAGCGTTTAGACAGATTGGACACGAAGCATACAGCTGCGACGTTCAGGAGTGCTCTGGTGGACACCCAGAGTGGCATATACAAGGCGATGTGCTGCCGTACATTGACGGTAGCTGTATCGTCACAACCATGGACGGTGTGGAACATCGGATTGACGGCACATGGGACCTTTTGATAGCACATCCGCCGTGTACATATCTCAGCAATGCCGGAGCACGGCACCTTTGGAAGGTCATGTACTCAATCAAGAGAGGTACGAAAAAGGTTTGGAAGGCAAGGCATTTTTCATGCGTTTTTTGGGTGCGGATTGCCCAAGAATTTGTGTCGAAAATCCCGTCCCAAGCCGCATATATGAGTTGCCTAAGTACACGCAGACGATACAGCCGTATGAGTACGGGCACCCATATAGCAAGCGGACGTGTCTGTGGCTTAAAAATCTGCCGCCGTTACAGCCGACGGACATCGTGGATCCTGTGGGGACATGGTGCCCGTCTGGCAGCTACAGCCATAAGCACGATGCCAAGCATAAAGGGATTTTTACAAAAGACAGAGCAAAAAGCAGGAGCAAAACTTTTCCGGGGATTGCAAAAGCGATGGCAGAGCAATGGGGAGGTGAGGTGAAATCATGAAACGCAGCAAGTACAATGCCAGCAAGATGCAGTGCAGACAAGGACATGTCCACGACAGCAAGAAAGAGGCGTGGCGGTGCAACGAGCTGCATCAGATGCTGGAACGCGGTGAAATCACAGACTTGCAGATACAGCCGGCGTACATACTGATCGGGAAGCACAAGTACCCGTGGAGATCGGAACGGGAGGTGCGGTACGTGGCAGACTTTGCGTATCGGAAAAGCGGCGTGCTGACTGTGGAAGATGTCAAGTCAGAGGCGACGCGAAAAGATGAAGTGTATATCCTCAAACGAAAGCTTTTTGAAGAACGGTACTGTCAAGGGTGCGATGTGATATTTTTTGAGAATGCGAGGTAAAAAAAGATGAAAAAATACGAGTTGACCACAAACACAAAAATGCTATTTGGGCGAAAGCTGTTCCAGATTAAGGCACTTGTAAGCTTTGGTGATGTCACAGCTGGAGATTTGGGAGGCTATATCGAAAAAGAAGAAAATCTGTCACATGATGGCACCGCATGGGTTTCCGGCGATGCACGGGTTTCCGGCAATGCATGGGTTTCCGGCGATGCACTGGTTTCCGGCGATGCACTGGTTTACGGCAATGCACTGGTTTACGGCAATGCACGGGTTTCCGGCAATGCACTGGTTTACGGCAATGCATGGGTTTCCGGCGATGCACTGGTTTCCGGCAATGCATGGGTTTCCGGCGATGCACTGGTTTACGGCAATGCACGGGTTTACGGCGATGCACGGGTTTACGGCAATGCACGGGTTTCCGGCAATGCACTGGTTTACGGCAATGCAGATTATATCTGTTTCAAAGGATTTGGCAGCGAGAACAGAAATACAACCATGTTCAGAACCAAAAACGGAGATGTTTATGTGCGCTGCGGTTGTTTCACTGGCAGTCTGAAAAAATTTACGGAGAAGGTAAAAGAAACGCACGGCAACAGCAAATACGCAAAAGAGTATCTGGCATGCGTAGAAGTTGCAAAAATTCATTTTGAGATTGGAGAAGAAAATGATAAGTGAGTTTACAAGAACCGCCGTGCCGCAGCTGGTCAGTCATGAACTGGCGTACAGCAAAGCACAGCATGAGGAAAAGTTCCACAGCCTGCACGAAGCAGAAAGCGTGATCCGCGAGGAGCTGGAAGAACTGGAAGAGCAAGCGGAAGTCTGCAGAAAGCTTTTCGAGGACTTACATAGTGACACCAGACAGGACGATGAAGCTGGTGCGGTTGTAAATGCAAAGTATCTGGCAGGCTCTGCGATATATGCAGCGTATGAAGCAATCCAACTGGCTGCGATGTGCCTAAAGATGGTGGAAATGAGCGATGAAACATGAAGCGGGATAAATTTATTACATACTGCAAGAATTATCTTGCACCAAAAAAGATTGTTGACGAGTATTTCCAAGAAGAAACGGAGCCAAAAGAGGATTACACGTCTGAAGATGCTGATAAAGTGTACAAGAAATATATCGACTATTTAACCACGGTCAAGGAAGCTAAAAGCAATCCGCAGTGTACAAAGCCTGCTGGCGGCGGAAGATGTACGTCTATCGCGTATCATTGGCACAACTGGGATGATGATGCGTGGGGATAAAGAAAGGAGCGAAAGAAGATGAAAAAACAAGATGATTTGAAGCGGTGCCCGTTTTGTGGTGGCAGTGCAACGTTGCACGCTGGTATCGGCGGTTTCTATGTCGGATGTGATTTTTGTGAATCGAAAAGCACTGTGTCTGATACACAAAGCGGTGCAAAAGCAGCGTGGAACGAACGCGTTACACCGCCAGACTACCACAAGAACAGCCAGTGGAACAAGTACGGAGAAAAATTTTTTTGTGCGAAATGCGGGTGCCGTCAAGAGAAGAAAACCAAATTCTGTGCGTACTGCGGTGCAAAAATGAAAGACTGCAAAACATATGCAGATTATTTCGAGGAAAATTTTCCGAAAGATAAATTCCCAAACGTTGACCGCGGCTGCATATGCAGAAGGAGTTTGTTTGGCGGCTATTCGGAAGAAACGCTGTGCGAAAAAGGTGGCTTCGACTGCCGCGAGTGTTGGGAAGAGGTTATGGAGGCACAGCCATGACCAAAATCAACACAACACAAATACTGCCGATCGCCATGATTCTGCTGGACGTTGGTGCAGCGGCAGTTTGCCTGTGGCACAGGGACTACAGACGGGCGGTGTACTGGATAGCCGCAGCGGTGTTAAATTTGACGGTAACGTTTTAATGGGGGCATATGTATGAATGCGCGCAAAGACCGCTATGCTGTCCGCATCTCCGAAGCATCATATGCTGAGATACAGCAGAAAGCCCTACAAGACGGTGTAAAAGAAGGGGTGGCAGTTATGCTTGTTACCCTTGAAAAGCTGTTAGGGTGGCGTAGAACGCGTCTGACAAGGGTGTTTGATGCCATGCAGGAAATTTTGCTGATGCCGGCGATGCTTGGAAAAGACGTTACGGCAGAAGATGCGATAAGACACTTGCGGAAAGAGTACGGAGTTGATGTGGACAAGCTGAAAATCAACGTGGACATCAACTACGTGGATAGTGAGCCAAAATCTGATAAGGCGGTGAACTGAGCTTGGATACAGCAGAGGCGGAAAGTGCAAAAATCATGGGAGATCGTAACGCACGCGAGCGTTAGCATTTTGCGAGTTAACGCACGCCGAGCATAAAACGAGCGTAAAACGAGCGAAAGAAAGGAAGATGACACATGACCATAGAAACCCTAAAGCAATGCCGCAAAGCTGCGGTCGATGTCAGAAAGGCGAAAAAACGCTTACTTGAACACAAAGCATCTGCCGGAAGCATCAGCGGCATGAGGTATGGTGATGCCCCTCGCGGACGTGGTGAACCGCTTGCACCGCAGGAAGCGTACATGGAAAAGCTGGAGAGGTTGCAGGAAGAACTGGAAAAATGTGAATGCATTTGGGAGCCACTTGAAAGAGAGATCGTAAAAGCGACAAAAAATTTGCCGGTTATTACGCGGCGATTGATCGTTGGGTACTATGCGTTTGCAGGCTCATGGGAAGAAGTGAACGAGCGATGTGGTGTGAGTAGAAAGCAATCGCAGTACAAAGTGCGGAAAGCTTTTGAAAAAATTTTGGAAAAAGCTTGACTTTCGGCATCGTTTGTGCTATAATTGATAACATAAGATATTGTGCCTGACGGTGTAACGCCGTCGGGCATTTTTTATACCTAGGTGAGAAAATGGTACATATTGTAAAACAGAAAAAGAAAAGCATAAAATTTAATGTTGTGAGAGAATCACGGCTGATCGAAAACTTGATTGAAAAGCTGCCAGATGATGATACGGTGTACAAGATCGTGTCGTTTGGTGGCTTTTCTTCTATCGGTTTCGTAAACTACATCGCGGCACAGACCAAAATCAAAAAAATGGAAGTGTCCACGCTCAGAGTTGGGAAAAAGCATTTGAAAGTGCTTGACGTTTTGCATAAAAAAGGCAAGCTTGACTACGTGCATTTTCTCGTAGGCTCTATCATGTCAAACGACAGCAAGGTAGGGCAGAAATACGGGTATTTCGACAGCTTGCAGACTGTATGCGAGGCAAACGGCTGGGACGTGACGGTGTACACAAACCACAGCAAAGTGCTTTTGTTTGACACAGAACTTGGGAAATTCGTCATCGAAACATCTTCGAATTTGAACGAAAATCCCAAAATGGAACAATTTAGCTTTGAAAAAAACGAGGAACTGTACGATATGTATCATGGTATTTTTGACGAGGTGCGGCACATGAGGTGAGAAAATGAACCCGAGAAAGATGCGATTTGCAGAGTATTACAGAGCCAGTTCCAACGGCACAGAATCAGCAATCAAGGCTGGATACAGTAAAAAGACGGCGTACAGTCAAGCCAACAGGCTGTTGAAAGATGTTGAAGTGCAAAACTATATCAAAGAATTGGAATCGGAAGAAAAAGACAAACGCATCTTGGACGCACGAGATCGGAAGGTCATTTTGTCAGACATTGCACGAGATGACATCAATGACCCGCAGTGCCGCATAAAAGCAATCGACACTCTGAACAAAATGACCGGCGAGTATATGCAGAAGCAACAAAACGACAGCGGCGAAAAGGAACTGCCGAAGCTACTGGAAGCGTTGGAGGACACCGATGACATTTGAGAAACTTTCAAAAAAGCAAAAAACGGTGTTCCGGTGGGCATATCGTCCAGAAGCTTACGCCTTGATCTGTGACGGCTCCGTCCGGTCTGGCAAGACTGCGGCAATGGCGTGTAGCTTTATCCACTGGGCAATGTCGCGGTTTGACGGAGAACGGTTCGCAATCTGCGGAAACACAGTAAAATCCGCGGAACGCAATATCATCATGGAAATCATGCAAATGGTTGACATCACGCACTACTACGACGTGTCATATGTGGGCGGAGATTCTCACCTGATGACGGTTTCTGGCTGTGGGAAAAGCAACCGGTTTTACGTTTTCGGTGGAAAAGACGAAGGCTCTTACAAGCTTGTGCAGGGTATGACGCTGGCGGGGGTGCTTTTTGATGAAGTGGCACTTATGCCGGAAAGCTTCGTAAATCAAGCGATTGCTCGTACCTTGTCTGTGGACGGTACGCGGCTGTGGTTTAACTGCAATCCGGACAGCCCAGAGCACTGGTTTTACAAAGATTGGATACAAAAAGCGGACAGCGGCGAAAGAAGCGACGTGGTGCATCTACACTTTACGATGTGGGACAATCCGATCATGACCGCAGAAAAAATCCACCGTGCAGAATGCATGTATGCAGGCGTGTTCTACGACAGATACATTCAAGGGCAATGGGTGGTCGCAGAAGGAACCGTATACACCATGTTTGACAGGCAGCAGCATATCGTACCGGACACGGTCGAACTGCTCCCAGGTGGGGATTACTTTATCTCTTGTGACTACGGCACTCTGAACCCGACAAGTGCGGGCTTGTGGTATCTGGATACTACCGGACACGCCACACGGCTGCGAGAGTACTACTACAGCGGACGCGACGGAACTCCGCGAACCGATGAGGAGCACTACAAAGCGTTGGAGCAGCTGGCAGGAAAGCATATCGACGAAATACGTACGGTCATCGTTGACCCGTCAGCAGCGTCGTTTATCGCTTGTATCAGACGGCACGGCAGAATGCGTGTGAAACAGGCAGACAACAGCGTTCTGGACGGAATACGAGATACGTCGGTTCTTCTGCAAAGCGGGTACTTGCATTTTTGTAGCTGCTGTGCAGATACGATTCGAGAATTCGGGCTGTACCGCTGGAACGAGAAGCAGTCACATGATGTGGTACTGAAAGAAAACGACCACGCCATGGACGATATGCGATATTTTGTTCGGACAGCGATGCGGCGAACGATTCGACAGGTAAGAGGTGAGGAAAAACGATAAACATTTTTCAGATTCTTGGAAACTGGCTGTTTCGGAACAGACCAAACGCAGAGCAGCCGGTGTCTACTCGTATGCAGACCGCACTGGAAAAGTGGCAAACGATCTATGAAATCGGTGATGACTGTGGAGCCTTGGGCTTGCCTGCCGGGATTGCATCGGAGTTTGCACGGCTGATGCTGGCGGAATCCGATATACACATAGAGGAAAGCAACGGCAGAGCGGAATTTCTCGGGAAGCAGATAGACAGCTTCCTGTCGAAGTTTTCCGAAAAAGCGGAAGTGGCGTGTGCACTTGGGAGCATGGCTTTTAAGCCGTATGTGTCCGGTGATGAAATACTGGTAGATATGGTGCGGGCAGATAGGTACGTTCCAACTGCTTGGGATGCCAACGGAGATGTGACCGCCGCGGTTTTTATGGCACGTAAGACTGTCGGGAAAGTGTACTACACACGGCTCGAGTTCCACAGCTGGGACGCTGCGGCCAAACGCTATACTGTGGAAAATCAGGCGTACAGGTCGATTGGTGTGGATTCTCTTGGGGTATCTTGTGACTTGTCAGATGTGGAAGGCTGGGAACAGCTGCAGCCGCATCAGGAAATCGAAAACGTATCTGCTCCGCTGTTTTCGGTGTTTCGAGTGCCAGCTTCTAACCGCGTGGACATGGATTCGGCGGTTGGCGTGTCTGTATATGCCAACGCTGTGGATTTGATACAGCAGGCGGACGAGCAGTGGCGGAAAATCACATGGGAGTATGATGCTTCTGAAATGGCGGTTGACGCGTCAGTGGACCTTTTCGATTTTTCAGCAGCGGACAAAAAAGCAGAAAAGCGGCTGACACTTCCAAAAGGCAAAAAACGGCTGTTCCGGAAATACGACTTCGGGGAAAATGCTGACATCACCAAGATGATGCAAGTGTACGCTCCTGCAATCCGCGATACGTCGCTTTTTAACGGTCTGAATCATATCTTGCAGCGGATTGAATTCAACGTCGGTCTGGCATATGGGACGATCTCTGAACCGCAGGACGTTGAAAAGACCGCAGAGGAGATACGCACTTCTAAGCAACGCAGCTATGTGCACGTGTCAGCTATGCAGAGAGCATTAGAACACGCTCTGCGGCAGCTTGTATATGCTATGGACGTGTATGCTACACTGTATCGTCTTGCACCACAGGGAACGTGTACACTGGCTTGCAACTGGGGTGACAGCGTTCTGGAAGATACAGACAAAGAGTTCCAGCGGCGGTTGCAGATGTGCAATGCAAAGCTGTTGAAGCCTGAGTATCTGATCTCCTATGCTATGGGCTGCACTGTAGAAGATGCGTCGGAATACATACCGGAGCAGACAGATGACGGCGGGCTGTTCGGCGGCGGTGGATTCTGATGCGTAACTACGAGCCAAATGCAGATCGCGTTGTGGCACTGTATCAGATGCTGGAAGATGACATCATCACTGCTATGATACGGCGTATGATGCGTATGGGAAAAGTGTCTGATACGACAAAGTATCAAGCAGAAATTTTACAGCAAGCTGGCTTGCTTTATGAAGACATTGTGCAGATCATCGCAATCAGGACAGATGCCTGCTCCGCAGCCGTGAAAGCTCTTTTTGAAGATGCGGGAGTGGAAACTGTCAATATCGAAAGTGACATACATGAAACCGCAGAACAGCCGCCGGTCAATATCCGGCAGAGCAATCCTATGCGGCGTGTGCTGGAAGCAGGCTATCGCAAGACGCAGAAAACGCTGCGAAATCTCGTGAGTACCACGGCAAGCACCACACAGCAGGCGTTCTACGACGCTTGTGACAGGTCTTATATGCAGGTGTCCTCTGGGGCGTTCAGCTATCAAGAAGCGATACGGACGGCTGTACGCAGCCTTGCAGACACCGGTGCATATGTGACCTATCCCACCGGCCACCGTGACCGCATAGACGTGGCAGTGCGACGCTGTACGCTGACAGGTGTGGGGCAGACTTCTGTGGCAGTATCTAAGACGTATGCAGAAGAATCGGGCTGTCATCTTATGGAACTGACAGCACACAGCGGTGCCAGACCGGAGCATGCAAGGTGGCAAGGGCAGCTTGTCACGCTGACCGGCGAAGACGCGGGAAAAACCATAGACGGGCTGCGTGTGTACACGCTGCATGAAATCGGCTACGGCTCTGGCGATGGATTCAAGGGTTGGAACTGCCGCCATGACTGGCATGCGTATTATAAAGGCATTTCCAGACCAAATTATACGCAGGAGCAGATCGAAAAGCTGAACGAAAGAAATGTCCCGTACAACGGCAAGAAATACACGGAGTATGAGGTAAGCCAAATGCAGCGTGCCGGTGAACGTGATGTGCGGGCGTTGAAACGGCGTACACTGGCGGCACAGACTGCTGTGGAAAATGCTCCGAACGAAGAAATGAAAACCGCGTTGCAAGAAGACTACGAAGCAAACGCGGTAAAGCTGAAAGAAACTGAAAAGCAGCTGAGAATGTTTTGTAATCAGACCGGACGGCGGCGGGATACGTTTCGGGAGCAAGTGGACGGCTTCGGACGGAGTGCATCGCAGAAAGCTGTCCATGCGGCGAAACGGCAGAAGCAGCAGAAACAGCAAGCGAGCACGGCGGCTGCCGGAACGTCTGGGCATGCTGTGGAAGTCACGCCGCCTGAGCCAAAAACGAACGGCGGAAAAGGAAAATTGTACAAAGATGAAAGGATGTAGCGTATGCTGGAAAACACAAGCGTGACATTTGGAGAAGCATTGGAAGCAATGAAAGCCGGAAAGAAAGTTGCAAGAACCGGTTGGAACGGCAAAAGTCAGTACGTCGAGCTTGCAACAAATGTCTCTTACAAAAACACAAACGGTGAAATTATCAACTGCGAACATGAAGCTATCGGGAACAAGGCACTTGCATTTGTTGGCACAAGCGGTGTCCAAATGGGGTGGCTTGCAAGTCAGGCTGATATGCTGGCAGAAGATTGGTGCATTGTTGAATAGAATGTGAAAGGAGAAATAACATGGGAACATACAGAGCAACGGAGCTGAAAGACACAGTATCACTGATGTGCAGTGACGATTACAAAGAGCGATTCAAAGCGGAGTATATGCAAGTGTGCGTCCGGTACCAGAAGCTGAAAGCAATGCTGGACAAATGGGACGAAGGAAAACTGAACTTCCAGCCGACCTGTCCGAGAGGAATTTATAATTTCCAGATCAGAGCGATGGCTGATTATATCGCCAGTCTGGAAGCACGTGCAGCAATCGAAAACATCGAACTGTAACCACTGCCCCGACCACGGGCATAAACCGGCGGAGGGCTGGAAGGTAGAAACACGAAAGCCAGCGGGTAGGCGTTTCTATATCGAAAAATAAGCATCGGGAAACCGATGCTATTTTTATATCATTTTTCAGAAAGGGATGAAAAAACATGGAAGACGAAACCAAAAACGAGCCGGAACAGCAGCAGGAGCAGACACCGGAGCCTCAGGCAAAAACCTACAGCGAAGCGGACTACAACGCTCTGCAGGCGAAGCTGGACGCTGTCACGGGGCAGCTGAACGATGCAAACGACAAAATCAAGTCGTATGCCGATATGGACATCGACGGCATCAAGCAGTCTGCTGCCGACTGGCAGAAGAAGTATGAGGCTGCACAAGATCAGATGCAGAAGCTGGAGTACAGCACCAAACTGGACAAGTTTGTGGCACAGCAGGGCTGCAAGAATCCGATCTATGCAGACTATCTGAAGCGTCAGATTGAAAGCAAACAGCTGAAATTTGACGGTGACACATTGCTTGGTGGTGAAGATGTGGTAAAGGCACTGAAAAAAAGCTGCCCTGACGCATTTTCAACGGAAGATGAAAAGCCGCCGATTTTTGTGGATTCCGCAACCGGCAGCACAAACAAAGATGTGACGGACGAAATGGTCCGCCGTGTCATGGGCTTGAAGTGAGAAAGGAGATAAGATATGGCAAACAATCTCACACTGATTAAAAAGTATATCGAACTGCTGGACGAAGTGTACAAGAGTGCTACACTGACAGCAGATCTGGAATCGGATTCCAGCACTGTACGGCAGGGCAGCAATGCACGGACGATCTTGATCCCCAAGATGAGCATGGACGGTCTTGGGGACTACAGCCGCAAGGACGGCTACGTGTCCGGTGACGTAGATCTGGAGTGGGTTGAAAAGACGTTTAACTACGACCGCGGCAGACGGTTCAGTGTGGACGCTATGGACAACGAGGAAACCGCAGCACTGTCCTTCGGAAAGCTTGCTTCTGAGTTTATCCGTACCAAGGTCGTGCCGGAAATGGACGCGTGGCGTTTTGCTGCATATGCAAAGGCAGCTGGCACCAACAAGAGCGAAGATCTCGCAGACGGTGCGGCAGTTTGTGCTGCGATTACCGCTGCAAACATCGCTATGGACGAGGCAGAGGTGCCGCAGGAAAGCCGCCTGCTGTACATCACACCGACTATGTACAACGCGATTCAGGCACTGGACACTTACAAGTCCAAGGCGATGCTGGCGGGCTTTGCGAAGACAATCCGCGTACCGCAGTCGCGTTTTTACAGTGCCATTGACCTGCTCTCCGGCGTAGATAAGACGGGTTCTTCCGGTGCTGATGAGAGTGCCGGCGGATATAAGGCAGCAACCGCAGGCAAGAAGTTGAACTTCCTGATCGTGCAGAAAAATTCCCCGATCCAGTTCACCAAGCACACTGTAAACAAGGTCATCACACCGGAGCAGAACCAGCACTCTGATGCATGGCTGTACTTCTACCGTGCTTATGGCATCACAGAGGTGTACGACAACAAAAAGTTTGGCATCTACGCATCGGTATCTAAGACCTGATCTGGAGGTGAGCCGCATGCGTACAGTAGGCTTGGTGTTTCCGGAAAAGCCTAAAAAAGCTACAAAGAAGCCTGCACCGGAGCAAGAAAAGGACACAGCGAACAAAAAGGAGAAGTGAGTATGCCGTATGCAGATCACACGTACTATACGCAGTCCTACCTTGGGCGGCGTATCAAAGAGGAAGAAATTTTTTTGATGTATGCAGAGCGTGCATCGGAGTACATAGACATGGTGACATTTGACCGCCTTTCTGGCGGTGTGCCGGAGGAGTTTGCAGAAAAAGTGCAAAAATGCTGCTGTGCAATCGCCGAAGCAATGGCGGATTATGTGGACTACAGCGGCAGCACACCAACCGGCTCCGGGAAAGCTTCCGAAACAATTGGCAAGTACAGCGTCAGCTATACAACAGCTGCACAGACCATTTCAGGCTTGCTGTACGGCACGTCTGCCGGCATACAAGACTATCTGCGTAGCATCTGTATCCGCTATCTAGGCGGCACAGGGCTGATGTACAGGGGGTGCGACGATGTTTGTCAATAAAGTCGGTTGTACAGTCTATGAAAAGACTGTCAAAAACCGCATGGAAGCGTATGTGCCGCACTTTATCCAAGCTGTGTACTGGGAAGATACCGTTGCACAGGTGCAGACTGGCACGTCCATGAAGCAACAAGACCAAATTTGGTGCTGCATTCCAGCCTCATCGCTTTCTGACTATCTGCCACAGAAAGGTGACATCATCGCTTGCGGCAGGTGTGAATCTGATGTACCACCAAGCAACGGCAGAACAATCACGGCGGTAGAGGATTACCGGTACGGCTCTGCAGACGTGCAGCACATCGAGGTGACGGCGGTATGACTATACACGGCGAACTGGTTATACACACCGGAAAGTGCAGTGAAAAAGCACTGGAAAAGGCACAGAAGTATCTGGATCAGGAAGTGATACGGACTTGTGCACCGTATGTACCGCTAGACACCGGTACACTGGAAAGAAGCGGCAAGATGTCAAGTGACATCGGAAGCGGCACTGTGACGTGGAACACTCCATACGCCAAAAAACAGTACTACGAAGGAAACTCCAAAGGGCTGCGTGGAGCACGGTGGTTTGACCGTGCCAAGGCAGACCACGCAGAGGACTGGCAGGACGGCGTGGCAAAGATTCTAGGAGGCGAAAATGACAGCAATCATTGAAGCTGTGCGTGACTGGATTGCAAGCTGTCCGCTTGTCGAAGAAAACGCAATTTTAGGCGTTGACCACTTGGGGGCTGACCCTATCGGCTATACCGTAGATACTGTGCCTTGCAATCCAGTTGCATCGCAATATGTGGACGGCTCGCAACTGCGGCAGTTTTTGTTTGTGTTCGCAAGCAGAAATCAGTATGCCGACACTGCACAAAATTTGGCAAACAGTGCGTTTTACGACAACTTTTCCGACTGGATCGCGGTACAAAACAAGCTGCGGCGGCTTCCGGAACTTGGAGAATACCGCACTGCACAACGCGTGGAAATCACCACTAGCGGATATGTATACGATGCCGGCGACAGCACAGCACGGTATCAAATCCAACTGAAACTTACGTACTATCAAGACAGGAGGTACAACAATGGGTAAAACTTTACAGAATGGCAATCTCGTGATGCGTGACGAAAAGGTCGCGTTTTACGAAATCCCTGGTCAGTATGCTTTCGTGCGTATGGAAGGCTTTACAAGCATGAGCACGTCCAAGTCGGCGACAGAGCATGGCAGAAAGTATGTGGACGAACGCAGCAGCAGAACCGACACGGTTGGCTACGAGGAAAGCATCGCCTACAGCTTTGACCGGTACGACGGAAACGCAGTGCAGGACGACATTGTGACGATCACGGACGAGGAAAAGGTTGGCAAGCAGGCAACTCGACGCATTATCCAGGTGGATATGAAAACTCTGTCCGAGGACGGCACCACTGCTTCCGGCAGAATGCGGAGCTACAGCGTAGTGCCTGACGGCAGCGGCGATGACGCAAACGTCCTGACTTACTCCGGAAACTTAAAAAACAACGGCGAGTGGGAAAATGTTTCTGTCATCAGCAGCGACGACTGGCAGACTGTGAAACTGTCCACATCTGCAACAAAGCCGAAGCTGAAGACTTTGGCTGTGGAAAGTGCTGGTAAGACTGTCGCTCTGACACCGGCGTTTATCGCTGGCACTATGTCATACACGATTCCGGCAGGAACCACAACTGCGATCGTGGAGGCGGCTGCTGAAAACGCGTCTTTGACTGTCGTGGTATCTTGCAACGGTGAATCGTATGTCACAAGCAACACCGTCAACCACAAGACGAACCAGTTCAGCAGCTTGAAGTCTGGTGACAACATCACGATCACAGTGACAGACGGGTTCAACACAAGCACATACAAAATCAAAGTATCTTAACGCCGTGGAGGTGCAGAAATGGACGAGATCAACTGGAAAGATTATGGCGTAGACGCTGAATCTGCGGCTTTTTGGGATAAGTACAACGCTGCCGTAAAAAACGCAGCGGAGCGAGAAAAGGAAGCGGCACCAAAACTGGAATCGGACAGAATCCGGAAGTACTGCAACGACTTCCGGATTTTTTATGCCGATCTGATCGGGAAAGAAAATGCCGAAAAAGTGCTGTCCGATGTACCGGACAACAAACGCTTCTTTGATGAAATTTATGCATCTTTGCTGCGGTGTATCCACGATCAAAAAGCGGAATCGAACCGCAGAATCGCAAGTATCCTACTGAAATACGCCCCAAAGACCAGAGGAAACGAAAATGCTGCACCCACTGTATGATAGCTTACCTGATACTGTCAGCGTACAAGGAAAGCCATATCCGGTAGTGACTGACTATCGGGAATGGCTTTCTTTTTTGGAAATGCTGGCGGACGAAACGTACACAGCAGAGGAACGTGTGCTGTGTGCTATGGCGTGGTATCGGGCACGCCCTCCGTGCAACATCACGGAGGCGTATCAAGCCCTGCTACGGTATGCATCGTGTGCGGATATGCCACACACTGGACGTGAAACCGGAAAATCTGCAAACGCACAGCTGCTGTCCTATACATATGACGGTGCATATATCATCAGTGATTTCTTGCGGTTTTATCAGATCGACTTGACAAAAGATGCACTGCACTGGTACAAGTTTCGGCTGCTTCTGGAAGCACTGCCGGACGAATCAGCTGTAAAGCAGCGTGTGGCGTATCGCAGCATTAATCTGGCTGAAATCAAGGACAAAAACCAGCGTAAGCGGATACGGAAAATCAAGGACAGCTTGTGGATACCAACAAACAAAAAATTGGACGCAGGACAAGTGGGTGCGGTCTTTGGATAGAGAGGTGATAGACAGTGGCAAACAGAAAGGCAGACGGAAGCGTTAACTTTGATACCAAAATAGACACGTCAGGCTTTGAAAAAGGGCTGAAACAAATCGACAAATCCAGTGAAAAAGCGTCGAAAAACGTGGAAAAAGACACGGAAAAGTCCTCAAAAAACGCGGAGAAAAAAGCTGGAGATGCTGCTGACGGCATATCGAAAAGTTTTGCGAAATCGTCTGGAAAAATGCAGTCCAGCATGCAAGAAGCTGGAAACAAGTCGGAAAAAATTTTTAAAGACACTGAAACGGCTGCGAAATCTGCGATGGACGGCATCGATGGGAAAACTTCTGGCTTGGCGGACAGCATCAAAAGCGGCATGTCACATGTAGGCGAAAGTGTATCAGACACGATCTCCGGCATGGGTGATTTCAACGACAAGTTCGACGATGCTATGAGTGACAGCATCAAGTCTGTCGGTGGTCTGGTCGCTGCGATCGGCGGAATCGGTGCGGCTGTGATCGCTTCTGGCACACAAGCAGAACAGGCAGCAAACCAAGTGGCAGCTGCGACAGGCTTGACGGGAGATGCTCTGAAAGAAGTGCAGGACATCTCCCAAAACGTGTACAAAGACAACTTTGGGGACAGCATGGAAGATGCTGCCGATGCGGTGGCGGTCACATATCAGCAAACCAAGCTTGTAGGCGACGAATTGCAGACAGCAGCAGAAAACGCGATGCTGCTGGACGACACTTTCGGATACGATGTGAACGAATCTATACGTACCGCAAAAGCATTGTCGGACAATTTCGGTATATCTATCGAAGAAGCCTACAACCTCATGGCACAAGGTGCACAGAAGGGGCTTGATAAAAACGGCGATATGCTGGATACTCTCAACGAGTACTCTGTCCACTATAGCCAACTCGGATATACTGTAGAGGATTTCTTCGGCTCTCTGGAAAACGGTGCCGCTTCTGGTGCTTTTAGCATCGACAAAATCGGCGACACGATGAAAGAGTTTGGTATCCGTGTCAAGGATACCTCTGAAAGCACGCAAGAAGCGTTTAAACTGCTGGGATACACCGGAGGTTCCATAGCAGACATGCAAGCCAAATTCGCCGCCGGCGGCGAATCGGCAAGAGAAGCCACCAGTGAACTGCTGGGACAGCTGCAGAACGTCGAAGATGATGTTACGCGGAACCAAATCGGCGTTGACCTTTTCGGCACCATGTGGGAGGACTTGGGGGAAGAAGCGGTATATAGCCTGCTGAACACTCAAACGGAGATCAGCAACACCACGGACGCACTCGGACAGCTGAACGATGTCAAGTACGATGATGTCATGTCACAGCTGACAGCCTTAAAACGGCAGGCGGAAACCGAAGTGCTGCAGCCTTTTGCACAGAAGCTGATGCCAAAGGTAAAAGAGGGCATCGAGTGGGTTTCCGAAAACATGGACGATTTGGTTGACGACATCGTGCCTATCGGAAAAGCTGTAGCCACGGCGTTTGCGGTCAAAAAAGTGACGGACTTCGGAACAACCGCGATCAAGACTGTAAACAGTGTCAGCAGCGTTGTAAAGCTGATACCCAGCGTGCTGGGACCTATGGGGATGGCGGTTACTGGTGTAACCGCTGCGGTTGCTGGCATTGCTTATGCCACCTATAGGGACATCAAGTACGCCAATGACTATGCTGTGGACTTAGACAGCTACACGCAACATCTGATCGACAAGCAGGATAAGCTGAACCAAAAAACAGAAGAACAAAGTCAGATCAGATCGGAGTGGGAAGACAGACGGAATAGTGCAACAGATAATGTTGACAGAGAGTACACATACTACCAAAATCTGTCTGACGCTCTGGAAAACATTGTTGACAAAAACGGCAAAATCAAAGAAGGCTACGAAAATCGGGCAAAAGTGATAACTGGAGAACTGTCAGAAGCACTTGGCGTGGAAATCGACATTGTAGACGGGCAGATACAAGAGTATGACAATCTGAAATCCAAAATCGAAGAAGTCATGGCAACCAAAAAAGCCAACGCTCTGCTTTCTGCCAATGAAGAAAACTACATAGATGCACAGCAGAGCCTCTCTGATGCCGGTTCAACGTATTCCGAAAGCCTGGACAATCAAAAAAGCTTGGAACGGCGGCTTACAAAAATACAAGCTGCAAAAAGTGCTTTTCAAAATTTGAGCAACTACGGCGGTGGCACAGACGCTTACTATGCGGCAGTAGACCGCTTTGTGTCCTCGTATGGTGAGATGCTCGGTGTAACACAATCCGACATCGCCAACAACAGCACCAAAGTTTTCCAGCAAATCCAAAAATCGATTGACGAAACATCAAGCAGCCTTGACGATGCAAAAAAAGATGTCAAAGACAACCTGAGCAACGTCATAGCTTATCAATCGGAAATCAAAAACTACGAAGACATGCAGGAAGCACTTGCATCTGGTGACGCGGACGCAATCGCAGAGTGCAACACGCGACTGCTTAACAACTTGCAGACAGCAGAAACCGGCACACGAGAATCGCTGCAAAAGCAAATGGACGATGCTCATCAGTACTGGGAAGACCTGAAAAGCAAGTATGACGACGGCGTTGCGGGAATCACGCAATCTATGGTTGATGCTGCATATCAAACGTATGTAATCACAAACCAAGAGTTTAACGACTTTAAAGCAAACGCTTCGAGTGCAGGCTATGAAGGTGCGTCAAATTACACGAGTTCTTTTTCTGCCGGCGTTACAGACAACTCATATCAGATCACAGATGCTCTCGGAAACGTTTCCAGAATGCTGTCTGAACAAGCCACTGAACTGTATCAGTGGGGCATGGATAACGGTTACAACTACGCCGCAGGGATTGCTGCGGGTATCAACGACCCAGGAAACACACTGGCAGCAGAAGAAGCATCAAAGGCGTTGGCAAATGCTGCGACAAACAGCACACGTTCCACGTGGGACGAGCACTCACCGTCTAAGGTGGCGAAAAAGCTTGGTGGATACTACTCTGAGGGGCTTGCGGAAGGTATCCGCGACGGCTCTGGAGAAACTTCTGTCACAGCAGAGCAAATGGCACAGGACGTTATCAACGCATCACAGCTGCCTGTCAGTCCATACAACGAAATCGCCTATCCGGTGCAGCAGCCGCGTGCAGCAGAGCAGACACAGACGCATGGAACGCAGCAGACACAAAACGGCGGGGACTGGGTTTTCCCGATCTACATGGCACCAAACACGCATGTACTGGACACGATCGTGCTGAGTGCAAAGGACCGTGCAAACGCGATCAGCGGCGGAACGGAATTTTAGCGAGGGGGGAGAAGCATATGCAGGCGTGTGATTTTTTCTATGACGATCAGCATGCCCGTCTGAGGCTGCGGGCGACTGTATATCAAATCGGTGATGTTGCATCAGAGTGCACGCCGGACGTTGAGAGGGAGCAGTGCGAGGACGGGTCCTATGCGACATACTCACGCGGTAAACTCGAAGAAAAATCTACTTTGCAGTTCGAGGGCACGTGTAGAGATATACGGCGTGTGGCGGACGCGATGAAAAGCGGAGAAATTTTGCTTGGTGGTGCGACAGTCAGCGGTATAGCTGGAAACTCTTTATACGGTATGCACTGCTATGTGGACGGAACACCAACGGTGACTGTAGTATCTCCGGAAAGCATTGCAGACATCGCCACCCTAAGCCTTCCCGTAATCATCAAAGACAACCACTGTGCGATACCGTCATTTCACCTGACTTGTGACGGCGTTGCGGGCGTGTACTTTGGCAACGTCGCGGACAGGACAAGAGATACAGATCACATGGTAAAGCTGGAAGACTGCCGGTATCTTGGTGGTGGCGTATACGAGTACGACAAAGTGCTTGAATTTGTCAATCTTATCTGCGGCGGCAACGCATTTTTGGTGGGCGAATACGCTTCGCCAGCGACTTTGACGAAGCGATTTTTTGCAGTTCGAAAAGTCGGAGATACCGAGTGGAGCGAAGTCAAGCCATTTCCACTGGTAAGCGAAATCGATTCCAGTGCCACCGGTTTGATCGAGCTGCCTTTTGGCGACTTTGAGTGCATGATACGGCTATCAGGGAACATGGCGGCAGACCAAAATGCAGACTATGGGACACCTTTTGAACTGCGTCTACACGGGAGGAAATCGTAAATGGTGATTGAAGAACACGCAGCACTTGATGTCATTACAAAAGACGGCAGCACGTATGCGATCGATGAATCGCAGATCATACGTGGCAGCCTGACCACATCACAGTCCTGCTCCAGCGGCGGCGGTATCCCTGCGGGAAGCTGCAACACCGGCACTGCATCGGTGGCTTTTCACGCTCCAAGTGCACTGTCATATGAAAAGCTTTTTGGAGCAAAAGTCAAGCTGTACGTCTGGTATGGAGATACATCGAAAAAGCAAGTCGGTGTGTACAACGTCACATCGACAGAGCGTAGCTATGGCGTGTACACGCTCAGCTTGTCTGATAACGTGTATCTTCTTGATGAAGCGTGCTACTCTAACGACACGACAACAGCAGCTCAGAACTGGCTTGCAATGCAGCTGGGAGAAAAAAAAGTTCCGAGCGTGATTTTCAACATGATCTGCAACGCTTACAGTGTGCCGCACTGGAACGCTGCGAAAAACGAAGAATCGGTGCCAGAATCCGGAATCGGTGCTCTATCCGTAAAAGTACCGAGCGACTGCTGCACGGAATCCGTCAAGGACTTTGCAAACTATCTGGCGGAGTATCTTGGTGCGATCATAATGCCGGACGAAAACGGGGAGCTGCATTTCGCATATATGGGAAGCAGAACTTGTCCGATAACAATCGACGCATCAAACATCGAGCGTGACACCTACCAAAAATCGCCGTTTCATGTAAGCACGTCAAGCTGGCGTGTAAACCATGACAGCGGCATATGGACTTCGTGGAGCGTATCGGGTGACTTCCCTGAAAATGCAGCACCGCTGTCTATAGTCGTCAACAATAACCCTTTTTGGCAGTCTGTAGAGGACGGCACACCGGAAAGCATGGTGCGTGGACGTACAGAAACCATGCTGCGATATATGTGGGTAGCACAGGGAAAAGTGGCGTATATAGACAACGTGCCGCAAATCAACCCTTTCCGGTGCACGGTGCACGTGCCGTACTACTTCAGAGCCGGCGACCGTGTAAAAATCATCGACCCACTCACATCAGAGGAATATCACTCTTATGTGACAGATGTGACGTGGACGTTCCGAGGCGGGCAACAAATTTCATGTGCTGGCGAGGATACCAGAACACTGTCTGTGAGCACGTCGCGGAATGGTGCCAAAAAAATGTCTGACTACAGCCGGTATCTGTACCGAAAAAGCAAGTCTAACACCGGCGGCGGCGGCGGTGACGCAAACACGTACACGAAAGCGGAGATCGATGCAAAGGACGCGGCTGTCAAATCAGCGGCAGATAAGGCACAAGAAACCGCAGACAGTGCTGTGTCTGTGAACAATATGCAAAATACGCAAATCGCCTCCTTACAGAAGTCAGCACATACACACAGCAACAAAGGCGTGCTGGACAAGACAGAGCAGCCGTACACCACGGCAGAACGGGACAAGCTGGCAAGGCTGGAGAACTACACGCATCCAACCCACGCCGCCCACGCGAAAGGATTTTACAAGTTTGCAAGTGACGGTGAGGGGCATGTCACCGACGTAGATTATGTAGATAGAACAGACCTGTACAACTTAGGATGCGCACTCAGATCAGACACAGATCCATCTACATATAATGGGGAACTTCCGCTTTGCTTTGCAAAGGCAGGTCTCAACGAAGAACTTGGAACTTTCAAAGACTGCGTTGGAGGGCTAGAAGGTGCCGCTTATATCAGGCTTTCTAGGTGGGCTAATCGTCAAAGAGAAGTATGGCTGGTTGTCGGGGGAAACAAAGGTGGTGAATCGCTTGGGTGCTTGTGCCTGCACGGAAAATATTCATTTCCATACGTCATCAAGCCGCCATCGGACGAAGATGAAGTTGATGGCCATACATATACTTTACCGGCTGGCAAAGACGGAACATTTGCACTCACATCGGACATTCCTGACATCTCCGGTAAGCAAGACAAGCTGACCGCCGGCATGAACATCACGATCAGCGGTAGCACCATCAGTGCGAAAGACACCACCTACAACGATGCCACACAGTCTGCACATGGTCTGATGACTGCGGCGGATAAGAAGAAACTGGACGGTATCGCTGCTGGTGCAACCAAGGTCGCGGTAGACAGTGCCTTGTCTGCTACCTCCATAAATCCGGTGCAGAACAAAGCTGTAAAAGCCGCACTGGACAGCAAGTCGGCATCTGGTCATACACATGCGATGATAACAAACAGTGCTCTTTGGGTAAGCGGTGCCGACAACACCGCAAAATGGGTTAAGCTAGGCACGCTGGTATCCTCCGGTAATTTCAGCAATGCCATGATACGTGTATGGAGCGGCGATGGAGCAAATGGTCGTGCGAACCAAAACTCTTCTTTTGAAGTTCAGATCAAGGACGGATGGCAATCCACAGAGTCGGCGACAAAAGCGTGCGGCGTTACAGTATATCGTATCAACTGTAGTAGTGTCAAAGTCAAAGTGATACCTACAGCACATGACACATATACCGTTTGGGCGTATATGCCTTGGGGGTACTGGAATGGAAATTACGCTATATATGGCAAATACAAGTCTTGGACATCTCAACATTTGATACAGTCTGAGGAACCAGAAGGCACAGGTGCCGATACAGCGTACTATGACCAGGCGTTTCTGACCAGCACCGTAGCTAAAGCCACCGAAGCCACTACTCTTACTGATAGTGGCTGGATAGCCACCACCAGAAGCACGACCTTCACGGTGACCTCCACAGTGAAGTGCAGGAAGTACGGGCAGCTTGTAGAAGTGCGGGGCGATGTGACTTTTAGCAGCACGTATGGTTCTCCGACAGTATGCACACTGCCTGCTGGGTATCGTCCGGCAGCCGTGGTGCAGACTTGTGGATACACGCCAAGCGGAAAGATTTTTGGTATCAAAGTGGACACGGCAGGCGTTGTGTCTTTCAGCTCTGATGCAGCCGGAACCTTTGTGAAAAGTACTACATATCGCATCGATTTGACATACCTGCTCGGATAAGAGAAAACACGAGAATTTTTTGTGGACTAAAAAAAGGAAGTGAACCAAATGGACTGGACAGAGATCGTAACCGCCGGAATCGCTGCACTTGGTGCTGTAGGCGGCTCTGCACTGATGCAAAATAAGGCGACCGCTATTTTACAGGTAAAGCTGGACGCACTCAGAAGCGATGTAGACACGCTCTCGCGGCGTGTAGACAAGCATAACAATCTTCTTGACCGTATGACTAAAGTTGAGTGCAAAGTGGAAAAGTTGGAAAGTGAGGAAAATCATGAAAAATCGTGACTGGAAGCAGTGGGCGAAAGCCGCGGGAATCAGAGCCGTTAAGACTATGGCACAGACGGCGGTTGCTACTATCGGAGTAGCTGCGACCATGCAAGACATCAGCTGGGCAGTGGTAGGCAGCACTGCTCTGGTAGCCGGTATCTTGTCAGTGCTGACATCTATCGCAGGACTGCCGGAAGTGGAGGGCTAAACCATGAACATTTTGCAAAAATTGTTGACACACAACCGCCCATATACCAAGCGTAAAAAGACGACTGCTATCGCTGTGCACTGGGTAGGCAACGCCGGTACATCTGCTATCAACAACCGAAATTATTTTCAGACGACCGACCGCGAGGTCAGCAGCAACTACATCATAGGGCTGCAAGGCGAGATTATCTGCTGTATCCCAGATGACGAGGTCAGTTGGTGCACGAACCGGGCGAACTCCTACACCGTCAGCATCGAAACTTGTCACCCTGACTGGACGGGAAAATTTTCTGACAGCACATACAAAAGCCTTGTGGAGCTGACAGCACACCTTTGCAAAAAGTACGGGCTGCACCCGCAAAATGGTGGCGTTATCCGGCACTATGACGTGACAGGAAAAGTCTGCCCGAAGTGGTTTGTACCGTCAAGCAAGGGCGGCTCTGACACTGCCGACGAGCAGCACTGGAAAAAATTTTTGTCAGATGTTGCTGCCAAAATGGGCGGCAGCGGTACCGCATCGAACGCCGCTGCAAGCAAGCCCCCGCTGCGATACGACTGGAAGAAAGGGCAGGCGGTACGGCTGTACAAGACCAGGACACAGCTTTTTGCCAACGACACGGCTACCACCCCCGCCGCT
>OFMT01000701.1_pt1 | contig 28992 bp, 4 predicted proteins | sample 1541891 | NCBI WGS metagenome assembly OFMT01 (sample SAMN04209230, study PRJEB22552) | human gut metagenome | biome: gut; material: feces | host: Homo sapiens | place: USA: Oklahoma | reverse complement strand
TCGCCAGACGCTCTTTGTGCGGTATTGCCTTAGTAAGATTTCTCTTACATTTTTAGTATAGCAGTCCAACTGGAAAAAATCAATAGCTTTGCACTAAACGGGAATAATCTGCATTATTCGGGAATGGGGTAACAAAAACCCGATAGCATTTTTGTGCAAAATCACTATCGGGTTCAAATTTCATATACTTGGCTGGGAATCTATCGGAATCGTGATAGACACCACAAAGCTGTTATTTTCAACTGTCGCTTTCCAGATTCCATTATATTTTTTAACGGTCATTTCAATGTTTTTTAAGCCGATTCCCGCATGTCCATTTTTAGTAGACAAAAAACTGTTCTCCGTATTTGGACTTAATTTTTCATACTTATTTTCCGTGTGAATCATACAGCACTGCATTTGTTCTTCGATTACAAACAAAACAGTTCTGTCTTTATCCAATTCCGAAACCGCTTCTATTGCATTATCTAAAAGATTCGAAACGATTGTTGTTAAGTCCATATCTGATAAAAAATCAAGCTTATCATATAAAATATTCAAGTTTAATTGAATACCTTTCTGTTCTGCTTTCAGCAACTCATGATTTAGGATAACAGATAGCAGTTGATTGCTGCAATGGAATGATGGGTGCAGTTTGTCCAGCTGTTGATATAACGATTTTTCATACTGTTTTGCTTCTGTCAGATTTTCAGTCTGTATCAATCCCTCTAAAGCATTTACATGCCGCTTTACATCATGTATGATCGTCATAGAATTTTGATACCGCTTTTCAAGATCACGATAAACTGCCATTTGCATATCTGTTTGCTGCTGCAGCAATGCGTTTTTCTTTTCCATTTCCCGAATCGCAGAAACACGATAAAATGCAAAAACAATGTAGACATCTAGCACAATACAGCCTGTTAAAAAGAAAACCAAGAATGTTCCGGAATGCGTATTTGCAATATTTTCTATGATGTAATTGGCAGTGATAATTTCTCCAGTTGCTAAAATTGCATATGAGATCGATTCATACCATACAAAACTACTCTTTTTCTTTCGAATCATAGAAAAGACAATGTGACATAAAATAAATGTAAGCAAACAAGTTCGAAGGCAGCTTGAAATCGTTAAACTATCTTCCGCAACCGCAGACGAAATCGTTTTTTGTGTCACAAAGGACAAGCTCAGCGTTGACATAGCATCAGCTATAAAACAAATCAATGCAATCAGGAAGTCATAAATTAAAAATGAGATTTTTGGTATACGAAAACAAATAATCGTGGATAAAACAATCATTGCCAACATACTTATTGTATTTAGAATCGGAATTCCAAATATACACATCAATCCTTGTAAAACAGAAATTATCGTCACACTAAGAAAACGCAGCCAAATCTCAGATTTTTGAATGGAGAAAAAATTAGATAACGCCCATATTCCAGAAAAGGTACAAGTAAGGCTTACCATACAACTCAATAATAATTTCATCAGAAACACCTCCTATTTCTGCAAATGGTGATGCAAATAGTCACTGATCTTTTCATGGACTTGTTTTCTTCTGTTTTTTGCAATTGGTATTTTCATGCCATTTGAAAGAATAATATCATTGTAAAATGAATTGATACATGCCACATTGACCAAAAAACTTTTATGCGGCATGATAAAATGATATTGTTGTAGTTGGTTTTCTAATTCACTCATGCTGCCAATAATATGATATACAGTTTCTGTAGATACCAGCTTGACTTTTCGATTTCCCTCATATTCAAAATAAAGGATTTTTTGAGGTTCTATGACAACATTTCCGTGATGCATGGGAAATGAGATATAATTTTTTTCCTCTGTGCCATAGTACTGTAAATACTCTGCTAGTACTTCCCGAATTTTTGAGTTTTGAATGGGCTTTTCTAAAAAAGAAAATGGATGTACTGCAAAAGATGCTGCCATTTGCTCTGAATAATTACTAACATATATCAGAGCAACTTTTTTATTTTTTTGTCGAATCAATCTTGCCGTTTCAATCCCATCAATACCTTCCATTTGAATGTCCAAAAATATCATATCGAAATCAGTGCTTTGCGTAAGCAGTTCTTCCCCCTGTGTAAAACAAGAAACCATAATGCTTTTTCCCTTTTCATGAAAAAAGCTTTGAATGATTTTTTTCAACTGAAAAATCTGATCTTTCTCATCATCTACCACCGCGATTCGAATCACGCCATCTACGCTCCCTTCGACACATTCTTCCTCATTTTTATCATACCACAATTTTTTCCAAAAAGCAAGACACCTTTCTGCTTCAAAAACAGAACTGCACACGCTCATACGCAAAAAGAGCCACACCCTTTCGAGTGTGACTCTTTTTCTGATGCCGCCCAGAGTCACCTGAGCATGCAGTTACTTTTTACGCCGCTTTGTCAGGATTGCCAGAAGCAGTGAGAATCCGCAGGCTGCGATCAAAATGGTGATGTGCAGTGTGGTATCTCCGGTTTTCGGCGTTCCCGAAATGTTTTGCTGCCGCGGAAGCGGTATCCGCTTTGTTCCAGAGGTCTGTGCAGAAACATCTGCCGCCGTTGTTGTCGTCTGCGTGTGATGACCTGCCGCATGCTCTCTGTTTGCAGCTGTTGTGGTAGTCGTGACAGTGTCCCCGCTCACGTGATTTTTCCGCAATGTGGTCTGTCGAATGCTGGTGGAAGCACCCGATGTTTCACAAGTGCTGTTCACCGTTGTTTCAGTAACTGTGGTGGTTTGTGTCGTGGTATGCGTGCTGTGGTGTGTGGTCTGTGTCCCAGTCGATGCACTGCTGTCTGTCGTTCCCGTGCTGGTGGTTCCAGTCGTGGGAACTGTCGCAGAAGTGGTGCGGCTGGTCGGTGCTACAGACGTGGTATTCGTCTGAGATACCGTAGTTTGTTTCGGCGTTGTCTGGGTAGTAGTTTGACTGGTGGTATGTGTCGTAGTTGTCACGCTGGTCGGACCTGCACTGGAGAGTGTCACCGTTGCTGTAGTATGCTGTGTTGTCGAAGATGTCGTGCGGTGTATTGCGGAAGTAGTGACTGACGTGCTGCCAGTAGTCGTTACAGTAGCTGTCGTGTGGGTCGTTCCCGTGGTTCGGGAAGTCGTCACAGATGTTCTCTGGGTAGTGATACTGGTTGTGCCGGCAGTCGTTCTGTGACTGGTGGTATGTGTCGTGTGCGTGGTTGTTTTTGCAATCGTATGTGTTGCCGGTGATGCGGTGACTTTCGCTGTTGTTGTGTGTGATGTGCTGTGGGTAGTCTGTTTCGAGGTTGTAACGCTGCTGGTGGTTTGTTTCGTAGCTGTAGTATGCGTACGTGTGGTTGCAGTAGTATGAGACGACTGCGTTTTCGCTGTAGTCCGTGTTGTTGTGGTGCTGGTTTTCGTAGTGCTTGCTGTAGTCCGTGCTGTTGTCGTGCTGGTTTTTGTAGTGCTTGCTGTAGTCCGTGTTGTTGTGGTGCTGGTTTTCGTAGTGCTTGCCGTAGTCCGTGTTGTTGCTGTACTGGATTCTGTAGTGCTTGCTGTAGTTTGTGTTGTTGCTGTACTGGTTTCCGTGGTACTGCTTTCCACAGAGGTAGTTTCCGCAGATGCCGAAGTACTGGTCTGTGTCGTCGATTCCGTAGAAACTGCGGTTTCGGTTGTTGTCGTAACAAGATCTGTAGCCGTTGTTGTTTCCGTAGATTCTTCCGGATCACGATTCAGAAAGACATTCAGAAAAGCCATATCCTCGCCCTTGGCGATGTTGAATCCTTCCAGACAAGTTCCGGACGTGACACCCTTTTCTTCTGGAATTCCCAGAATCATACAGCCGTCCAACGTGCGTTCCTCTGCACGAATCTCCACACTGCCCGAAGATATGTCAGCATATTCTTCCGCATTGTATCCTGCCGGAATCGGATCGATCCACAGGCGGTATCCTGCCAGATATGTGACACCGTCCACCGTCACAGACAGCGGCAAGTCGTCGAAACGATATTGTCCGTCTGCATTGGTATAGGCAACTTGTTTTGCTTCAGGCAGCAGTTCCCACTTTCCGTTGCGGCGATAATACTGCCGGAGTATGATCTTCACATTGGCGATACCGGATTCGCCGTCGCTGATCTGATGATCTCGGTCTGCATCGTCCCAGACAATACCGGAGATCGATACATGAGAATCCTTCTGCACAATGCCGCCGTCATATCCGGTGACATCTGCCGCCTTTACAATGTCATAGTCCACGCCGCGAACCTGACAGCAATACGGTGTATTTCCGCTGAATGCTTTCGCCAGGATCAGGAATGTATCCGGCTCCTGCAGATCCAGTGTGCCGGCGATCAGATCGCTGTCCTTGTCGCTGTCAGCAGCCGCATGATATTTCGTTGCAGCATATCCTTCCGGCATCTCACAAAGCTGCATCTGATATCCCACTAAATATCTCTGACCGTCCTTTTCTATGTAGGTCGGCAGGTTGTCAAAGCGGTAGTGTCCGCCAGATGCGGTTGCCGTTGGTGTGCCAGTTGCCACAGGTGTTGCTGTCGCTACCGGTGTGCCTGTTGCAACAGGTGTTGCCGTTGCGACTGGTGTGCCAGTTGCCACCAGCACAAAGCTGTTGTCCAGTTTCCAAGTGGTATCGCGGCTGTCGTAATAGCTTCGTGTCAGCTTGACCGTTGCGGTTGCAACGCCCGCTTCGTTTTCGTCCTGTATGCCGTTGTAATTCTCGTCATTCCAGATGTAGCTTTCAATGGACGCGGTTTCGATTGCAGTCAAGCCGCCGTCATAGTCCGTGTTGTCCTTTGCCTTGACAATGTCATAGGCATTGTCCCCCACGTTCCTGTCGTAGAAGTCGTTGCCGCTGGACGCTTCTGCCAGTATGATCACTTCGTCTGCATCTTCATGCAGATGTAACGTATCTGCAAACAGATCGCTGTCCTTGGCTGTATCCTCTCCGATTCGGCACTTGGTCGCTGCGTAGCCCTTAGGCATCTCGCAAAGCTGTAACTGATAACCGGCAAGATAACGCTCGCCGTTCCGTTCCACAAATGTAGGCAGGTTGTCAAATCGGTAATAGCCGCCAGATGCGGAGGCTGTCGGTGTGCCGGTTGCCACAGGTGTTGCCGTCGCTACCGGTGTACCTGTTGCCACAGGCGTTCCCGTTGCTACCGGTGTGCTTGTCGCTACCGGTGCACCCTCTGCAACCAATGCAAAGCTGTCGTCCTGCTTCCACGTCTTATCAGAATCATCATAATATTTCCGTGTCAGCTTGACCGTTGCGGTTGCAACGCCCACTTCGTTTTCGTCCTGTATGCCGTTGTAGTTCTCGTCATTCCAGATGTAGCTTTCAATGGACGCAGTTTCGATTGCAGTCAGACCGCCGTTGTGCGGTGCGACAGATTTCGCCAGATTTGCCGGTGCATATGTGGTACCTGCAATGGTAATGGTATGCTCCCGATCTGCATCAGTTGCCTTCGCCGCCAAAATGATGTGCGACTCGTCCTTTGCCAGCAGACTGCCGTCACGGGGATTCAGGAAACTGTTTTCCAGATCCTGCTTCGATTCCGCATACTGCTTGGTCACCGCATAGGTATCCGGCACAGTTGCCAGATCCAGCCGAATCTGATAGCCATATATGCAATCCTTGTTGCCAGAAGTGCTGTCATCTGACAGGTCTGCCGGCACGTGAACGTCCAGATCCGTAAACTGATACTCGCCGTGATCCACAATTTCAGAAACCTCACCAAATGCAGTATCCGGTATCCAGTTTCCGTTTTCATAGATCTCACGAGTCAGTATCACGCGAACCGAAGTTGCCACCGGCACTTCGTTGGAATTATACAAACCGTCATAGTTCGCATCGTTCCAAATGGTACCGCGAATCACACCCTTGTCCTGCTGCTTGAGTCCGGCATCATAATGTCCGGTATTCTTGCCGCATGCAAGGTCTACTGCGTACATGGTACCGTTGCTGTCCGGAACTTCCCGTACAGAAGCACCATTCTGGTTTCCGTTGGCATCGTCATACGCATTTGCCGCCGGAACAATGTATTCGTTCGCACTCGTCAGATATGTGCTGTCCAGTCGGAGGTCGCTGTCCTTGGTGCGGTCAGTTCCCACACGATACTGTGTCGCCAGATAATTGCCGCGGAGATTTTCCAGACAGAGCTGATAGCCTGCGGCAAAATCCATATTGTTGATTCTCACCCAGGTGGGCAGATTCGCCAGTGTGTATTTGCCGTCTGCATCTGTGCTTGTGCTGGCTGTATACGCCGTGCCGTTCGGCTGCCACTGGCTGCCGTCATAATAATATTGTATTGCCTTGACGGTAACATTTGCAATTGCCGCCTTGTCCTCTGCGGTATTCGCCGCATCATCTGCTTCGTCCTGCATGCCGTCATAGTTGTGGTCGATCCAGATCCGTCCGGAGATGTCCCCTACTGCCAACTGTGTAAAGCCGGCATCATAACCGGAAACATCTTCCTTTCGGAGAATATCTCTGCCGTCCACTGCATAATCCGTGCTGTCTGTATCCGCAGCTGCACAAACAAAATAGGTGTCTTTCGTCAGATAACGGCTCTCCGCATCCAGATCGCTGTCCCTTGCGGGATCATCGCCCTGCCGGTACCAGGTAATGGTGTAATTGTCCGGCACTTTGCCTGTCATTTTCAGCTGATAATAGCAGAGGTAGGTTTCGCCGTTTGCATTACAGAACGTATCCACATTGTCAAACCGGTACTCGCCGTTGGCATCAGAATTCTTCTGGAATATGCCGGTAGGCTGATAGTTGCCGTTGGCATCGCGGTAGTACTGCTCCAACGTAATTTCTACGCCGGAAATGTTTCCCTCGCCGGTATCCTGCAAGCCGTTGTAATTCGCATCGTCCCAGACACGTCCAACGATCTGTGCCTTTTCGACCTGCTTCAAGCCGCCGTTCCAGTCTGTCTGGGCTGCGGCATCTGCAATGTCATAGTCACTGCCGTTGTAGTGCTTTCGGTATGTCAAATCGGTTTCTGTCTTTGCCTCAGCAGCCAGAATCAGATACTGATCCGGTGCTGTCAGATAGAGGTTCTCGCTCTGATACGGATTTTCAAGTCTTTGGAATTTGCTGTCGCCGCCTGCCTTGGTAATGCCGTAGGTGATCTTACCGTCAGCGTCCTTCGGCAGTGCGTCCAGCTTCAACCGATAGCCAGCCAGATACCGCTCGCCGCCGATCTCCACAAATGTGGGAACATTTTCGAAATGATAGTCCCCGTTGCTGTCGGTGTTTACAGTTGCAGTGTAATTTTGCTGTGCTGTCGGCAGCCATGTGGTGCCGTCCCAGTAATACTGTTCCAGCGTCATCGACAAGCCTTCCATGCCAGCTTCTTCCGCCGCCATGCCGCCGTCATAATCGGCATCATTCCAGATTCGTCCGCTGACAGATGTTGTCTGGAACGCCCGAACGCCGCCATGGTACTCGTTCCTGCTGTCACGGCTTTCTGTGATGTCGTAGATCGTATCCGTATCCGGAACTGCACTGTAAGTGCGGTCGTAATACGTGTTGTACTGCGGTGTGTTTCCGGTATGCTCTCCGGTAAACGGCTGTGCCTCTGCTGCAACGATCAGATACTCCTGCTCGCCCATGAGAGTGAGTTCACCGTTCTTCCAGTGCAGCTTGTTGTCGTTAGCAAGTACAGTAACTGCATTGCCGTCCGGCAGTGCATCTAAGTGCAGCTGATACCCAGCCAGATACCACTTTCCGCCGACTTCCGCATAAGTGGGAATACCTTCAAAATGATACAGACCGTTGCTGTTGGTCACTGCTGTCATAGTCGCCGCAGTCTTTTTCCAGGTCGTTCCGTCCAGATAATACTGATACAGTGTCAAATGGAGATCGCCGCAGCCGCTTTCGCTCAAATCCATTGTGCCGTCATAATTGAGGTCGTTCCAGATTCGTCCGTCCATTGCCGCAGTCTGTATGGATTTCAGTCCGCCGTTGTATACGCCGTCAGAATCTCTTGCGGTAACAATATCATAATCGACATTGTCGTACTTCCGCACGTAGTATTCGTGGAATCCTGCCTCCTTGCTTCCGAATGCACCGCGAGCAGCCTTCCTTGCCAGCAGGATATACTCGTCCGGCTGGTTGAAGTCCACCGTCTGATCTGCATTCGTTTCCTGAGATGCTGTCAGCAGGTCACTGTTGATGCAGCTTCCTGTGGGATCCAGCACCTGATACTTTGTCACCGCATAACCGTCCGGTACCGCGTTCAGCCGCAGACGATAGCCTGCCAGATACATCTTTCCGTCAACCGTTACAAACGTCGGCTGCTTGGAGAACTGATATACTCCTGTGTTTACCGCAGTCTTTGCGGAGAGCGTCTGATGCAGCTTCCAGCTTCCGGCATCGTCCAGATAATACTGATCCAGATAGACCGTCTGCTGTGTTGCCATTGCCGTTTCACCGGTTTCCTGCAAGCCGCTGTAATTCTTGTCGAACCAAACCACGCCCTGAATCTTTCCGGTTTCGAACGCCTTCAGACCGCCGTTATAAATGTCGGTCACGTCTGCATTCAATATGGAATCGTATTCCTTGTTTGTGACAGCATCAGTCAGATTATAGGGAGCGTTGCCTTGTGCCGGCTGTGCTGTCAGGAAGTAATCTCCATTGTCCGGTGCAGTCAGATAATTCGTTTCTGCGATCCAGTCGCTGTCTGTTTCCGTGGCATCTGTTGCCTGACGATACCGTGTCACTGCATATCCCGCCGGCACAGCCGCACGAATGCGGTAATATGCCAGCTGATCTGTGCCGTCAACCACAAAGTGGGTCGGCACCTTGGCAAACTGATATACGCCTTTGGCATCAGTTTTCACAGTCATGTCATTGTTCATGTGAACAAACTGCTTTACGGCAGCATCATAGCGATACTGTTCCAGAGTGACAGAAACGCCGCTCTTGCCCTTTTCACCGCTGTTCAGAATGCCGTTGTAATCCGTATCTTCCCAGATCCTGCCCTTTACTGCCGCAATGTCGCGTTTTTTCAGACCGGCATTCAGATTTTCATAATCTCTTGCTGTTACCAGATCATAGTACTTCTGCTGTGCAGTATTCGGCGTGTCGATATTTTTGATGTTCGTGCCGCAGACATATGCCCAGTTGTAATCCGTATACGGTTCTGCATCGTTGGACTGTGTGCCTGCCTTTGCCTCCCGTGCCGGAATCAGCATTTCGTGATTGCCTTGCAGCACAGTAACCGGCAGGTCACCTGTCCGCTGGCTGTCCTCGACACCATCGGCATCGGTCACATACAGTTTGCTGTAAACCTTTGACGGATCTGCATCATTCCAGTACTTCGTTGCCGCATAATCCTTCGGCATTGTTTTCAGGAGTACCTGATAGCCTGCCAGATACCTTACGCCGTCCTTTTCCACATAGGTGGGAAGATTGCTGAACGTGTAGGTTCCGTTTGTTTTGGTTTCGTGTGTCTGGAATACTGCATTTTCCGGCACCCATTTGTCGCCGCGATAGAAATACTGCTGCAAGTTTACAACTGCCGGATTTTTGCTGTTATGATATGCTGCTTCGCCGTCGTCCTGAATACCATTATAGTTGGTATCCTCCCAGACCACGCCGCTGACAGAGGCGGTTTCAAATGCTTTCAGACCGCCGTCATAGCCGTCATAATCCTTTGCCTTGATGTAATCGTAGGCGTAATCATGATTTCCGTCGTGCACTGCCGCATCATCATAGAGAATGTACGGTTCAAAATAGGTGTTTCCGTCAATGCCTGCTTCTGTTTCCGGCTGGGACTTCTTTGCAGTGATGAAATAATCACCGTCAGCCGGAGAGGTCAGATAGGACACGATATCATAATCTGTATATCCTGCTCCGTGCTGTCCGTTCTGCGAGATCAGATGGCTGTCCACCACTTGGGTTTCCGCATCGCCGTTCTGCCGATAGCGGGTAACAGCATAGTTTTCCATGCCGCTGGGCAATGGCAGCAGCTTCAGACGATAATGTGCCAGCACCTTTTTCCCATTGATTTCCGCATATGTGGAAACACCGGAGAATGTGTACTTGCCGTCTTCATCAGTTTTCACAGTACGGTTTCCGCTTGTTACCGGAACATATTTGCCGTTTTGCAGCACATACTGTTCCAGCTGAACAGTCGCTCCGGCAATTCCCTTTTCATAGAATTGAGTCGTGCCGTCCACATCGGTCACGGTATTGCGGATACCGTCATAGTCGAATGCCTCCTGATATTCTCCGGCTGCATTCCTGCCGTTGTCCTCCCACAGATAACCGGTTACTTCAGAAGTCTGAATCTCCGTAAAGCCGCCGCTGTAGTCCAGCAGACGCTGTGCTTCGCCGGTATCATAATGGGTGTTCTTATAGTCGATGACGTTGCTGTTCTGGTTTTTCGTTTCTCCGGCAATGATAATGATGTCGTCTTCTTTATCATAGTTGTGATAGGTTGCTGTAACATTGCCGTCTGCATCATACTCAAACCAGTCATCACCAATGAGAGAGTACTGCATATTACCGGTATATTGCAGGTCACTGTTTTCCGTAGAACGGCTGTTCGGATACTGCTTATACTTGGTGATCGCATACTTCTGGTACAGCTGGGGATTCTTTGCCGGATCAACGTACAGCCGATAGCCAGCAAGATATTCCCTGCCGTCCTTTTCGTAGTAACTGGAAACATTCTGGAATACATAAGAACCGGATTCCGAAGTTTTTATGTCGCGTTCCCCACCGGTAATGGCTACCCATTTTCCGGTATCGCCGTCATAGTAGAACGGCTGCAAGGTCACGGTCACACCCTCGATACCCTTTTCAAAGGTATCCCGAATGCCGTTATAGTTTTCGTCGTCCCAGATCCACTGTCCGATAAATCCACGGGAGCCGTCCACAAATCCCAGAGAAATGCTTCTGTTGATCTGGAAGGTCTGACCGTCATTTTCATACAGCGGCTTCTGGTTTTTGTCGTAAGGCACACCAGTCAGGAACGGCCGTGTGCGGAAATTGTTCACCGCCTTGGTCAGATCGTTATCATCTGATGTTTCCAGCGGATCGTTGTGCAGAACAAACGGCGAAGGCTTATACGGGATAACAGAACTGCCCTCATATTTTGCCACTGCCACATAGTTCTTGTTCGGATACAGACGGAACTGATAATAGCCTTCATCACTGGTGCGGACGACTGCCGGATTTCCGTCACCGTCTACCGCAATTTCCGATGCGATGTTGCCGTCTGCATCGACTTCGTGCATTTCCACCGTCACATCTTTCAGCTTCTTTTCGGCTTCCTGCATGATGCCGTCGCTTTCGATGGTGCCGTTGTTGTCTGTTTCATCGACCCATGCCCAGCCGCCGTAAGTGTATCCTCTGGAAACACCCAGCATATAGGAAGTCATGGCGGTGTCATATGCCTGATGCTTTGTCAGATCTTCTTCCACCGCATCTACATGAATCGGTGCCGTCTGTACGATCAGCTGTCCGGACGAAGCCTTTTTGTTGGCAATTTCGTTGGCAACTGCCGTATGGTCATCTTCTGTGCGAATGCCGGTATAAACGACATTTCCGTCACGGTATACTTTCAGTGCTGTGCCAGTCTGTCCCAGTTCCCGTGTTGTAACCGAGTACTGATCGTATCCCTGCGGCAGTGTATACCGCAGCCGGTAATCTCCCGGTGTCAGATTCGACAGCATGAAATAGCCCTGATTTCCGTAATAGTCGCTTTCGGTGGTATAAGTCACCGGTCCGTCAAACGTATACTGATAGGAATTGGTGTTGTTTTCTACAATGGTTTTCGGCTGACCAGTTTCCTCGTCAATGACAACATAACGTGTCTTTTCCGGATTCGGGTTACTGTCAGGATCCGGATCGGCAATCACTGCCTCACCGTTGACGTTGACGGAATAGCCCTTCTTCGTCAGCAGTTCCACCTTTACGCCATTGATACCCGGATCGTCCGGCTTTCCGTCAAAGTCAATATCGGTCGTCCATTTGCCGGTAGGCAGCAGCCGTCCGTTGGCAGACATCTCATATTCTGCTTCGTTACACTGAGCGTCATAGTTGAGGTCGCTCCAGACATAGCTGCCGATATAGCCCTTTCCGCTGGGGGCAGAAATATAGGCACCGGCCTGTGTGTTTTCAAAGAGCTGATAGTTCTTGCCGATCGCACTTGCAGAATCATAGCCGGAAGCAAAGGTGTTCCATTGTGTCACACCCTCTACCTGCTTGCGAATACTCTCCGCAGATGCTGCACTTTCATTCTCGTCCTCAGTTGTAGGTGTACCAACATACTTCGGCAGATTCAGCGGTGCATGCATCTCATAGTAGAGTTCCATACGGTTCTTTTTGTCCAGTCTGGTGTCGGCATTATTCATCTGTGCCCAGATCGCACGGATCCCCCGTACCAGCCGATCGTATTCGGCATCAGAGATCCTGCCGGCTTCGTGATCGCCGATCAGTTCAGACAGCTTGACAAAATACGAATTCTTTCCGTTTACATCTTGATACAGACTCCGGTAGAAATTGTTTTTCTCGGTATCCATCAGATTATCTGCCGGCTTCGGGAGGATGCTGACATCCTGCAGCACATAGCTACCGTTCTTCTTGATGATTGGTCCGACCCAGACGGTGTACATAGACGGATCCAGATTTACTGTACCGCTGGTGGATACCTGCTTCAGCTGCACGGAATCCGGAATCAGATAACCGTTCCACTTCGATTTTCGGGGTACGTTTGAATCAGTTGCCTTGGTGTCATCTGCATAGGGCAGCACATCATAAAACAGCAGCGTCTTATACTCGGTATCCGAATCTGAACTGTTCTGCATGGAAATGGAGTAAGAGTAATTGCCGCCCTCCTGTACCCGAACTGGAATTGCCGCCTTTACGGAATCCAGATCGGAAGTGGCTGTTTTCATTTGTGTGACATTATCGATCGAAAGCAGGGTGATTGCCTGTGATGTGATCGTCAGTGTCATATCGCCGCTGCTTTTGTTGTCGTTGACATCATGGCTGTCTACTTCATAGGCAACGATCTTGACTTTTCCCTGCTTGTCCGGAATATACGGCCGGAAAGAACCGTTTTTAAAACCATATGCCTTTGCCTGCATCAGTTCCGCAGAAACGATGTTACTGTTGCTGATGTCCAGCGGCACCATGAGTTCTACCACAATACGCTGTCCCGGCTCCAGAGTTCCGGAGAACTTGAAGTTGACGATCTTCCGGTTCAGTACATTGGTGGAGATCGGTTTTGTCACAAAGTAGGGGTTGGGGTTCTTCTGCGTGTCCATAGCGACTTCGGTGTTTGTCACGTCTGCATACGGGAGTTTTTCCACGTCTACGTCTGCCAATGAAACATCACCGTTGTCTTTCAGGGAAACAAATTCACCCTTTTCGTTTTCAATATGCCATGTCCACTGCGGTATCACATCGTCCAGATTCTTCGCAGGCGTTACCACTTGATTGTCGCTGTTCTTTTCCGCAGTGCTGGTGTAGTGATCGCCGACGAAATAGCCGTCAATGCTGCCGTTGGAGTCGTCCTGATACTGCACATACTGGAATGCGTCCGCAGAGAGCGATTCCAGATACGGCAGTGCCAGAGAAACCGTAGGATCAGACAGCTTGTCTGCCTCTGCATTTTTCCGGTTATACGTACTTGTGTTCAGCAGTTCCTGACTAAGATTCTTATAAGTCACTGTATATTTCAGCATCTTGCCGGTACCGCTGGAAATACCGCTGGTATTGGAATCCCATTTGTATTCCTTGTTTGCAGCACCGCTGAAATACTTGGCATCAATATCGATACCCAGCCACGGCAGCTGCGGATCCAGATAGAAGCCCACTCTGGACTCATCACCGGAAACCGCATACTTGAAGTCATCGCTACGCAGGATCACGCTGGCGAAATGGTTATTGTGTACAGAATTGGAGATAGACGGGTCATTCGGTGCAGTGGTAAATGCCACATGGGGGCTGTTTCCCTTGATGCTTTCGCTCAGTGGCTCCAGACCATAGTGATACTTGTCCACATCGTTGCGGTCCTGTCTGCCCTCTGTGGTGTCGTCTGCATCTGCATTCACATACAATCCCTTCGGCACCGGAAAATATCGGGGTGCCTCTGCGTTGGTCAGCCGGACCTGAGTTCCGGAAATCGTTTCCGTAAAGCCCTCTGTCCGAATCACCCAACGCACCTGACGAATGGATTTTTTCAGATTAAGCTGTGACAGCTGCTGCTGGAGCTTCTGGTTGGTGCTGTCAAAACGCAGGTTGTCGGCTTCCAGTGAAATCGTCTGGTTTGCGTTCAGTGCATAGCCCTGTTCTTCGCCGATACGTACCCACCAGCTGGTTCCCTTGCCGTTGTTGGCACAGGCATTTGAATAAATGCCGTCGTCCTGCTCCGTTTCCGGTGCAAGGAATGCTTCTTCATTGGCAGGGTTCGTGCTGATCAGCACATACGGATACACTTTCAGGTGCTTTTCCAGAATGTCATGAACCAGCTGCTGGTCTGCGGCATACTCGGTTTCCAGTGCACCTGCTGACGGAATCGCCCAGTTACCGGTAGAAATTTCCGTTACATTCGGATAAACCAGCTCTGAAACGTGAGGCAGCACACCCGGTTTGTTGACCGGTGCCACCTTTGTGGTACCACGCAGCGTTGCGTAGTTTGCCAGATTGTAGTTGACCACGAATTCGTTTACCGATGCGGTATCATTAGACACCTGATCGACATAGCTGACAGTTTTATAAATCTGCTTAATATGCGGGTCTTCCGCAATGATAATGGAGGAGTTCGGGTCGTTGACACGCACACGCTCATAGTTCAGATCTGCACGCACCGTGGTTTTCGGTGCAGTAACAGTAACTTTCGCAGAAGAAGCAGTCAGATAGATCTCACCCGGCACAACGCCGTCAAAGGGTTCGATCTCCGGAATGGCATCGTTCTTTGTACGGTTGGTATCCTTCACCCGCACCGCATTTTGCAGCTGCATGCCCTCCATAGTCTGTCCGGTGAAGTTGAAATCATAGGTATCATATACAATGTCACTTGCCGGCACTTCCTGCCGCTGTTTCTTTTCATAGACGATATTGCCGTAGTCGTTGTAGACATAGCCGTTCTCGTCCTGCTTCGGCATCAGGCAGCCGCCGCGGGTGTAGTACTTGCCGTCTGCATCACGTTCTGCAAACAGACCGTCCTTTGTAATGGCGAACTTGCCGTCTGTCTGTTCGAACGTTGCATAGACCTTGGCATAATAATCCTCCCAGCTGCTGTCCGTATCCGCCGGCAGTTCCAGATTGTCGATTCGTGTCTTGATTTTAAAGTTCAGCGTGCCGTTGAAATAGCCCGCCGGATGACAGCCTGCCACATAGGTGTTGTCATTTGTGCAGTCGAAGCCGTCATCTTTCGGCGTGGTGATCTCGAATACCAGCGTTTCACCGCCACGCTTTGTGGCAGAATCTGCCCGTGTCAGTCCGTCCGCCGTATTTTCTGCCGGTGCAACATCTCCGGCAAAGTACCGCTGTGTCAGCTCAATGCCCCAGCCGGCAGCCTTTGCCTCTTTCATGGTAAATGTCTGCTTTTTCCCCGACTTATCGGTGTATTCCAGATAGTAGTCGTCCAGCAGATTGTCCTCGTCCCAGTACCGTACATTTTCCGGCAGCTGGAATGTGACAACCATTTTAGCGTGGAAGATGCTTCCGCGGTAACGATAGTCTGCCTCCGACTGGCTGGAAACCTTGGCACTGTACCAGAGAATATCACTGTAGTCAAAGTTTTCCCCGTTGTTCTGATACTTCTGACGGGTTTTCACTTCGTCCAGATCTTCCTTGTTTCCGGCAAAGCCCTTTTCGCCTTCTTCGGTCTTTTCAGCAGCTACCATGTTCTCCGCCTTTAAAGACGGAGTCTGCGTGCGGATCTTCAGCGTATTCACAACGCCGGAATCCTGCATCACATTGGCAGAAGTAATATCCTGGAAAAGCATATCACTGCTGTTGTCACGCAGTGTCACATCGCGGTTCAGTGCGGAACGAATTTCCTCCGACAGCGGCTTGTCCTTTCGGTACTCGTCCATTTCCATGGGATCGCTCTCGGCGTACCGGCTCATGCTGCCCAGCATATAGGTACCTTTTTCGTACTTATGGGTCAGCAGAACGTAAGGATCCGGATTGGTGGTCGAAAGTCCGTCCTTGTCTGTATCCGGACGCATGGGCAGCGTATCCTGAGAGGAATCATAGTACACTCTCTCGCTGTAGTATTGCATCAGTACTTCTGTATCGGTTGCTGCAACTGCGTCCTTTCGCTTGTCTGCACTCCGGTAATCATACGTATCATAAGCGTTTACAGCTGCTCTCAGATTTACCGGCGAGCATACCTTGTATAAATTTCCGGAAATGTCGTTGTCCGTGATAAACTGGTACGCATTCACTCTGCTGGAAACATAGGAATAGTTGTTCAGGTAATTTTCCAGCAGGTCTTCGTCTTCCACACCGTTGATCACATCGTCCGGCTCTGCATAAGTAAAGGTCTTGATGCAGAAATTGTACAGACTGCCATTCCGAATCGCAGCGTCCTTTTCCCGCTTTTCTGCCAGTTCCGCTGCGGTCATTGCCTTTTCGGTATCGTTTTCTTCCCTGGCAAAAATCTGTACCACATACCGCTGTGTGGAATCGTCATAGTAGACTTCGGTATCATAGAGTGCCTTCTGATCTGCCAGATTTTTAATGGCATCTTTGTCGTACAGTTCCCAGTTCAGAGGCTTGTTATTCTTGGTGTTGTCCGTGGTATAACGGGAGCCGTCTGCCGCAACCGGAACAATGCCATAGGGCAGAATATTCGTGATGACCGGCAGAGAAAGCAAACCCTTTTGCCCGCCGTCTGTGCCATAGCTGTGCAGCGTCTTTTCATGGTTATAGCCTCGTATGCCGACACTGCCGCTGTAGCCGTACTGGTCCCAGTAATAATTGTTCTCCACATGAACATTGATCCAGTTGACTTCACCCTGTGTTTCGGTGTAGTACTGCTCTACGTTTTTGCCGTACATCTCGGTTTCATTGCTGCCGACAGTTTCGCTGATGGTTGTCCAGCTGCGTACCAGAGGTTTCCGCAGCACGGCTCTGGTGCCGGTTTCCGCGTAGAACATGGTCTTACCGCTGCTGTAACGGTCGATGCTGTCATTGCTGGTAAAGCGATAGCCGCTGCCGTCTGCTACGACTTCCTTGTTCTGGATATTGTAGCCGTTGACAGAGGGCATATTCGGAGAAGATGCCAGATACTTCAGGTTTCCGAGCTGCCCGTCACCGGTATAGCCGTACCAATACAGCGGACTCCAGAGGTAATCCATGCCGTACAGCTGGTTATGCTTGGTCAGCGTCTTGGTGGAACCGTCCCAGTGATCGATGTCATAGATCTGATAGTACAGATGATTCTGGCTACCCTCTGCCACATAGGGCTGGGTGAGAACACGATCGTACCATGTGCCGCTTGCCGTATCGGTGTATACTCTTGCCGGAAGTGTCACCCGTGTGATATAGCCGAAGTCGCTGCCCCTGCCGTACCATTTTTTCAGTGACTGTTTTACAGTGATCTTCACCACATACGGGGTGTATTCCTTTGCGGTATAGTATCCGTCTGCACCGTCTGTGATGCTTGTGTTCTGTGCCGCATCCCGCATTGCCTTTGGTGCAAGATACTGCGGATTTTTGTCTCCCGGTTTCTGAATGATCTCTGCGGTAACATATGTCCCGTCGATCTGGGAGAATGTATTTGCCTTCGTGTCGCCGGTGTTGGTATACGCCAGTATCTCAGATGTATCCAGCGTCCCGTCTGCATTCATCACCGGTTTCATGCCATAGGCATAGGTATACAGGAATGTCACACCGTCCAGATCCCAGTCACCGTAGTTATACGCCTGAAGCTGTACCTTGACATCTTCATCATATTCCAGCGCAGCCGCACCAGACCGGTCTGTTACCTCATGTACACTATTATAATAGGAGTTTAATCCATTTCCGTTGGAGTATGTTCCGAAATACGGGGAATTCGGGTCGCAAAGCACATTGGTGTGGTCGCCGTTTGTCTTTTCGTACTGGATATTGCTTGTTACAAATTCCGAGCTGGTAGCAAGCCATGCCTTTTGCAGGTGCAGACGTGTCTCGCTCCATACAACAGGTGTATTCTTTGCGACCTCCAGATTTGCCCAATCTGCATAGTCCTTGTTTCGCTTGCCCATTGCCAGCCGGAACCAATCTCGGTTTGCACCGCCTGCCATGTACTTCACGGTCTTGGGCAGCTGCTGGAGCTGGTCAGCCATTTCAATCGTGGAATTGGCAGTATATTTCACCGTCTGCATATTCTTTGCAGTCTGTGAATCCTCGTCCAACAGCGTGTTGTTCTGTCCGCTGATGCTGCCGCTTGTGGTGGAAGAACCCGGAATGTGGGTAATGGTCTGATCCAAAAATTCCCACATATCCACCTGTGTATTCTTATCCGCACTGAAGCCAATATCGTGCATCAGATAGTCCATATCCATCTGGATACTGCTGTTCTGCACCTGCTTGAAATTACTCCAGACGTTTCCGGTATCAGAGAATCCGCCGGTCAGCATCGGATAAAGATTGCCGTTCGTAGAGGAACTATAATAATTATGATAAATACTGTTCTGATAATACTCACCAATGCGGGGGAAATATGCTGGGTGCAGTCCGTCACCGCCTGCAACAGATGCGGTGGTATCGTCTGCATAGGTGGATGCAGTGTACACCATAGGCAGGTCTTCTTCCCGAATGGTTGCTGAGTAGCAGAACTCGATCTGTTCTCCCGGCTGCAAAACGAAGTCCGCATCGGGAGCATCTTTGTAACGCAGCCGCAGTTCGTATACTGTAAAGGAAATCTGATATGTGGAGTTTTCGTCCGGTTTCAAATCTGCAAATGCCTTTTGTGTTGCATTTTTAGAATTGAACCCGTCTGTATAGGTCATCTTTCCGCCGTAGTCATACCCATTTTGTGCGGTTTTGGCTGCCAGATACAATTCTATATTGCTCAGATCTTTCTCGCTGCCGTCCGCATTCAGCAAACGCAAATGGAAATTGGGTATGCTGTCGCCGACCCCATACGAATCGTACAAAGTCTTGGCAAAATATTCCGGTACCTTATCATAGATCACCGGATTGATGAGCCTGCCCTCCTCACCTGCCTGTTTTCCGCTGCTCAGTGCGGCCAGGTTGTTTTTCAGTGTTACCTTCTGCCAGATCGTGTCTTTCGGACGATAGCTTGTTTTCTGTGCTTTCTTTTCCTCATACACTGCCGCAGCATCGCTCTCGGAAGAAAATGTCTGGGTGTGGAACGATGCAATGGGGTTTTCCCGATAAACCTTAGGATTCAGGACTTTGGTGTCTGTCAGGTATGCCGTGTGCTCTGTCGGTGTTTTGGCAGATGCCACACTGCTGCCGCTTTCAGTCACCGTCACTGCATTTTCGTTTTCACTGTGAATGTGCTCATAGGTGTTGGTGGCTGTGAAATACTGGGTATAGGTATCTGCTCTCACGCCTGTGCCGTCTGTGACATCCTGGTATCTGCCGACACCGGTCAGTGTCACATTTTGCAGAGCCGCTTTTGCCTTGGAAGTACCACTGTACGCAGTGGTCGTATCAAAGCCCTTGAGATCGTAGTACACCCAGCGAACGCCCACAACATTCGGCAGGTCGGCGGCTGTCATTTTCGCAGTTGCGACTTGATCGGTGGTGCGGGAAGCATCGTAGTCGTAAGACTTCCATGTCACCTCTACACCGTTTTCGTTCGTCCGGAATGCAATGTTTTCGTCTTCTGCAAACCGCGGATCTGTAATCGGCTCTGCAACGGCATAGAGCACTTCCACTCTGCCGAACTTGTCTGCTTCTTCTGAAACCGTATAAGGGCTTGTCAGCTCGAAGCCGCGGTAGAACATATCGCCGCTGTCCTTGGAACGCTTTTCCAGGAAAGAAACGTCTACCGTGTAGGTATCGCAATGGTGACCGGTTTCATTGTACAGGTCGCTGACTGTCAGCACGGCACCCTTTCCGTCGTAATTCTGCTTGATGTTGTTTACCTGATAGGAAAGCGTTACCGGTGCAGCAGACTGATAGGTCAGTTCGTTCTGCACGTGTGCATAATACTGTGTCTGCTTGTCTGCATCAGCCTTGGTATACCGGTAGTAATAAGACAAGCCTGCACGGTCGGTCGTCGTCTTGTTCCAGTAGTATCTTCTGTCTGCATTCGGCAGATGTGTTGAACTGGTGGTATCATAGATCGCATACTGCGGATAGCCGTGCTTGGGGGCAGCATGAATTTTGAGATCCGGTGTGCCGACAGTGACAGCATCATAGCTGCCGCCGTTTTCCGTCAGCTGTGTGGTCACACGCAGGTAAACTGTCTCGCCCGGCTTGATCTGGTCATCGGATTTTGCACCCTTGCCCAGTTCTGCCACCAGCCGCCGGTATGCAGTTTCTGCCGGCTCTGCTTCTGCTGCTGCAAGCAGGGCATACTTAACACCCTGTGCCGCTTCGATCGTCGTGCCGCCGTCTGACAGAGCAGCGTGAATATCCGCAGCCGGAATATTCTCCGCGGCATCTTCCGTTGTCAGCACTTTTCCGTCTGCATCTACAACGTCCCAGCGAACGATTCGCTGTCCCTTTGGAACAGAGAAGTCCACTGTGGTATGTTCCAGCGGAATCAGTGCATTGTTCGGCGTGTTCACCCGAATGGTATACTCTACATAATCATACGGCATCAGGTGCAGATAGTCCACCTCATCGATGTTTTCGGTCTTGGAATCCTGATCGTACATCTTTGTGCGGGTGACTTCTGTGTTCAGCATACCCGTCAGATTCTTGACTGTATAGTCTGCCTCTTTCTTGCTGCCCTTTGCAGAACCGTCCGTATTCTTATAAATATAGGTATTGGCATTGGGGTCAATGGAGGTAAAGACTGCCGAAAGCTGGTTGGTGGTTATCTGCTCCGGATAGCTGTTGGGAGCCTTTCCAAAGGTCGGCGTGGAATTGGCGTTCCACTCGTCACCGGTGAAATCGTCCGGTGTCCGGTCGACATAAACGCCGTCATACAGGAATGCACTGGTGTTCTTGGTATGATCCGCCGACAGGTATTCCCCGTCACACAGCACAGTACTGCTGTCATTTCGGTCTGCCTTTTTCGCCTTGAAGTCCAGCTGGAAGCTGTTGACATATGCTTTGACATAGGTTTTCTGATTAGTCGTATTAGTATAGGTTCCGAGAACGCCGGAATCTGCCTGATACAGCTGCCGCAGAATCTGTTCCACATCAATGGTATAGACTTCCTCGCCCTGTACGGTTTCCGTTGTACTGACATGCACCACATAGATGCCGTCTGCCATGCCGTCTACGCCGGAGCCTTTTACCACGTTCACCGGAACGTTCGTGCTGCCCACTTGGAGTGTCAGATTTGCCACGCCGAACCAGTTGTCGTCCAAAAGGAATTTCGGCAGGTAGATATGCTCCAGCCGGTAGCGGCTGTCCATGGTGTTGGTGGTAGCCGCACTGTCAATACGTGCAGCCGCCTCCTGCCCGGTCGCATTCTGCTTGTCCTGATTGAACAGCTTCACGCGGAACAAGCCGCGGTTCGGTGTGTTGTTATCGCTCTGGCTGTAATCATAGTACAGCTTTTCCGATACGCTGCCATTCTCCGTTTGCAGCTGATACCCTGCCCGAAAATCGATCAGGTAGCCCATGATTATCGCATTGTCCGACTGCTTGTAGATTTCCTTGTCCGGTTCATAATCTGTGGAAACACTGGTTTGAGCAGTGTTCTTTCCGTACATGTCATCGTCTGTCTTGTTGATCGCATACGGCTTGCCCTGCACCAGAATATCCCATGTATTGGTATTGTGATAATCTGCCTTTTCCTTGTCGGTCAGTTCCGCAGAATAATCCCCTGTACCCGGAATATCGTACATGGTCATGCTGTAGTCTGTCACAAAAGTATCTTCGCCCAGAACCACAACATATTTTCCGCCGTCCTGTTTTACGGTATAGGTCGGTTCGATCTGCGGCTGGTTTGCTCCGGTGTCCGCATCGTCTGCGTTTCCCTCGGTGCTGCCGCCTGCATTGTCCCCGTTATCTGTGTTGTCCTGCTGTTTCGGTGTGTACTCGAAATAAATGTTCCAGTCATCGGTTTCGCCGTACATCTGTTTCAGTTCAGACACCGGAACAGAAATGGTCTGTGCCGTTCCGACAACGTCATTGTTCGTGTTCTTCGCATTTATGGTGAACTCAATGCTGTCGTCATCTCGGAAATACTGATAGATCTCTTTCTTGATCTGAAGTCCGGTAGTCAGAAAGCCCTTGTACTCATAGTCATCATCAGGGCGAATCTGCGGCAGGCTGTCAGACAGCACGACCTGATCCGTAAATGCCAGCTTGTTCACCCAGTCGTACTGGTCGGTACGGGAGTACGGGCTGTTCATTGTCCAATGGTACACATTGTTATTCGGTGCAACGCGACCTACACCGTCCCAAGTCGGGTTGACGCAAGATGTGGGAATAGTGCTTTCTTTGGTGTTGCCCTTCCGATAAAACCGGATTGCAAAACTGTTGTCCTTTCCAAATTCCGCATTGCGGTTTTCTGCCGTTCCGGGTGTTTCGCCGACACCCTTTTGTACATTGTCCTCATCGTTGACAATATGCACACGCGTGCTGGACTGCAAATGCTTTGCGGTATAGTCGAATATCTCATAAGTCCAATAGTGCCCGCAATAATAGTCATGGTGATTGGTCCAAGCATAATACTGATCTGTGAAAGACCATTCCGACTTTTCCTTTTTTGCACCGGAATCTGTACGCACCATACTTCTGCCGTCAGTGGTGTTGCCCACGGTCACATCTGCGTGTGCTGTGGCAATCGCCTCGTCCATGCGGTAGAAACGTCCGGTAACTTCAAACATTCCCTGTGTGGAGGAATTCGTCTGGTCATACCATGTGCCGTAGTCCGGCGACTTTGCCGTTTTGCCGTCATTGTTGACAGTCTGATACCGGTTGATGTCAATGGTCACAACGACCTGTGTCACCGGATTTTCCGGTTTCTTTCCGTTATAGCTCTCCGGCTTCTTATAATAGTTGGCATCGTCCGCGGAGAACATGTCCGCATCGCTGCCCAGCAGATTCAGCCGTGCAAAGCTTCCGTCTGCATTGCTCTCGTTGGCTTCATAGAGAATTTCCTGTCCGGAACGGGTACGCTTGGTACCGTCTGCATAGATTGCTGTAACCGACTGAACATAGTCTTTGGCACGGGGGTCAATTTTCAGATAGTACGCATCGAATGTGTTCGACGGCAGGTCTAATGTAATATTCACAGTTGCCGCCGTATTCAAAGATGCATTGCGCACATAGTCATACGACTGGTGTTCCTGTCCGGCAAGGGTCGGCTTTGCCTTGGGCAGATTGTTCCCTGTGTTCAGATACTGGCGGAAGTCCACAGCGAAAGAACCGATGGATTTATAGCCGATCTCCAACTCGGAGTTATCCGCACTATCTCCCCACTTCTCTTTTTCAGAGAACAGATAACCGTCTGCGCCGTGTATATGCTTATCGCTTCTCCAGGAGCAAGTCGTCATATTTTCTGTGGGCTGGGCATACTTCTTTCGCAAATGTTCCACGGCACTGGCTGCTGCGGTGTACTTCTTATCTCCGGCACTGGCATCTTTATAGAATGCCATAACAGTGGTGTCGAAATACATCTTGGAAACATAGATCGCCGTGGTGTCTTTCTTCGTTACAATATACTTGTCCTTATCGTATGCTTCTGTGATGTAGCCCTTGGATTCCCGAAAGCCGTCCAGATAGTTGTGTGTTTCCACTTCCAGCGTATCGGTCTTTCCGAACAGCGAATCGTCATAGCCGTCAAATTCAATATACCGCTTTTCCGATGCGGATTTGTCAACCAGCTTTACCAGTCTGCCGTTCAGTTCCACCTGTGTCAGGTTCTCGATGCCGAACGCCGGGAACAGCCGCGTGTCTGTATCTCTGGTAAATGTCAGTGCACCGTCTGTATATGTATAAATGGTATCCGGTGCATCTTTCGTATAAAAACCGGTAACCTTTCCGGCTTCGTCTGTTTTCGGCAGCAGGGTTACGGTTTTCTCCTGATCGTCCGCATCTTTACCAGTCAGAATGATATTGTCAAATTTGCCGAACTGATCGATCAGATCCTGATAAATTCGCAGTTCCGTGGTATGGAAACCAGTTCGTGCTTCTCCCTGCTTTTCATAGGGAACCTTGGCAATGATCTGGGTATCGTCCAGCACCGAGATGGTTTCATTGGCAAATTCCGCACGCAGCAGAAAGTCACGGTCATACGGCACGCCGAAAATGGTTTCATTTCCGTCCGTGTTGCCCGATGCCGCACGTGTGGATTCCTTCTGATCGTTATAGTAAATATGGGTGTTGACGCTGAGCCCCGGGCGGTCTACATGGAATGCCACAGATGCGGATTTTGCCTGATTTTGCATCAGTTCATGCTGCGGTGTCACCGTCATTTTCGCAGTCAGGTCATCAAACCAGTCACTTGTGCCGTAAATACGCAGTTCCGGTGCATTGCCCTGCTCCGCAGAAAGGTCGCGTTCCAGATCGGCATAGGCGATTTCGATATTTGCAAGGTATACGCCCTGTGCTTTCCAATCGGACAGGTCTACTTCCAGTTCCCCTGCCGCATTCTTATGCTTTTCCAGTTCTTCCAGAGAAATGGTCTTTACCTGTGCAGGACCGGAAACACCCTCCGGCAGGAATGCTGTCAGCTTAATGCTTTCGATTTCGCCGCTCTTGGCATAGTTGGAGGAAATCGTCACCTTGTCCGACAGATAGCCCTTTACGATTTTCGCATTGTCCTTTTCCGTTTTCACGCCTACGCTCTGGAGATCAACAGAAATCAGCGACTTCCCCGCCTTGGAATAGCAGTCAGAAGTTTCTTTGTTCTCCAGCAGGAAACCGTAGTACAGATCATTTGCCTTATTCGGCACCGTCAGGCTCTTGTTGCTGGTCTGGTTCGTTTCCGGACGATTGGCAGAGGGCGTAATGACAAGGTTGGTCTTTGCCACCTGCATAGTCGCCTTCGAAGCCGTCTTAGATGCCTCGTTGATGCTGCCAATTACCTCGAATCTCGCCGATGCTTTCAGATCACCAACCCAATCTGTCGAGCCGTACAGCTTCAGATTCATCTCCTTGAGATTGTCCAGATCTGTATTTCCGTAGATGCGTGAGAAAATGATCCGCACGCTCCGCAGACGCTGAATGGTATCCGGAACGGTATACGTAACATTGCCGTCTGCATCTGCGGTCAGGGCATCAGAACCGACCGTCAGACTGGGCACAATATTTGCCTCGGTGTCTGCGGTATAAGTTGTATTATCATAGTCGAAAAGTTCAATTTTTTCGATGGCAGCCGCCCGTCCATCGCCGATGCCGTTCAGGACGATTTTTCGGGTGTCAAAGCCCTCTATATCTTTCAGACAGTCTGTCGGTTCATTGCCGACACTGTCCATATTAACTTGCAGCAGTGCATGAGAACTGGTAGAACGGGAATTGTTGGTCAGCAGGAACTGATACCACGTCTGTTCCGTTTTGCTGCGGTTCGGCACAGCCAGTGTCGGATAAACGGGATACGCTATTCCGTTTTTATCATATCTGACAGACTGCACCGCAGAGGCTTCTGTGCCGTCCTTACGAATCGCATGTACGCTCGCTTTCAGCTCCGGCAGTACCTTGGACACGTTCAGTGTGACGGTATCCTCCACCGTCTGATCCAACGCGGTCTGGTCATGTTCGCCGAAGCTGTATGCCGTTTTCAGCACGCCATGCGGAGTGATGTCCCTTTCTGTGGTAGGCGTTCCGTGAATCTGCACATAGCAGTTCCCGTCATCTGCTGCATCGGCAAGCGGAATGCTGTCGCTGATACGCTGAAAATACACGGTCATGCCGGTGAGATAGGTCAGTGTGTTCCACGCAGACTTTGCAATTACCACGTTGCCGTTTTCATCAGTACCGTAATTCTCCAGATCGTCCAGCGTAATATCCGAATCGACCAGTGTTTCTCTGTTTACCACCTTGCCGTGCAGTACGATCTTCTCGATCTTTGCCTTCTTCAGCAGGTTCTCACTAAGCAGGATTTTCGAGGCGACCAGTCCGCCGGCAGTGTAATCCTCATCGGGATACAGACCGGTGATGTCCAGTGTTGCCGGACTGATCTCGGAAATGCTGTCGTTGGAAATCACAAAACGAGCCGCCGCGGTATCGTCATTCAGGGAAACCGTCTGCGGATTGTTTTTCTGCACCAGATCACCGATCACATCTTCATAAACGCCTACGCCGGTCAGTGCCGGTTTCGCCTTTTCTGTGCGGATAACAGCATTTGCCTGTGTGACTTCTTTCGGCTCCGAAACCCACTTGCCCTCGCCGTCCTCCGATGCCGTCGGCGGCTGGTAATAGTGCACTTCGTAAGAGGTGTCGATCTTGTTGTCATATGTCCACAGGTGCGGAAATGCACCACGCATGGTAATCAAACCGTTGAACTCGGTATAGCGTGGGATCTCCTCCCGAAATACAAATTCCACCTCGTTACAGAATGTCAGACCAGTCTGGTTGGTCAGCACGTCGCCGATTTCCAGTGTCCAGTTCTTTTCTTCTGTCACGTCGGCATCGGTATCCTGTTCCAGATGCAGCCCCAGTTCGCCGGCAGTCTTATAGACTACATCGCCGTTTGCATCGGTAAAGCCAAACCGGATAAACTGGTTGATGTCTGTTCCGTCTACCTTGAACCAGTCTTTCAGCTGAATGTCCGGATAATGCACCGTGTCATTTTTCAGGCAGATCTGAATTTCCCGTAAGTCGAAATCCTCCGGCACGTGGTCTGTCGAGATCGCGTTGAATACCGGAACGTTACCGATGCTGTTAAACCCGTCCAGATAGTATTCATCTACTGCACCGATACCCACTGTCTTGTCTGGCACTTCGTTGCCGTCTGCGTCCTTGACATACTTGTGGTGAGTAAAATTCTCCCATGTGTGCGGAGTGAAGTTAGTAGAATCTGAATCCTGTTTCGACCAGTGAATGTTGCTGCCGCCGCCGAATGAAATTGTTGTGGTCAGTCCGGAAGTGTTTTCAAATCCGGTGCTGCTGTTAAAGTTATTCGGATATGGGATCGCAACCATGTATTTTCTGGCAAAATAATGCTTTTCATTAGGATCACTCTGGTTCAGTTCTTCTGCTTTCTCCTTAGAATACAGGGTATGGGACTTGTCCGATACTTCCTTTTGCAGAATAATCGTACCTGTACCGGAATAGCCATATGGGATAGTTTCCGCAGGGATATTCGAAAAATGTTCCAGATCCCACTGGGTTTTCCAGTCCGGTGTATCGGTGACATCATAGACCAGAATGCCGCCCGCATTGGGCTTTCCGATAAACTCATGATGCTGGTAAAAATCAGCCGAAAAATCTTTGTTCTGCGTGTCCGGATCTTCCTTTTCCCAGCAGAGAAGATCTTCGTCCAGAACGCTCCGCATCTTGTCCGCATTGTACTGTGCCTGCAATGTGATCAGATAGTTATCGATTGTACTGTCCAGTTCTTCTGAATCATTCTGCACTGTGACTTCGTACACCATGTAGTTATACTTCTGCCACATGACAGCCTGACTTTTGTCAGTGCTGGCATTATTCAGCTGCACAGTAGGAACGCTTTCAATTTTCGTGCTCCACTCCAAGTTGGAGTTGACAAATGTAACCGTACGCTGGATTTTGGTGCTGGTGTCCAGTTCATCGGTTGACCACCCGTTGCCGATCTGCGTATTGCCGGAATCATACAGCCCGTCATAGGAAAATTTCATTTCCAGTGTTGCCGCAGCATTTTCCGGAATGCTTACCGCATTGCTCGCCGTGTAAAACTGCATGTCAAACTTCGGCGTACAGTTTCCGCTAAGGGAATCATAGGCATTTTTCAGAGTGATTTTTCCGCGGACATAACTGTTGTTTTCCACTTCCGCTCCGCTTGCATCATAGACTGTTGTCGCATTGCCGAAAGTGCTCTTGTCGTTCAGCTTTGCTTCCATGCCGATATACTCCCCTGCCTGCTGTTTGGCAAAAGGAATTTCCTCCAAGCTGTTCACCTGTACCAAAACGCCGCTGTCATCCCAATACAAATACGGCAGCGTCAGTTCCAGATTCTGCCCGCGAACATAGCCTGTGGAAAAATTCGGGACAATATTCACAGTCAGCAGTGTTTGCTGCTGCTTCTGGATCATGTAGAAGCTGCCGACACCGTCATTGGTTTCCGGCGTCAGCGTTGCACCGTTTGAGGTAACGGCTCCGAAACCAACCTGAAATGTGCCGGAATTTCCCAACGCTGCTGCCGCCGCAAAAATCGTTCCCCAATTGCACGAAGTCAGCACCATTACGGCTGCCAGCATGCCATAAATGACACGCTTCCATATACTGATTTGTCGATACATTTCAATTCCTCCTGTCACGTGACACCATTATTTTTGTGTCAATCATCTTCATAAGCCATATTCCTGAGATTTCAGCAATTTAGTTGAATAAAATGGCTAATTTTCTGCTTTGATTTTTATTTTGAATTGTGCCTTTTGCACATTTTCTGTAGTTTTACGTTTACTTTAAGTATAACACTTTTATGTGAAATTGTCAATATCTATTGAAGAAAACCGCATTATACCAAACCGGCAGCTGTGCTTTGTGCAACATTCCCTTAAATTCCCTGTGGTAGTTGTTTCAATTTGTTTTTTCTCCCTTTGGATTCTGTTTTGAGAAGCCGCTTTTTTTCCCTCCTGATATTACTAAGACAATGGAGCATGGCAAAATGGGAAGGTTGCAGATGTAAACTTTATATGAATTTTTAAAAAGAAAAACGGCATGCAAAACCGGTTATTTCACCGGATTGTATGCTGCTTAGGGAAAATGATTTTAAGGCAATACCGCACAAAGATTGTGCGACAGATGCGTCGTCAAATTTTTCG
>OFMT01000699.1_pt1 | contig 29056 bp, 27 predicted proteins | sample 1541891 | NCBI WGS metagenome assembly OFMT01 (sample SAMN04209230, study PRJEB22552) | human gut metagenome | biome: gut; material: feces | host: Homo sapiens | place: USA: Oklahoma | reverse complement strand
TCTTATGGATGATGGTAACTCCAACTTCATTTGCTGCAAAAGATTTATCTGCTTCTTTCATTGATAAAGCTGGTAAATCTCATGGTTATACTTTAGGTGATTTCATTAATGTGACTGGTGAAGCTGCTAAACATAAAATTACAGCTGATAGCTTTACTTACAGCGGTATTTTATCTAACTACACTGCTGCAACTGGTTTATTCACAGGTTTAATTGTTGCAATCGTTGGTATGGAACTTTACAACATGTTCCGTAAGAATGATGCATTAAAGATCAGAATGCCTGAACAGGTTCCACCTGGAGTTGCTCGTGCATTCGAAGTATTAATTCCAACTTGCTTAACTGCAATCGTTGTTGGTGCTGTTGGGCTAGTATGTCAGTTAGCTACTGGTTCTGAATTAAACGCATTTATCTTTAATGTCGTTCAGAAACCATTACAGAGCTTAATTGGTAACAACATCTTTGCAGTTGCTATTCTTTATGTAATTATCTCATTATTCTGGTGCGTAGGTATCCATGGTAACAACATGGTTGCTGCTGTTAAGGAACCAATCTTCAGACCATTACTATATGCTAACACAGCTGCATATACTTCAGGTGCTGCTCAGAAGGACATTCCATATGTAATGAACTTAACTATGTTACAGATGTTTGGTGAATTCGGTGGTTCTGGTGTTACTATCGGTTTAGTAATCGCAATTCTTATCTTCTCTAAACGTGAAGATAACAGAACTATCGCTGGTATCTCTGTCGTTCCAGGTTTATTCAACATCAACGAAACTATGACATTTGGTGTGCCTCTAGTATTGAACCCAATTCTAGATATTCCATTTATCTTAGCTCCAGTAGTTACACTTGTTGTAGGTTATCTATTAGTTTCTAGTGGATTCTGTCCTAAGATCGTACTTGAAGTACCTTGGACAATGCCACCAGTATTCTTAGGATTCTTATGTACAGGTGGTAAACTAATGGGTGCTGTATCACAGTTAATCGTTATCGCATTATCTGTCGTAATCTATACACCATTCTTGATTGCTTACGAAAAGTATCAGGCTAAACAGTCTGAGGCTGAATAATCAATCATTTCTAGGTACTTTCTAGGCGGGAAAGTACCTTTTTTATGCGTATAAGGGAGGAAAAGTTATGTTATTAGATGAACTTATAGAATCTGGAGGGAACCTTCAGAAAGGTATTGAATTAAATAAAAAACTCAGTGATGCTGAAAAATCAATCTGTCAGTATATTATCGAACATTTAGATCAGGTGCCTTATATGTCTTCAAGAGAATTAGCACGTTTGACTTATTCTAATCCAACATCTATATTGAGACTCTCTAGAAAGTTCGGTTATGCCAATTTTAATGACTTTAAATTTGATATTGTATTAAAACTACGTGATATGCATATGCCTAAAGTTGAACTTAACAAAAATGATAGTGGTTTAGAATGTATTAATAAAACAGCACAGCTTTATGATAATGTAATCGCGCGTACAAAAAATAATATATCACTTGCACAATATGATGAAATTATTGATGTATTAAATAAATGTGAGGCAATTGATATTATCGCGACAGATATGAACGCAAATATTGCGCATTATGCGCAACATGTTTTGATGCCAATTGGTAAACCAGTTTATGTGTATGAAAATCAGGACTTACAGATACATGCTAGTCTAAATGTTCCATCAACTCATGTTGTTATCTTGGTCACTAAAACTGGCTTTAAACGACATATTCTGGATAATGCACGTATATTATGCCGTAGAGGTATTAGAACTATCGCGATTACACCAGATGATAAAGGAACAATCTCTAAATGTGTCACATATACAATCAAGGCTGAAAGCAATGAGACATTGGTGAAATTACGAGATGTTATTTTCAGTATTTCTACTAAGTTTATCTTTGATCTATTCTTTACATCTTTATGTGCTATCAACTATGAGAATACATTGAATTCGGATGAATTTTACAATAAAACTGTTGGTTAAAACAAATAAAAAGGATTGAGCCATTTGACTCAATCCTTTTGCCTTACTTAATTGTATCTAAGATATCCTTCATTTTCTTTGCTAGACCTTTAGTCTTTTCTACTGATAATGAACAGATAGCGACACGAATACCAAGATTAACTTTTACAGTAAAGATATTGTTTGCCATTAAAGCTTCATGGTACTTATCACGAGTTTCATTATCCATAGCAAGTGTAACGAAGAAACCTTCTTTATATGGGTAATACTTTAATCCTACTTCATCTGCCTCAGTTGTAAAGATATCTCCTCTTTCTTTTAATAACTTCACATATTTTAATCTTTCCTGATCATATTCTTCACCATGGTTATCTAATACATCTACAAATGTTTCCATTGCCCCATTGTTGATATTTGACCAAGTTGCACGAGCATTCTTTTCAAATACGATCTTTACCTGATTCACTGATTCTTTCTTCTGACCTAGGATGATTGCTGCACCACATCTTAAACCATAGCTTGTCATTGACTTAGATAATGAGAATGAAACAACCACAATCACATTATCGCTGATCTTGTCAAACTGACCAAAATAAGTCTTAGCTTCTTTTTGACGGCTTGAGAAATCAATATAAGCAATATCATTTAATAATACAACAGCATGAGTCTTGCTGCATTCATTTAAGAAAGTAATCACTTCATCCCATTCTTCATGAGTTAAAGAATAACCAGTAGGGTTATGACATGGGTCATTGATAACAATCACTAACTTATTCTGCTTCTTCATTGTTTCAAGACATGTTTCTTTGAAAGAGGCAATATTGAAATGATCTCCTTCAAATAAAGAATACTTAGCCATTTCAAGATTATGCATCTGAGCCATTAATGCATAACTACCCCATGCAATTTCAGGTAGGATGACAGTCTGACCTTCATCTAAACATTCCTGAATAGTCATAGATACAGCACCAGTTCCTCCTGGAGTTGCCACTACTTCATGTTCAAGATGGCTATTACCATCTAGTACCCAATCATAAGCCTTCTGTCTAAATGTAGGGTTACCAGTAAAGCTTGCTGCATATTTTGCAAGAACCTTATTATCAAGATTCTTTAAAGAGTTGAAGACACTGTCCAATGCGACAAGCTGACCTTCTTCATTATATAAAGAACCGATAGTTGCATCTACAACTTGATCAGCTCCATACTTTTCTTTCGCTTCCTTTGCTTTCGCAACAATAGTAAATACTGTATCTACTATTGGCTGCTGATTTACGCTATCTTTTACGAAATTCATACGTTATCCTCCGCTTGTTTAGTAATATAGATACTATTCTAATACGCTAATGCGTTTGAAACAAGTCAACAAAGCAATATTTATCATTTGTTTCACAAAATCATTGTATTTTAATGTACATCATTGTACACTATGTATGGCGTTATTCTCGAGTGAGAATAACGGAAAGGAGTTTGTATGAAGGATCGTTATAACCGTACAATTGATTATATGAGAATATCGATTACAGATCGATGTAATTATCATTGTAGCTATTGTAATCCAGATAAATTCAAATTTCTTTCACATAATGACATTTTACGCTATGAAGAAATACTAGATATATGCAGGGTGGCAGTTAAACTAGGCATAGTAAACTTTAAGGTGACTGGTGGCGAACCAACGGTAAGAAAAGGATATCTTTCCTTTTTAAGACAGCTCAAACAACTAGAGGGTGTGAGACAGGTAACTCTTACAACCAATGGCTTATTACTAGATGCACGTACTATGGATGAATTAAAGGATATGGGCATTGATGGAATCAACTTTTCAATAGATACACTTGATTCAAAGAAATATGCTGCAATATGTGGGCAAGATACACTTGATACAGTATTAAAAAATCTTCTTTATGGTGTTTCTGTTGGACTCAATATAAAAATCAACACAGTCGTAGGACCACTTTTTACACAAAGTGATTTAGAAAGCTTGATTGATTTTTGTGGGAATTTACCAGTGAGTCTTCGTTTTATAGAACTCATGCCACTTGGTTCAAATAAAAGAGAAAATAGAATAGAAGAAGTGCAGTCATATTTTGCATCACATTATAATATAGAAGAAATCACAGAAAGACTGGGCAATGGTCCTGCACATTATATAAGAATAAAGAATATGAAATGTGTCATTGGCTTTATTGAAGCCTTACATCATAAGTTCTGTCATGAGTGTAATCGTGTGCGTTTGTCTAGTACAGGATCATTAAAATTATGCTTATTTCATAAGAATAGTATCGCATTAAAACCTTATATAGGTAATGAAATCAAACTAGAAGAAGTAATGAGAGATGCCATTTATATGAAGCCAGAACAGCACCATTTCGAAGATGAACAAAGCGGTACTGTAATGAATCAAATAGGAGGGTAATATGGGATTTACACATTTTGATGAAGATGGCAACGCCATTATGGTAGATGTATCTGATAAAGAGATCACAAAAAGAACAGCTTATGCAAGAGGGACTATTCAAGTCAATCATGAGATTATTGAACATATTAAAAATAATACAATAGAAAAAGGGGGTGTTCTTGGTGTCGCAAGAATTGCGGGCATCATGGCCGCAAAAAAGACAAGCGATATGATTCCGCTTTGTCATATATTAATGATTACTAATGTCACTGTTGATTTTGAAATAGATGAAGAAAACAATCAGATTCATGCCTTTGCGACAGTGAAATGTAAAGGGAAGACAGGGGTAGAAATGGAAGCATTACACGCAGTAAGTGTCACATTATTAACTATTTATGATATGTGTAAGGCAATTAGTAAAGAAATGGAAATTAAAAATATTCATTTATTAAAGAAAACAGGTGGAAAGAGCGGTGAATTCAATTGGCAGGAAAAGTAGAAGCAATTTGTATTAGTGAGAAGAAGGGAACTGAAAAGAAACCTATACAAGAAACTAAAATAATAGAAGATTTTGGCTTAGAACATGATGCCCATGCAGGTAAATGGCATAGACAGGTCAGCTTATTACCTTATGAAGAAAGAGAAGACTTTAAAAAACGTGGTGGAGATGTAGAAGATGGCGCTTTTGGTGAGAACCTTCTTATTTCTGGTATTGATTTTAATGAACTTGTTGTAGGAAGCCATGTTCATATTGGTGAAGTGGATTTAGAAATCACCCAGAGAGGTAAAAGCTGTCATGCTCATTGTCGTATTTATCACCAGGTAGGTGAATGTATTATGCCTCGACTTGGTATTTTCGCAAGAGTCATTCATGGCGGAGTCATTCATTGCGATGATGAAGTGACTTATACACCTCCTACAGATTCAAGAATACGTGTTGCTGTGCTTACTTTATCCGATAAAGGCAGTCAGGGACAAAGAGAGGATGAAAGTGGCCCTTATATTAAGAAATATATGGAAGAAAGAGGCTATCATGTCACATCATTAGATATTCTTCCAGATAATCAGAAAATGATTGAACAGGCACTTATTAATTTAAGTGATCGTTGTGAGAATGATTTAATCTTAACTACAGGAGGTACAGGTTTGTCACTTAGAGATGTGACACCTGAAGCCACTTTAAAAGTGGCCACACGCCTTGTCCCAGGTATTTCTGAAGCGATTCGTTATGAATCTATGAAATATACAAATCGTGCGATGTTATCTCGTGGCGCGAGTGTGATAAGAAACAATACACTCATTATAAATCTTCCAGGAAGTGTCAAGGCAGTGAAGGAGAGTTTAGATATTATTATAGATCCTCTTCATCATGGCTTAGAAATCTTAAAAGGAGATGCGCACGATTGTGCAAGAAGTGATGATTGATTATTCACCTATATGGATCTCATTTAAATGCGCTGCTTTTTCTATCTTTATCACATTTTTTCTAGGACTCTTTGCGGCAAGATGGATGATGACACTTAAAAATAAAGTCATTCAACTTATTTTTGATGGTATCTTTACACTTCCACTTGTTTTACCACCAACAGTAATGGGTTTCTTCTTATTACTCATCTTTGGTGTCAATCAGCCGATTGGCTCATTTTTCTTAAATGTATTTGGTGTGCGTATCGCCTTTAGCTTTAGTGCCACAGTGATTGCGGCAGTCGTCATCTCTTTTCCCATCATGTATCGCTCTGCCAGAGGAGCTCTTGAACAGGTGGATACAGATTTAGTAGATGCTGCAAGAACACTTGGTATGAGTGAAACAAGTATCTTCTTCAAGGTGCTCGTACCTAACGCCTTGCCAGGTATTATCAGTGGGGGTGTATTATCATTTGCGAGAGGTTTAGGAGAATTTGGTGCAACAGCGATGCTTGCAGGTAATATTGTTGGAAAAACACGTACACTGCCTTTGGCTGTTTATAGTGAAGTTGTCAGCAATGATATGCATAGCGCATCTTTCTATGTTGTTGTTATTATCGCTATATGCTTTACGGCTGTAATATTACTGAATATTTATCAGTTATGGGAGAAGAAAAAGAGAGGTTATTAATATGTTTTTAGAAGTGGATATCTATAAAAAACTAAGTGAATTTGACTTAGATGTTCATTTTAAGATTAATGAAATATGCTTGGGTGTGATGGGGCCAAGTGGCAGTGGTAAAAGTATGACACTTAAATGTATTGCTGGTATAGAAACACCTGATTCAGGAAGAATTGTATTAGACGGAAGAGTACTCTATGATTCTAATCAACATATTAATTTATCACCACAGGAAAGAAATATTGGATATATGTTTCAGAATTATGCATTATTTCCAAATATGACAGTTTATGACAATATTGCCTCACCTCTTGTAGCCCGCAGACTTGATAAGACTATAATTCATGATTCAGTGATTCGGCTGATGAAGGAGTTGCATATAGAAGGATTAGAAAAGCGTTATCCAAGACAGTTGTCAGGGGGACAGAAACAGCGTGTTGCCTTAGCTAGACTTCTTATTTATAACGCTGAGGCGATTCTTTTAGATGAACCATTCAGTGCTTTGGATGAAGATTTAAAAGGTGAACTCTTAAAAGAGATGAAGACGAAACTAGATGCTTACCATCGACCTGTTGTCTTTGTATCCCATAATAAGGATGAAATCAAAACTTTGAGTCATGAAATGTATATTATAAAAAATGGAGAAATGATTCATGAAGAAATTAGTTAGTATCTTATGTGCTTTTGCGCTCGTATTCGGTTTAGCTGGATGTGGTCAAGAAAAGAAGCCTGAAAAGAAAGTTACTATTACTATTGCGGCTGCAGCCAGTCTGGAAAAGACTTTTGAAGAAACACTTATTCCTCGTTTTGAAAAGAAATATCCAAATGTGAACGTAAAGGGTGTTTATGACAGTAGTGGTAAATTACAGATTCAGATTGAACAGGGATTAGATGCTGATGTATTCTTTAGTGCAGCTACTAAACAGATGGATAGCTTAGTTGATGAAAAACTTGTTGATTCTAATAGTGTTGTAAATTTATTAGAAAATAAACTTGTATTAATCAAAGGGAAAGATACAAAAACTGCTGTAAAAGGTATTTCAAACATCACTGATGCGAAGATGATTGCGGTAGGTGATCCTGAAGTAGTACCTGCAGGTCAATATGCGAAAATTGCACTTATTAGCGAAAATACTTGGGATGCAATCCAGAATAAGATTTCTTTTGGTGGTAATGTCACTGAAGTATTAAGCTGGGTAGAAAGTGGTAGTGCTGAAGTAGGTTTAGTTTATTCTACAGATGCAGCCAGCAGTTCTAAAGTAACAGTACTTGAAAAAGTTAACAACAATCTATTAGATACACCTGTTATTTATCCAGTAGGACGTGTAACTAAAACTAAACATAAAGAACAAGCAAATAACTTAATCAAGTTCTTACAGGCTAAAGAATCTAAAGACACATTCAAGAAGAGCGGTTTTACTATCTGTAAGTAGTAGTTAGGAGGTCTTACCTCCTTTTTTTGTAAGTATTGACACAACGTATAATAAGAAATAAACTTTATGTAATGAGGAGGATTAACCATGAAACAAATCAAGACAGAAGATGCAGTAGGGACAGTATTATGTCATGATATTACTGAAATTGTGAGAGGCGTAAGAAAAGGTGCACGCTTTAGAAAAGGTCATATTGTGAGAGAAGAAGATATTCCTGTATTGTTGTCTTTAGGAAAAGAAAACCTCTATGTATGGGAAAATGATGAGACTATGATGCATGAAAATGAAGCAGCTGAAGTATTATGTAAGTTGTGTCAAAATGAGCATATGTCTACAACTGAAATTAAAGAAGGCAAAATAGAATTAATGAGCACCATTGATGGCTTATTTAAAGTGAATAGAGAAAAGCTATTTGAAGTGAATCGTATGGGTGAAATGATGATTGCGACAAGAAACGGAAATACAGTTGTTCATTCTGGTGATCATCTCGCAGGTATGCGTATTATTCCTTTAGTTATTAAAAAGGAAAAGATGGAAAAAGCATCAAAAATCACTGATACACCAATACTTGAAGTAAAGCCTTTTGTATTTAGGAAAGCAGCCGTTATTACTACAGGAAGCGAAGTCTATAAAGGACGTATCAAGGATACATTTACTCCTGTTATTATTGATAAATTAAAGGAATACAATGTAGAAGTTGTATTCCATAAATTATGTCTAGATGATCCAGATATGGTGACAAGTGCTATAAAAGAAGCACTTGACATGCATGTGGATATGGTGATTTGTACTGGTGGTATGAGTGTTGATCCAGATGATAAGACGCCACTTGCAATCAAGAATACAGGGGCCAATATTATTAGCTATGGTTCACCTGTTTTACCAGGTGCGATGTTCTTATTGTCATATAAGGGAGATACACCAATTGTTGGTTTACCAGGATGTGTGATGTATGCAAAAAGAACAGTTTTTGATTTAGTTCTTCCTCGACTTGTTGCCAATGATCCAATCACTGCTGATGAACTTGCAATGCTTGGTGAAGGTGGTTTATGTTTAAATTGTCCACAATGTACATTCCCAAATTGTGGTTTTGGAAAGGGCTGGTAGGATGACATATCATAATCCTGAAAAATTTGATTTTAGAGTTAGACTTTTTAATGAAGAACCCTGTTTTGGAAAAGGTGTCTCACAGTTATTACATTTATGTGATGAGTATGGCTCTTTAAGTAAGGCCTGTGAGGTTATGGGGATGTCCCATTCTAAAGCATGGAAGATATTAAAGAGAGCTGAAGAAGATCTAGATATGAAGTTATTAGAACGTGTATCTGGAGGAAGTAATGGAGGAGGAAGTGTTTTAAGCGAAGAAGGAAAGACATTATTAAAGAAATATGATGAATTTCAGAAAAGAATAAAAGACTTCGCAGAAGAAACATTTCAAGAACTATTTAATGAAGAAAGATAAATATTTGATTATTGCGTTTGATTCTACAAGCCATGCACTAGACTTAGAGGATAAAGCAAAAAATAAAATGCAGGGAAGATTAATTCCTCTTCCAAGAGAAATAGAAGCAGGTTGTGGACTCTGTTTTGCCTCTTTAGAACTCAACCAAGAGAAATGGCATAGATTCTTAGAAGAAGAACATGTACAATATGCTTATATGAAAGAGGTGATTTTCTGATGAGCGAGAAGATTTACTGTCAGGGTGGAGGATGCAGCGCAAAGCTTGGCGCAAAGAAGCTCTCTCGTATCCTTGAGAAGATTGATAAGTATGAAGATCCAGACTTGTTAGTAGGCTTTGATAGTCATGATGATGCATCTGTATTAAAGATTACTGAAGATAAGGGAATTGTCTCTACATTGGATTTCTTTCCACCAATGGTAGAAGATCCTTATCTTTATGGTCAGATTGCAGCTACCAATGCATTAAGCGATGTTTATGCTATGGGCGGTGTGCCTAGAACCGCTTTAAATATTGTTTGTTTCCCAGATGAAGAAGATTTAAATATATTAGGAAGAATTATTGAAGGTGGGAATGATAAGTTAAAAGAAGCTCATGTCACACTGTCTGGAGGGCATTCTATTAGAGATACATCTATTAAGTATGGCTTAAGCGTGACTGGCATTGTGGATGTTGATTCTATTAAGACAAACAACAATGCCCAGGCTGGAGACGTACTTATTCTTACTAAGAAATTAGGCGTAGGTATGACACTCAATGCGATGCGTATGAAAGACGCGACGCCAGAAGTATTAGATGATGTTTTTAAGAGTATGACAACACTTAATAAGTATGCTGCAGAATTACTTAAACCATATGATGTTCATGCACTGACTGATGTCACAGGTTTTGGTTTAATGGTTCATTTAAATGAGATGTTAGATCATAAAAAGAGTGCAATACTTTATGGAAACAATATTCCTTATTTTAGAGATTGTCCTTACTATGTAGATGAATTCTATTTAAGTGGAGCTGCTCAGACAAATAGAAATAGTGTAGAAAAAGAAGTTGTATTTGAAAAGGAAAATTTCTTCTTAGAAGAAATTATGTATGATCCTCAGACAAGTGGGGGATTACTTGCGAGTGTTGCGAAAAAAGACTTAGATGACATACTTGATGCATTTAAAGAAGCAGGAAGAGAATGTTATGTCATTGGAGAAGTTGTTGATTTAAAAGACAAAAGTATATATGTAGGAGAATAGAGATGAGAAAGTTAGATGCAAGAGGATTAGAATGTCCATTACCAGTTGTAAAGACTAAGGAATTATTAAAGGAAAGTAGTGAAGCTGTAGAAGTATTAGTAGATAATGAAACAGCTGTAGAAAACCTAAAGAAGTTTGCGAAAGTAAAAGGTTATAATGCCGTAAGTAGTAAAGTCAACGAAGATTATACTGTAGTCATCAGCTCAGGTGAACAGGTTGTAGAAGAAGAGAAGGCTGACAATATCTTGAAAGGACAGATTGTTGTAATAAGCAGTGATAGTTTGGGAAGTGACAAGGAATTAGGTAAAATCTTAATGAAATCTTTCATTTTTGCGCTTACTAAGCAGGATGCCTTCCCAGAAACAATTATTTTCTATAATGAAGGTGTTAAGATCACTACTCAGGAAAGTGATACAGTGAAAGATTTATTATTCTTAGATTCTGAAGGTGTAGAAATTGTGAACTGTGGAACATGCTTGGATTTCTTTAAGTTAAAAGATGATTTAAAAGTGGGCAGCATTACAAATATGTATGATATTGTAGAAAGAATGGAAAAGGCTGAAAAAGTCATCAAGCCTAACTAATATGAATAATCTTGTAGTAGTAAGAGGTGGCGGTGATATTGCGACTGGCACTATTTATAAGCTTGCCCGCTGTGGGTTTCATGTGTTTGTATTAGAGATTGCCCATCCAAGTGCGATTAGACGCAATGTTGCATACTCTGAAGCAGTATATGATGGTCATAAGGAAGTAGAAGGTATTGAATGTGTATTGCTTCATTCACTTAATGAATTAGAATCTGTTTTTGAACACAATAAAATTGCGATGATGGTAGATCCTAAAGGTAGTTCTATTGATATCTTAAAGCCAGAAATAGTGATTGATGCGATACTTGCGAAAAAGAATATGGGGACTTCAAGAAATATGGCACCTATCACAATTGGTTTAGGTCCTGGATTTAATGCAGGAAAAGATGTAGATATCGTAATTGAAACAATGCGCGGACATCGCTTAGGCCGCTTGATTGAAGAAGGATCAGCAATGAAAAATACAGGTATTCCTGGACTTATTAAAGGATACGGGAAAGAACGTGTCATTCATGCAGAAGTAGAAGGTACAGTGCATCAGGTTAAGAAGATTACGGATACAGTTGAAAAAGGAGATATACTTGCTTATATAGAAAACAAGGAAGGACAACATCCTGTATATGCTTCTATGTCCGGTTTGCTTAGAGGTTTGATTCGAGAAGGTTATTATGTCACAAAGGGATTCAAGATGGCAGATATTGATCCTCGTTTAGATGAATATGAGAACTGCTTCACTATTTCAGATAAAGCAAGATGTATTGCAGGTGGTGTATTAGAAGCCATCTTCTATTTAAGAGGTCAGCATGATTTATCTTGATCAAGGGGCAACAAGTTTTCCTAAACTGCCCTCTGTTAAACAGGCAGTAATGGATGCACTTGACCACAATATGAATGCCCAAAGAAGTACAGGCGCTTTTAAGACGGATCGTCTTTTATATTCAACTCGTAAACTCATTGCACAGTATTTTAATCTACCTTCTTTTGACCATGTGATTTTTAATAGTGGTAACACAGAAAGTTTAAATACATGTTTAAAAGGAATCTTATCAAAAGATGATCATGTCATTACGACTTATGCAGAACATAATTCTGTCTTAAGACCACTTCGTCAAATAGGTGTTGATTTAACTGTTACAGCACCTTATAAGGAAGATATTCTTAAAGAAATAAGAGAAGACACAAAGATGATTGTAATGACGCATAGTTCTAATGTGACAGGAGAACTCTATGATATAGATGCCATTGGTCAAATAGCCTATGAAAATCATATCTTATTTGTGGTTGATAGTGCACAAAGTGCAGGTCATATCTCTATTGATATGCAGAAATCTCATATTGATTTGCTTACTTTTAGTGGTCATAAGGGATTACTAGGAATGAGTGGGGTAGGAGGAATATGTATCAATACTGATACATTGATTCAACCACTTAAGACAGGTGGGACAGGCATTGATTCCTTTAATAAAAAACAGCCTGATAGTTATCCGGAACACTTAGAAGCAGGTACTTTGAATATACCTGGTATTGCCTCTTTAAGTGCAGGTATGACTTATTTATTAGAACATCAAAAAGAGATAGAAGAAAAAGAAAAACAGCTTTTTGATGCTTTATATGAAGGTATGAAACGTATTAACGGAATCACATTCTATTGTGATTATGATACATGTGCGCATACACCTATCATTGCCTTTAATCTTGAAGATTATGATTCATCTAAGATCAGTGATGTCTTAAGTTATAAATATGATATCATTACACGCTGTGGTGCCCATTGTGCACCACTGATGCATACACATCTTAATACAGTAGAAAGAGGTATTGTACGCTTCAGTTTATCATTTATGAATAGTATGGAAGAAGTCAATATTGTCATTGATGTCTTAAAGGAGATGACTGAAGAATGATCATTAGTATTATTGGGTCAGGTGGAAAAACAACACGTATGAAGGAATTACTTCATCAATATAAAGAAGAAGGAAAAACAGTTCTTATGACGACTTCTACACATATGCGTATAGAAGAAGATACTTTAGTTGATCCTACTTATGAAGAAATTCATGAAGAAATAAAAAACAAAGGCTATGCCTTTGCAGGAAATCGTTTTGATGAATCTAAGATCAAGGCTTTAGATCAAGATTTACTCAATCAATTAAAAAAAGAAGTAGATGTCGTATTGATTGAAGCAGATGGGTCTAGAGGCATGCCTTTAAAGGTGCCGGCAGATTATGAACCTGTTATTGATGAAGATACTGATGAAATTATTTTGATTACTTCTATGAAAGGATTAGGAAAACGAGTCAAGGATGTTGTACATCGTTATGAATTATTAGACCTTGATCCAGATAGAATAGTAGATGGTGCACTTATTCAGCAACTCGTGAGATATTATATAAAGAGATATCCTGATGCAGTTATTGAAGTCAAGCAGCCTGAAGGGCTCTATCAAAGAGCTTTAGCTTCTTTAATAGAACACAACGTAGATGTGACATGTATACAAAAAGAGTGGTTCATGCCCCAACCAAAATTAGTATTATTAGGTGCTGGACATGTCTCACAATATGTAGAAAAAACTGCTCACTTATTAGATTTCTATACAATAGTCATTGATAATCGTGAGGAATTTGCAAATAAAAATATCTTTACAGAAGCCCAGGAAGTGCATTGTGTCAACTATGAAGAAGCAGAACAGTATTTTCCAAAAGAAGAGAATACATGTTATGTTATTGTGACAAGAGGACATAAGGACGATAAGGTCTGTCTTAAAAAGGCACTCGATCAAAAAGCTCTTTATGTTGGAATGATTGGAAGTAAGGGTAAAGTAAAAAAAACTATGGATGCCTTAATAGAAGAAGGTTATGACGAATCTTTATTAAAACAAGTTCATGCACCTATTGGTCTTCCAATCAATTCACAAACGCCTGCAGAAATTGCGATTAGTATTATGGCTGAAATTATTCAGATTAAAAATACGCATCAATACTCTACAATGACAAATGATCTCTATCATACCAAAGAGAAAGGAACTCTTTGTATCATTACATCCAAAGAAGGGTCTGCACCTCGAGGAGTAGGAAGCATGATGCTTGTCACAGATGAAAAAATCATTGAGACAATTGGTGGAGGACGTGTCGAATACCAGGCAATATGTGACGCTAGAAATGAAGAAGGTATACGTTCTCATCACTATGAATTAAGTAATAAAGAAGGTGCAACACTAGGTATGATCTGTGGTGGTCGTAACGATGTGTTATTTATTCCATTAAAGTAGAAAGCGTGCAGGGCTGATCAGTCTGCATGATAATGCAATCTGATTGTATATCATCATAAAGTAATATACGATTATTAGGAAATATATAACGTTGAATACGTGACTGATCAAAATCCACAATTTCATTTTCAATAAAAGAAGGATGAAGTGTATTTTCTATAGAATGACATATTCTAAGGAAAATATCGCCTGATTCTTCTTTTTTAATTTTATAAACGAATAAATAAGATCTCATAATTATCACCTCTTCTCATATTTTATACTATTTTGAATTAAAATGCGTTATGTACCCTTTCGATAACACCTTATACAAGGGGTTAATATAAAATACACGAAAAATGTTTATTATTATAGATGATGTATTATGTTATGATGTTAAAAAGGAGTTGAGAAGAATGCTTACAATTAAGGATGTATGCAAACAATATCATACAGGTGAACTCACTCAGACAGCTCTTGATCATGTATCTCTATGTTTAAGAGATAATGAATTTGTCGCAATATTAGGACCATCTGGTTCAGGAAAAACAACTTTATTGAATGTGATTGGCGGATTAGATCAATATGATTCAGGAGATCTTATCATCAATGGTATTTCCACAAAACAATATAAGGATAAGGATTGGGATTCTTATCGAAATCATACAATAGGTTTTATTTTTCAAAGCTATAATTTGATTCCACATCAGACCATTCTTGCGAATGTAGAACTCGCCCTCACAATTTCGGGTGTTTCTAGAGAAGAAAGAACACGTCGTGCACAAGAGGCACTTAGTCAGGTAGGACTTAAAGAACAGTCTCATAAGCTTCCAAATCAGTTATCTGGTGGACAGATGCAAAGAGTGGCTATTGCCCGTGCATTAGTGAATAATCCTGATATTTTACTTGCGGATGAACCAACAGGGGCACTCGATAGTGAAACAAGTATACAGGTTATGGATTTACTTAAACAGGTTGCAAAAGAAAAACTTGTAGTCATGGTCACTCATAATCCAGAACTTGCACATATGTATTCCAATCGTATTGTAACTCTTAAGGATGGTGTGATAGTCTCTGATTCTAACCCAGTATCTTTTAAAGAAGAAAAGCCTGTTCATAAAAATCTAGGAAAGACATCTATGAACTTCCTAACCGCATTAATGCTTAGCTTTAATAACCTTAAAACGAAAAAAGCGCGTACAATATTGACATCATTTGCTGGCTCTATTGGTATTATTGGAATTGCGCTTATTCTTTCTATTTCTACCGGTGTGAATGCCTATATCTCATCCATTGAAAAAGAGACGTTATCAGAATATCCTCTTTCTATTCAATCTACAGGAATTGATATGAGTGCGATGATGGGCGAACCACTCAAGAAAAACAACAGTGAAGTCAAGGTTGTCGATATGATGGAGAATATGTTCTCTAAGATCGGTTCTAATGATTTGAAGAACTTAAAAGCATATATAGAGGAACATAAAGAAATTAATAACTATGCACGTGCTGTAGAATATGATTATGGTATCTCGCCACAGATTTATGCAAATGATCAATATGGAATCAGACAAGTGAATCCTGATGCTACAATGAAAAAACTTGGCATGGAAACAAGCAGTAATTCTATGATGAGCAGTATGATGAATACGAATGTTTTCTATTCTCTTCCATCTCATGCATCTTTATATGATGATCAATATGATGTAAAAGCGGGTCACTGGCCTAAAAATAAAAACGAATGTGTATTGGTACTCTCTAAAAAAGGTGGTATCAGTGATTTTATGCTGTATACATTAGGTTTAAGAGACCCAGCACAATTAGATCAGATGTTAAAAGCTTTTAGTGAAGAGAAAAGTGTTAAAATCACAACAGGCAAACAAGGATATCGTTATAATGATCTATTAGGTATTACTTTTAAAGTAGTGAATGCATCCTCTTATTATCAATATGATGATACATATAAGGTATATAAAGATAAAAGTAATGATACAAACTATATTAATTCACTTGTACAAAATGGCAGTGATTTAAAGATTGTTGGTGTTGTACAGCCTAAAGAATCGACTAATGCTTCTATGCTTGCTATGGGTATTTATTATCCTTACTCACTTGCCACATCTACTATTAAAGATGCGAGTAATAGCCAGATAGTAAAAGCACAGCTAGAGAATAAAAATATAAATGTGATTACTGGACAATCTTTTAATGATCAGTCTCAAAAGTCATTTGATTTATCTTCTATGTTTCAAGTAGATAATAATGCACTAAAGAATGCATTTCAGTTTGATACAAGCAAGGTGAATATGTCCATGCCGCAAATGGATATGTCTAGTATTTTAAGTCAGATAAAAATTGATATATCTCAAAGTGATGCATCATTATTTATGTCTACAATCTCATCTGGCTATAAAGATTATTTAAAGGAACATCCTTTAAAAGAAGCAGATAATTTAAATGAGGTGGTTCAAAAATATCTTCAATCTAAAAGAGCATCAGATATTATTAAGAAAGGTATTGATGATGCAATTAAAGAAAATGGTGAAATAAAGATCACTGAAGAACAGATGCAGAAGATTATGAAGAATGTAGCGGATGACTTTAGTGATTATGCAAAAGAAGATATCAATTCATTTACACTAGGATTACAGAATAGTATGATGAACTATCTCAATTCACAGGATTCTAAGCAGGTCATCAATCAGTTTATTAATAAAGTTATCAAAGACAATCATCTAGAAGAACAGTTGAATACTATTATGGCAGGATATATGCAAAATGTCTCAAAACAATTGTCTACCTCTTTATCTCAGGCATTTACTTTTAATCCTGATATCTTTAAACAGGCTATTAAAATGAATAGAGATAGTACGGATATGACTGAGCTTATGAAATCAATGATGAATACAGAACAAACAAGCTACGATAACAATCTAAAGAAATTTGGTTATTGTGATTTTGATAATCCAAACAGTATTAGTATTTTTCCACAAGATTTTGAAAAGAAACAGTCTGTTTTGAATTATTTGGATCATTACAATGAGAAGATGAAAAAGATAGATGAAGATAAAGTGATTACTTATACAGATGTTGTAGGAACACTTATGTCTTCTGTGACTGATATTGTTGATGTTATCAGTTATGTATTGATTGCCTTTGTAGGTATTTCTTTAGTTGTTTCTTCAATTATGATTGGTGTAATTACTTATATTAGTGTTTTAGAAAGAAAAAAGGAAATTGGTATATTACGTGCAATAGGTGCTTCTAAGCATAATATTTCACAGGTATTTAATGCAGAAACATTTATTATCGGTTTATTATCAGGACTTATGGGTATTGGTATTACCTTGCTTCTATTGATTCCAACTAATATAATTATACATAACGTATCCAACCAGAGCTCTATCAATGCGATGCTGCCAGTAAGTGGCGCAGTTGTTCTTGTATTATTAAGTATTGGTCTTACATTACTTGGTGGATTAATTCCATCCCGTAAAGCTGCAAAAGAGGACCCTGTCAAAGCATTACGTACAGATTAAAGAAGTAAATGATGCCAAAGAACGTCATTGAAGAAATCTACTCATTCTATGATCATTTCTTTGATTCATAAAAAATACGAAATATATCATGTATCATACAAGTGAAGCTTCTGTATTTTGTTTTTATAATGCCGTTGATCTCATGTGATTGCTATTGCAGTAATAGAAATACTCTATCTTTTCCTTACTACAATGGATGGAGATGCACACGAAAAGAGCGCTAAGCATGAAGATTTGATTGTGTGAGATAAGATATAAGGTATGCAGGTGATGCATGCCTTTTTATTTATCACAAACAATAATAAAAAGTATTGAAAACAATAATACGATGAGTATAATGAAGTTGAAAAGGAGAGAAGAGTATGAGAAACAGAATTACAATATTAAAAGAGAAGATGCTTGATGAAAAACGTTATGCATCTATTGAACAAGCGCGTATCATAACACGTATTTATAAAGAGAATGAAACTCTTTCTGTTCCTATGAAACGTGCCCTCTCTTTAAAAGCAACGTTAGAAGAAATTGAAATTGGTGTTGAAAAAGAAGAATTGATTGTAGGTAATCGTACAAAAGGTGTACGTGCTGGTGTTGTATTTCCTGAAAGTGGCTGTTCATGGGTGGATAAAGAATTTGAAACACTTCCTACACGTCCTCAGGATCAGTTTGAAGTTAAAACTGAGGATATTAAAGAATTTAGAGAAACAATTTATCCATACTGGAAAGGACATTCTATGGAGGATGTCATTAGAACACGTTATGGCAAAGAAATTGATCATATCAGTAAAGTAGTCAAGATCAATCAGAAAGACCACGCACAGGGTCATATCTGTCCTGATTCAGCTTTATGGTTAAAGTATGGTCCACAAGGATTGTTAGATAAGATCAATGACAAACAAGAAACAGAATTCTATACATGCACAAAACTTGTATTAGAAGGAGCTATCACTTTCATGAAGAGATATCATGATTATATTATCTCTATGCCTGAATATCATGAGAGTGATGATTTAAAGCGTGTTGCAGATAATTGCCTTTCTTTATCTCAAAGACCTCCAAAAACATTCCATGAAGCCGTACAGTCTTTATGGTTCTTGTTTGTAATATTACATATGGAATCCAATGCATCTTCATTCTCACCTGGGCGTATGGATCAGTATCTTTACCCATATTATGAACATGATTTAAAAGAAGGACTTATTAGTAAAGCTGATGCATTAGAAATATTAGAATGTCTTTGGTTGAAGTTTAACCAGATTGTTTATCTTCGTAACAGTAATTCAGCTAAATACTTTGCGGGATTCCCAATTGGGTTTAATATTGCGGTAGGTGGCTTGGATGAAAAAGGACATGATACATATAATGATTTATCCATGCTTTGTCTAGAAGCACAGAAGGAATTATGTCTTCCTCAGCCTAATTTATCAGTAAGACTCAATAAGAATACATCACATGAACTCATGCAGAAGGCAATTGAAGTTGTTGCATTAGGTAGTGGTATGCCACAGTTCTTTAACGATGAAGCGATTATTCCTGCGATGGAAAGACTTGGTATCAGTCACGAGGATGCTTTAAATTATGCGATTGTCGGATGCGTAGAACTTACAACCCATGGTAATAACCTAGGTTGGAGTGATGCGGCTATGTTCAACCTCAATAAGGCATTAGAACTTACTTTAAATAATGGTAAATGTTTATTGACGGGACAGAAACTTGGTCTGGATATGGGATCACTTGAAACATATCAAACATATGAACAGTTGGAAAAAGCTTTCAAGATTCAGATTGATTACTTTATTGAAATGATGATGAAAGCAGAAGAAGTTGTAGAAAGAGTTCATCAGGAATGTTTACCGACTGCCTTCTTATCATGCGTCATTGATGACTGTTTAGAAAAAGGCATGGATGTTACAAGAGGTGGCGCTAAGTATAATTTATCTGGTATCCAGATGATTCAGATTGCGAACCTTGCAGACTCACTTGCAGCTATTAAGAAGTTAGTCTATGAAGACCATCTCTTAGATTCAAAAGAATTGCTTACAGCTTTACAGGATGACTTTAAAGGACACGAAATCACACAAGCGATGCTTTTAAATAAAGTACCTAAATATGGAAACGATATTGCCTGGGTAGATGAATGTGGTGCTAAATGGGCACGTTACTTTAGAAATAAGATGAAAGAGTATAAGAATTATCGTGGCGGTCCTATTCATACAGGTATGTATACTGTTTCAGCTCATGTTCCTATGGGTGAAAATGTAGGTGCATCACCAGATGGTAGAAACGCATACACTCCTCTTGCAGACGGTGGTATGTCTCCTGTCTATGGTAGAGACTTAGCAGGACCAACTGCTGTCTTAAAATCTGTCTCTAAGCTCGATGATGACCTCACAACTAATGGAGGATTACTCAATATGAAGTTCTTACCAGACTTCTTTAAAACAGAAACAGGACGTATGAAGTTTGAAAACTTCCTTCGTGCTTTTGTGGACTTGCATGTACCTCATATCCAGTTCAATGTCGTCAATAAGAAAGATTTATTAGATGCGAAAGTTCACCCTGAAAGACATCGTTCACTTACAATCCGTGTTGCTGGCTATACAGCTTACTTTGTAGAACTAGCAGGTAAATTACAGGATGAAATTATTGCGAGAACAACCTATGACAACATCTAAATATCTTGTATTTGATATCAAAAGATTTGCGGTACATGATGGTGAAGGATTACGTACAACAATCTTCTTTAAAGGATGTCCTTTAAGATGCAGATGGTGTCAGAATCCTGAAGGACTTTTGCCACAAAGAAAGCCTATTTACTTAGAAAACAAGTGTATGCATTGTCGAAACTGCGAGAAGTACGGAGCAGGTAAAATAGTCTATCGAGATAGACCTGTATTTATAGAAGATGATTTGGATGAAATCTTTAAGTATTGTCCTACAGATGCGATTCAGTATGATAGCTCTTATTATAGTTTAGAAGAACTTGTAGATAAGGTGATGGAAGATGAAGTTTTCTTTAAATATAGTGGAGGTGTGACAGTTTCTGGTGGAGAACCTTTTATGCAGCAGGAAAAACTGATACAATTATTAAAGGAGCTTCATAAAAGAGTACATACAGCCATTGAAACTTCACTTTATACTTCACTAGATTTAGTGAAGCAGGCAGCACCTTATCTTGATCAGATCTATTGCGATTTAAAGATAAAAGATGACAAAGCACATCTAGAAGCAACTGGTGTATCAAATACAATTATTAAAGAAAATCTAGCTTATTTACTTACAAGTGAACATAAAGATAAAGTCATTGTAAGAACACCACTTATTCCTGGATATACAAGTGATGATGAGAATATTAAGAGTATTGCCTCTTATCTTTATAGTTTATATCCAAAAGTACGTTATGAATTATTAAATTATAATCCTCTTGCATCCGCAAAATATGATTTAACTGAATTTGAATATGGTGTCAAAGAGAATCAGAAGGCCTATAGCCAGGAACAATTAAGCCATTACTATCAGATTGTATCTGATAGTGGAATAAAAAATATAATCAAAGGAGATTAAAAAAATGGAATTTATTATTGATACTGTAGATTTAGAAGAAATTAGAGATGCAGTGGATCACTTACCAATCGTAGGTGTCACTAGTAACCCAAGTATTGTAAAGAAGACAAGCCCAAAGGATTTCTTTGGACATATGAGAGAAATCAGAAAAATCATTGGTGATGAACGTTCTTTACATATTCAGGTTATTGCGACAGAAGCAGATGAAATCGTGAAAGAAGCACATAAGATCTTTGAAGAAGTAGATGACAAGGTATATGTAAAGGTTCCTACTACTTATGAAGGTGTTAAGGCAATGAAAATCTTAAAGGCTGAAGGTAAAAATGTAACTGCCACAGCTGTTTATGATTTGATGCAGGCTTATATGGCCTTAGCTGCAGGTGCTGATTATATTGCGCCTTATACAAATAGAATTGGAAACTTAGGAAATGATCCTTTTGAATTAATGGCTCATTTATCTAATAGAATTGTAGAAGATGGTTATGACTGCAAGATTCTTGCAGCAAGCTTCAAGGGTGTACAGCAGGTAAGAGATGCATTTAATGCAGGTAGTCAGGCTGTCACTGCACCAGTCAGCGTATTAAAGGCAATCTTTGAAAATCCAAGCATCTCTAAAGCTGTGACTGATTTCAATAATGATTGGTATTCAGTATACGGAGAAGACAAAGGTCTTTGTGATATGTAATGAAAAGAAACGAGCGAGGGCTCGTTTCTTTTTATATAATATGATGTTCTTTTAATTTTTCTTCTAGTTTTGAATGATCAGGTAAATGAATACCATTCATGCCGACGTTCTTACATGCATTAATATTATCAAGAGAATCATCAATAAATAGACATTCATCTGCCTTTAAATGATAACGTTCTAATAATAATTCATAGATTTTTAAATCAGGCTTGATTAGTTTTTCTTTGGCACTAATAATAGCTCCATCAAACATAGTAAACCAATCCTGTTTCTTTAAGAAGCGATTATATGCATCTAAATGGAAATTAGAAATAATATAGAGGTGATAACCTTTCTCCTTTAATGGAGAGAGTAACTTGATATTATTTTCAATAGGAAGAAGTAATTCAATCCATTCTTCCATGATTTCTTCTATATCCAATGCAAGTTCAGGATATTCGTTGATTAATTTTTCTGTAAACGCTTCTCTTGTGATGGTTCCTTCGTCTAGTTTGATCCATGAAGGATTCTGGAAGATGATTTCAAATAATTCATTATAATGCGTATAGTTCTTCTTTTTCAGCCAAACTAAAGGCTGATAGTCTAAGAGAACACGCCCTAAATCAAATACAATATTTTTCATTTTTTTCTCCTTTTTACTATTATATGATATACTTAATAAAATGTATACGTTAATCAAGGAAGTGGTGATATTATGGAAGAATTAAAGAAAGTAACAACAAGTCAAAATAGAATAGATTTATTACATGCTTCCTCTATTGGTACGTTAAAAGATATTATTTATCATTATCCTTATAAATATGATGAAGTGACTGAAATATGGCCTCCTGTAGAAGATAAATGCTGTGTAGAGGGAGTTATCATAAGTAGTCCTAAAGTATTTTACAAAGGACGTTTTTCCCGTATGACATTCAATGCGTCTATTAAAGGCAATGACTATACAGTCACGATCTTTAATCGACATTTTCTTCGCCCTCATTTAACACTTAATCGTATCGTTACATTACAAGGTAAGGTAGAAGGGAATCGTCTCACTGCTTCTAATATATTATTAAAGAATCTAGATCAATTATCAGGTATTACACCTGTCTATTCATTAAAGGATGGACTTACAAGTCATGCCTTTTCCCAATATGTAAAAAAAGTATTAGGAATGAACATACCTATTGAAGATGGCCTTCCTATAGAAATAAGAGAAACAGTTGATCTCATGAGCAAGAAAGAAGCACTTTATGCAGTCCATTTTCCAATGAATCATGAACAATTACAAAAGGCTATTAAAACTCTTAAGTATGAAGAATTCTTAAACTTTGAACTGGCTCTTTCTTATCGCAGAATGCAAAGAGAGCAGGAAGTAGGCTATGCAAAGGACTTTTCTTTAGATGAAGTCAATGCCTTTATTCATACTCTTCCCTTTAAATTAACGAAAGACCAAAAACAGAGTGCTAAAGATATACTGTTAGATCTTCATAATCCAACAATCATGTATCGTTTCTTACAAGGGGATGTAGGAAGCGGTAAGACAATTGTGGCAGCTATAGGGTTATATGCGAACTATTTAAGTGGTTATCAAGGGGCTCTCATGGCACCGACTGAAGTGCTCGCAACACAGCACTATAGTAAGCTTAAAAAGACATTTGAAGCCTATGATATGAGTATTGCGTTACTCACAGGATCGCTCACTTTAAAAGAAAAGAAAGAAATCTATGAAGGGTTGAAGAGCGGTGTAATTGATTTGGTGATTGGGACACATGCATTATTCCAGGAGAGTGTTCATTATAAAAAACTTGGATTTGTAGTAACAGATGAACAGCATCGTTTTGGAGTTAAACAAAGAAAAGCTTTAAAACAAAAAGGTGAAGGTGTTGACTTCCTTGTCATGAGTGCGACTCCTATACCTAGAACTCTTGCAATGAGTTTATATGGAGATATGGATGTTTCAAGTATAGAAACAAGACCTGAAGGTAGAAAGCCTATCCTAACGAAATATTTTGAAGGCAGTTCTATGAAGCCTTTCTTAAAGCAATTAAAAGATTATTTAGCTCAAGGTGGACAATGTTATGTCATCTGTCCTTTGATCGAAGATAATGAAGATCTTCCATTAAAAAGTGCTTTGACTATTTATGAAGCGATGTCTTCTTATTTTAAAGGACATTATCAAACAGGACTTCTCCATGGTTCTTTAAAAGATGAAGAAAAAAATGCAGTGATGCAGGATTTTAAAGATAATAAAATACAAATTCTAGTCTCTACTACAGTGGTAGAAGTAGGGGTCGATGTCCCCAATGCGAATATGATGGTTATTTATAATGCTGAAAGATTCGGCTTATCTTCTATTCATCAGTTGCGTGGTCGTATTGGAAGAGGAAACCAACAGGGGTATTGTTTTCTGTTGTCTGTTGCACAGGACGAGCCAGCGAAAGAAAGACTACACTATCTAGAAGAACATGATGATGGATTTGAAATATCACAATATGACTTAAAAACAAGAGGACCAGGAGAACTATTAGGTGATAAGCAGAGCGGTCTTCCAGCCTTTATGATGGGTGATATTTTTAAGGATATGAATATTCTAGAAGAGACAAGAAGATATGCAATTAAGATGATTCATGATTATTATAAGTATGGGGAATATGAAAACTATATTGAGATGATCAAGAAAAAGATAAAAAAAGGGAATGAATATATTGATTAGTTATGATATTATGTAACTGACGAGGTGATTTTTATGAAATTAGCAATCGATGCGATGAGCGGAGATTTAGGTAGTGCACCTGTTGTGGAAGCCTGCAAGAAATTTGCAGAAAAGCATCCAGATGTTGAATTATACGTGACAGGTAAAAAAGAAGAATTAACAGCTTTGGAATCTATTAATTCTATTCATATTGTAGATGCACGTGATGTTGTATTAATGACGGATAGTGTATTAGGTGTAAGAAGAAAAAAAGAATCTTCAATGGTGAAGGCTTTAATGATGGCCCGCAAGGATGAAGTAGATGGTGTTGTATCATGTGGTTCTACAGGCGCTTTTTATACTGCTTCAATGTTGTTTGTAAAGCGTATTGAAGGCGTAGAAAAATCATGCTTAATGGCAACTCTTCCTACATATAGTGGAAATAGTACATGCTTGATGGATGTTGGTGCTAATGCGACCAATACAGCAGAACAGCTACAAGAATTTGCGGTAATGGGCTCATTATATAGTAAGCTTGTATTAAATAAGGAAAATCCAAAGGTTGCTTTACTTAATATTGGTGCAGAAGATCATAAGGGTGATGAAATGCATCAGGAAGCTTATAAACTATTAAAAGACTGTGATAAGATCAACTTCACGGGTAATATAGAAGGTAGAGAATTATTATCAGGGGATATTGATGTTGTTGTGACAGATGGATTTAGTGGGAATATCGCATTAAAAGCATCAGAAGGTGCAGCTATTCTTCTTATGAAGGCAATGAAAGAATCATTATTTGCGACATTAAGAGGAAAGATTGGTGCCTTATTTGCAAAACCTCAATTATATGCTTTGAAAGAACGCTTTGATTATAAATCAGTGGGTGGTGCTCTATTTATGGGCTTTGAAAAAGCAATCGTAAAAGCACATGGTGGTTCAGATGCCAAGGCAGTTTTTAATGCGATGGAACTTGTATATAGAATGGTAGACTTAGATGTTGTAGGTCGTATGAAAGAAGGACTTCAATAATGAAAATATTAGATTTCTTACAGAAAGAAAACATTCCTTTTAAACGCATTGGTCTTTATAAGGAAGCATTTACTCATTCGTCTTATGCCAATGAATCAAATGCTCATATTCCTGATTATGAAAGACTAGAATTTATGGGAGATGCTGTTTTACAGCTATTTGTATCAGAATTTATCTTTGCATTACATCCAGAATATAAAGAAGGACAGTTAACACAGCTTCGTTCTAAGCTTGTAAGAGAAGAATCTTTAGCACGCTTTTCCGAAGAACTTCATTTAGGTGAACTTCTTTATTTAGGTGTAGGTGAAGAAAAGAGTGGTGGACGTCATCGTGAAAGTGTTCTTGCAAATATTTATGAATCATTTATAGGTGCGCTTTATTTAGATTGTGGTAAAGATCAGGTGATTCGTATTCTTGAAAAGACAATCTTCAAACATGTCAATGAAGTGAATGAATTTGATGATATCACTGACTATAAGACTAAATTGCAGGAATTAGTGCAGTCAGATGACCGTAAGACTGTCAGTTATCATGTGAAAAGTTCAACTGGACCAGCCAATGCTCCTGAATTTGTCATTGAAGTTATTTTAGATGATATGATTTTAGGTACTGGCAAGGGAACAAGTAAAAAGCGTGCAGAACAGCATGCGGCAAAAGATGCATTAATGAAAATGGCAAAGAAGGCTTCATAGTCTTCTTTTTCTTGTGTGTAAGTTTTGTAAAAAAAGACAAATCACTTTACTTTTTGTATAATGATAGTATGATAAAAAACAAACAAGTTAGGAGATAAAATATGGGAAATAGTACAGTAAGTGATGCAAGAAATATAACTCTTGTCATGGACTTTTATGAATTAACAATGTCATATGATTATTTTAAACAGGGAAAAAAGGATGAAATTGCCTATTTTGATATGTTCTATCGAAAGAATCCTGATAATGGTGGTTATGTCATCATGGCAGGACTACAACAGTTGATTGAAGCAATCAAAGATATGCACTTCTCAAAGGGCGATATTGACTATTTACGTACTTTAAATATGTTTGATGAAGAATTTTTGTCTTATTTAGCTGATTTCAAGTTCGAAGGTACAATCTGGGCAGTCCCTGAAGGAACACCTGTATTCCCTTATGAACCATTAGTCACTGTTAAAGGAAAATTGATTGAAGCACAGCTATTAGAAACATTCCTTTTAGTGACAATCAATCATCAGTCATTGATTGCGACTAAAACACATAGAATTGTACAGGAAGCTAAGGGCCGTCCTGTTATGGAATTTGGGGCAAGAAGAGCACAGGGATATGATGGTGCAACATATGGCGCAAGAGCAGCTTATATTGGTGGAGCAGCAGGAACTGCTACAGTATCAGCAGGTAAAGCTTTTGGTATTCCAGTACTTGGCACAATGGCACATTCTTTTGTTCAATCATTTGACACTGAATATGATGCATTTAAAGCGTATGCTGAGATTTATCCAGATTCATGTATTCTCTTAGTAGATACATATGATACATTAAAAAGCGGTATTCCAAATGCGATTAGAGTTGCAGAAGAAGTATTACAGCCAATGGGTAAGACATTAGCTGGTATTCGTATTGACTCAGGAGATATCGCATATCTTACTAAGAAAGCAAGAATGATGCTTGATGTTGCTGGATTGACTAATACAAAGATTTCTATTTCTAACTCACTAGATGAATATTTAATCCGCTCTGTACTTGAACAGGGTGCACGTATTGATTCATTTGGTGTAGGTGAAAACATGATTACATCTAAGTCTTCTCCAGTATTTGGCGGAGTCTATAAGATGGCGGCTATGGAAAAGGATGGTCAGATTGTTCCTAAAATCAAGATTTCAGAAAATAAAGAAAAGATTACTAATCCAGGCTATAAGAAGGTCTATCGTTTAATAGAGAATGAAACAAATAAAGCCATTGCGGATATTGTAATGTTTGCGGATGAAACAATTGATCCAGAAAAGAATCTCACTATTTACTCTCAGTATGATAAATGGAAGAATAAAACATTAATAGGTGGGTCTTATACATTCTTTGAATTACAGAAACCTGTCTTTGTAGATGGTGAATGTGTATATGAAGAAAAGACACTTGAAGAAATCAGAGAAAACGTTAAAAAACAGGGCACATTATTATGGGATGAAATATTCCGTTTAGAATACCCACATGCTTATTATGTAGACCTTTCTGAAAGACTTATTGACTATAAATTAAAGATGCTTGAGGAAAAACGTGGATGAAAATTACAGTAGTAGGATTAGGCGTTATTGGTGGCAGTTTTGTTAAGGCACTTAAAGGGAAGGGTTATGAAGTCTATGGTATCGATACAAACCAGCAGACTCTAGATATGGCTAAAGAAGAGGGATGCATCATTGAAGGATATCTAGATGGAAAGGATATTATTCCTGAAACAGACCTTACAATCATCTGCCTTTACCCAAGTCTTGTCTTAGACTTTATTAAAAACAATCAATTTAAACCAGGAAGTATCGTCACAGATGCTGTAGGAATTAAGTCTTATTTCTTAAGAGAAGCACTTTCTATCATTCCATACGATGTAGAATATATTTCTATTCATCCAATGGCAGGTAGAGAAAAGAAGGGCTATCAATATGCCTCTAAACAGGTATTTGAGAATGCAAACTTCATTATTGTCTATCATGATGATAATAAGAAATCTACTATAGATTTTGTTCAAGAATTCTCTAAGCAGTTAGGTTTCCGTTCGGTTAAGATCATGTCTCCTGAAGCACATGATGAAATTATCTCATTTACTTCTCAGTTACCTCACTGTCTGGCTGTATCACTTATGAATAGTGATGATCAGAAATATGAGACAGGAAAGTATATTGGTGATTCATTTAGAGACCTCACACGTATTGCGAATATTAATGAAGACTTATGGGATGAATTGTTTATGAATAATAAACAGTATTTGCTTGCTTCTATTGAACGATTTGAAGAGCAGTTAGATATTCTAAAAAATGCGATTCGTGATAATGATGATGAGACTTTAAAGGCTGCATTTAGAAAATCTACAAAAAGAAGAGAACATTTATAAGAATGTTCTTTTTTTTGAATACCCATAATCTACAGGTAACGATTTAAGAGAAGTGTGAAGCAGA
>OFMT01000677.1_pt1 | contig 29528 bp, 19 predicted proteins | sample 1541891 | NCBI WGS metagenome assembly OFMT01 (sample SAMN04209230, study PRJEB22552) | human gut metagenome | biome: gut; material: feces | host: Homo sapiens | place: USA: Oklahoma | reverse complement strand
CATTCATTAACAATATTATCAACAACAGATATGGTTAACTGGACAGATGAAGGATTTATGGATACACAGAATCTTACCAATGAGCCTTCAGATGTAACAGATGTAGTAAAAGCAAAATGGGCTGTTAAGGCCTGGGCTCCATCAGGACTTGCATATGATGGAGATGGAGATGGTGATTTAGAATATTATCTTTTCCATACAAACGGTGGTGCCGTAGGATATGTTATGAGTGATTCACCAACAGGTCCATGGAGAGATCCTCTTCAGAAGACATTATTTACACAGGGCTCACCAAACTGTAGTGGAGTTGTATGGTGCTTTGACCCGGCAGTTCTTGTAGATGATAAGGGTGATGCATACGTATACTTCGGTGGTGGAACAACAGACGATAAGGCTCATGGTAAGACTGGCCGAGTATGTAAGATTGGTTTTGAACCTGGTACAGGTGAAGTTGTTATGGACGGCGAGCCACAGGAAATGGATACATATTATATGTTTGAGGATAGTGAGATTAATCAGTTTAATGGTTTATATTACTATTCATATTGTGCAAACTTTAATGTTCCAGGCAATGATAAGTGGACTAAGTCAGGTAGTATTGCCGTATACGTAAGTTCAGATCCTATGGACATTGCATTTGATCCGGCTGGAGAGAATGGCGACAAGTATACTGATGAGAATGGTGTATATCATCATTACCTTGGAACAGTACTTGATAATCCAAGTACAATATATGGTGAATCATACAACAACCATCATCATATGCAGTCATTTAAGGGACATAATTATATCTTCTATCATTCAACAGTACTTAATAACGTACTTTACAGAGATAACAAGCAGTATCGTTGTCTTCATGTAGATGAGATCAATGTTGATAAAGATACTGATGCTATCACAATTACTCCATCATATGAGGGAGCAAGCCAGATTGAGAACTTCAATCCATATACTAACTTTGATGGTTCAGAGAAGGTAATCAATGCTACAACAACATCATACAGTGCCGGTGTTAGCTCAAGACAGTCTGATTCAAGAATATATAACGGACTTTCACCAATGGTACTTGATAATATCAATACAGGTGACTGGACAAAGATTCAGGGTGTAGACTTTGGATATGGTGCAGTTAAGCTTGAAGCAGAAGTTGCTTCAGAAACAGATGATGCTGCAATTGAGGTATTCCTTGATGATCCTACTAAAGCATCTAATTATGTTGGAACTCTTAAAGTTAAGAATACAGGAAGTCAGGATGATTTCCAGAAAATAAGTACTGATATTACAGCTGAAGTTAAGGGTGTACATGATGTTTATTTCGTATTCAGAGGAACAGATTATGATGTTGCTACATGGAAGTTCACTGAGACAACAGAAAGACCTGCAACACCTGCTCCAACTACACAGCAAACAACTGCACCAGCAACACAGGCGCCTGCAGCTCAGACTCCTGTTGCACAGGCACCAGTACAGACACCAGCAGTTGATTACAATAAAACTTATACAGTTGGAAACAACAGCTATAAGATTTCAGCAGCAGGTACTGCAACATATACAGGTGCAGTTAAGAAAACAGTAAAATCTGTTACTATACCAAATAGTGTTAAGGTTGGCAATAAGTCTTATAAGATAACAGCAATTGCAGCAAAAGCATTTAAGAATTGTAAAAAGCTTAAGTCAGTTACAATTGGAAAGAATGTTAAGAGCATTGGTGCTAAGGCATTCTATAACTGTAAGTCACTTAAGAAGATAACAGTTAAGGGAACTGCTCTCAAATCAGTTGGTAAGTCAGCTCTTAAGGGAACAGCTGCAAAGCTTACAATCAAGGTACCTAAGAAGCAGCTTAAGGCTTATAAGAAGATATTCAAAGGAAAAGGTCAGTCAAAGAAAGCACGAATCAAATAGTCTGAATAGTAATTACTGGCTTATGATAAGGTAAATGAAGTTTTTGCCCCCTATCCAACAGATATTATATGTTGGATAGGGGGCACTTTTTGTTCTGTAATCTGATTGAAGTTGAAGTAAAGACCATCTGATTTGCATTTGTCAAAAATATCATAAGAAATGGTTGAAAACCAGCCGGGGTATCAGACCCTGGCTGGTTATTAATCTTTTTATGGTAATTAGTTTCACTTTGTGCAGTGTATTGGGCTCTTATACATGGGTTAAGGCAGAGACCCCATATGAGACTGATAAAGAAACCTTATATCAGTTGGTTGATAGGCCTCGGAAGATATAAAAAATAAAGGGCTCTTTATAAGTATTTATCATTGATTTAAGACCATAAATATGGTATTCTTAAAAAGACAACGAATCGTTTATGATATTGAACGAAATGCTAGAGGAGGAAAAAAAATGCATAAAAAATTCAGAAGAACCGGCGCAGCTGCTCTTGCCCTTGCAATGGCAGTTACGATGCTTCCGGGAAGTATAAGTAAGGCATATACACCTGGTAATTATGCTTACGATGACGATTACACACTTGGTTACAATGGAGGGGTTACTGTTTTTAGGGATGGTAAGACATATCCGGTAGCTAATACTAATGTTACAGTTTTCAGTAATGAGGATGACCGTCCTTTTAAATCCGAGAATGGCCAGGCATGGGATACAGAGAATCTTACACTTACAATGCCTGTTAAATACACTACTAAAGATGGTGTTGCTCATGATGTTGAGAGTATGCTTACAAACTTTGATTTTATAGCGGATCCAACAGCAATTGATAATTCATCTAATGATGGAAAGCTTTATGTGTATGGAACAACAGAAGCATTTAGTTATCAAAACGGAAAGATGGTAGCTAACAAGTATGCTAACCATTCAATAACAATATTATCAACTTCAGATATGGTTAACTGGACAGATGAAGGATTCCTTGATACACAGAATCTTACTAACGAACCATCTGATTCAGACAATAAGGTTGGCACCAAGTTTACATCAGGTAACACATGGGCTCCATCAGGTCTTAAGATTGACGGAGACGGAGATGGCCAGGATGAATATTATATATTCTACACTAATGGTGGTGCTACAGGATATGTCATGAGTGATTCACCAACAGGTCCATGGACAGATCCTCTTGGAGGTGCTCTTTGCAGTGGTTCACTTCCTAACTGTTCAGATTGTAGCACATGCTTTGACCCGGGTGTACTTGCAGATGACAAGGGTAATGCATATGTATATTTTGGTGGTCTTTCAAGAACATCAAGCCGTGTTGTTAAGATCGGATTTGAACCAGGAACAGGAGAGGTTTATCTTGACGGTGATCCTGTAAAACTCGCAACACACGCATTTTTCGAGGACAATGAGATTAATCAGTTTAACGGATTATATTACTATTCATATTGTAGTGATTTCAGTGGACAGGCATTAACAAAGACAGCAAGTATCTGCGTATATGTATCAGACGATCCTTTGAACATCTCATTTGATCCAACAAAGAGACCTAAGGGACAGGAACTTGAGCCATTTACAGATGATAATGGTGTATATCATCATTTTCTTGGAACAGTACTTGATAACCCAAGTACAATTTACGGCCAGTCATATAACAACCATCATCATATGCAGGCATTCAAGGATAATACATATATATTCTATCATTCAACAGTACTTAACAATTCAATTCATCGTGACAGCAAGAGTTATCGTAACCTTCATGTAGATGAGATTACTGTTGATAAGGATACAGATGAGATTTCAGTAACTCCTTCATATGAAGGTGCTAAGCAGATTGAAGATTATAATCCATACAAGGAATTTGATGGTAAGGATAAGACAATCAATGCTACAACAACTTCTTATAGTGCAGGCGTATGTTCAAGAAGATCTGATTCAAGAGTATATGATGGACTTTCACCAATGGTTCTTGATGAGATTGATACAGGTGACTGGACAAAGATTCAGGGTGTAAACTTTGATAAGAAGGCTGTTAAATTTGAGGCAGAAGTTGCTTCAGAAACAGATGAGGGAGCTATTGAGGTATTCCTTGATGATCCAACAGATGCTAAGAATCTTGTTGCAACAGTTCCTGTTAAGAATACAGGAAGCCAGGATTCATTTGAAAAGATTTCAACAGATGTTAAGGCTGATATTTCAGGAAAACATGATGTTTACTTCGTATTCAGAGGTACAGATTATGATGTAGCTACATGGAAGTTTACTAATGAGGAACAGCTTTCAGCAGCTACAACACCAGGTACACCAGGAACAACAAACCCAGGAACAACACCAGGTACAACAACTAAAACACCAGGTACTACAACAACACCGGGTGCAACAACACCAGGTACAACAGCTACAACACCTGTAGTTGATACTAACAAGGTTTATACAGCAGGTTCTAACACATATAAAATCAATTCTGATTCTACAGCAGTATTTGCAGGTACTGTTAAGAAGAAAGCTAAGTCAGTTAGAATTCCTGCTACAGTTACAGTAGAAGGTAAAGCATATAAGGTAACTGGAATTGCTGCTAATGCATTCAAGGGTTGTAAAAAACTTACATCAGTTACAATTGGTAAGAATATTACTAAAATTGGTGCAAATGCATTTAAGAATTGTAAAGCTCTTAAGAAGATAACAGTTAAGTCAACTACTCTTAAGTCAGTTGGTAAGTCAGCTCTTAAGGGAACAGCTGCAAAGCTTACAATCAAGGTACCTAAGAAGCAGCTTAAGGCTTATAAGAAGATATTCAAGTCTAAGGGACAGAGCAAAAAAGCAAGAATTAAGTAATGTGTCAGATCTTATACAGATAAGGAAAACACATTAATACGCAGAAGCAACAGATATAGGAATTTGTTGCTTCTGTTGTATTTTGAATGAATTTTTAGCTGTACAACATAATGATTTGTATTTTGAAAGGAGACGCATATGAAAAAAAACTTACAGAAGCTGACAGCAATAAGCATTTCATTTGCCATGGCCATAACTTTGATTCCTGCAAATGCTAATAAGGCCAGTGCATATACCAGAGGTAATTACAGATATTTTAATGATTACACAATTGGTTACAATAATGGAATAAGAGTTTATAAAAACGGTAACAGCTACTCAGTAGATGAATCCGGAGTTAAGGTTTATAATAAACAGTCAGACAGACCATTTGCTTCAGAAATCAATCAGGCATGGGATACGTCAGAACTTGTGCTTACTGCACCGGTAAAATATACAGGTAATGATGGCAAGGTACATGACGTAGAGAGTATGCTTACTAATTTTGATTTTATCGCCGATCCAACAGCAATTGATAATTCGGAAAATGATGGAAAAATCTATGTTTATGGTACAACAGAAGGCTTCAGTTATAAAAATGGAATGTTAGACAGTAATGCATATGCTAATCATTCATTAACAATCCTTTCTTCGTCAGATATGGTTAACTGGACAGATGAGGGATTTATGGATTCATTAAATCTGACAAATGAGCCATCGGACTCATCTAATAAAAAGAAATCCGGATTAACATCAGGCAATTCATGGGCTCCATCCGGACTTAAAATTGATGGTGATGGTGACGGAAAGGATGAATACTATCTGTTTTATACCAATGGAGGAGCAACAGGATATGTCATGAGTGATTCTCCAACCGGACCATGGAAGGATCCGCTTGGTAAGGCGCTTTGCAGTGGTTCTCTTCCAAACTGTTCAGATTGCAACACCTGTTTTGACCCGGGAGTTCTTGCAGATGACAAGGGCAATGCTTATGTATACTTTGGAGGACTTTCAAGAACATCAGGACGTGTTGTTAAAATTAAATTTGAGCCTGGCACAGGTAAAGTCAAGCTTGACGGTGATCCTGTAAAGATGCCTACATATGCATTTTTTGAGGACAATGAGATTAATCAGTTTAATGGAAAATATTATTATTCATACTGCAGTGACTGGAGTAGTCAGCCACTTACCAATATAGCAAGTATATGTGCTTATGTTGGAAGTGATCCGTTAAAGATTGCATTTGACCCTACATCAAGACCGGCAGGACAGGAAAAAAAGGCATTTACAGATAGTGATGGAACATACCATCATTTTCTTGGAACAATACTTAACAATCCAAGTGTAATATATGGGCAGACCTACAATAATCACCATCATATGCAAGAGTTCAAGGGTCATAATTATATCTTTTACCATTCTACAGTGTTAAATAATACAATACATCGTGACAGTAAGAACTATCGTAATCTGCATGTTGATGAGATTAATATTGATAAAGAAACAGACAACATTTCAATAACTCCATCTTATGAAGGTGCAGCACAGATTGAAGATTTTGATCCTTATAAGGAATTTGATGGTACTCAGAAAACCATTAATGCTACGACTACATCATATAGTGCAGGCGTATGCTCCAGGAGATCAGATTCAAGGGTTAAGGCAGGTCTTTCGCCAATGGTTCTGGACGAGATTGACACAGGTGACTGGACTAAGATTCAGGGTGTGAATTTTGACAGACTTGCAGCTAAATTTGAGGCTGAGGTGGCTTCAACTACTGATAAGGGAGCCATTGAAGTGTATCTGGATGACCCAACGAAGGCGTCTAACTATGTATGTTCTGTTAACGTCAAAAATACAGGAAGTAAAGAGAATTTTACAACTGTTTCGACTGATATTACTTCAGCAGTAGGTGGAAAACATGATGTATACTTTGTATTCAGAGGAACAGACTATAATGTAGCATCCTGGCGTTTTACAGGTTCAGGAGATCCACTTCCAACAGCGGTTCCTGCAACACCTGCTCCAACAATTGTACCTGCGGCAACACCTGCTCCAGGTTCAGAGCACAAATTTGATATTGCAAATGATAATTATTATGTAGAAGGCGGGGACGGAGTTAGAGTTATCAAAAATGATGATAATACAGTAACTCTCAAGTTTACTAAACAGTATTCGGCAGTAGATATGTATCTGCCTGAAAATTCAGATTTCTACAATAATTGTAAAAGTGTTGTTATAACATATAAGTTAAGTGGTAATGTGAAAAAATCTGACGGAACACCTGACAGTAATCTTGGACATGCATTGTTTGATAAGGACTGTGTGCCTAATCCGTCCGGATATGATGATGCATCAAAAGGAAAGCATGTTGACTGGGGTCAGAAGCTTGCAGTCACAGATACATATGTTACAAAGGTCTTTCGTGTAGGAAATGATTTCTCTGGAAATTGCGTAAACGGAATCCAGATATTTAATCCACATACAATGTCATCAGGAAATGAGATTAATATCATTATAAAATCCGTAAGATTTTATCCAGATGAAAAAGCAGACAACTTTGTGCCATCAGAGGATGATCCTGCTAAGACTCCAGCGCCAACAAAGGCACCGGATGTAGCGCCAACAAAAGCACCGGATGTGGCGCCAACAAAAGCACCGGACGTAGCGCCAACAAAGGCACCGGATGCAGCGCCAACAAAGGCACCGGATGCAGCACCAACAAAGGCACCGGATGTAGCGCCAACAAAAGAACCGGAGGCAGAGCCAACAAAGGCACCGGATGTAGCACCAACAAAAGAACCTGAGGCAGAGTCAACAAAGGCACCAGAAGCAGAGCCAACAAAGGCACCAGAGGCAGAGTCAACAAAGGCACCAAAGGCAAAACCAACAACAACTACAACAATATCTACTATTAATAATGTAGAAAACCTTAAGAAAACATACCTTATTGGAAAACTCAAATATAAAATGATGGACAGTAGATATGTGGCAATAACCGGTGTTGAAAAGAAGAATATTAAGGCTGTTTCAATTCCTGCTACTGTTAAAATAAGCGGCAAAACATATAAGGTTGCTTATATTGCTGCAGGAGCATTTAAAAATTGCAAGAAGCTTAAGAATGTTACAATAGGAAAAAATGTGAGAAGCATTGGTTCAAAGGCATTTTCAAAATGTAAGACGCTTAAGAAGATTACAGTTAAGTCAAAGCTTATAAAATTACTTGCTAAAAATGCATTTTCCGGAGCAGGCAAAAAGATAGTATACAAATTTCCAAAATCAAAGGCTAGAGCATATAAAAAATTATTTGCCGGCAAAAAATAAAATAACAGTGATTTTAGATAATAGAATTAGTTGAACTAAAAAACCAGGTACGCTTTGAGTGTGCCTGGTTTTTGTGAATTATTTACGAAAAAATGTACATCATATATACCATAAAAATGTGTCGCTAAAAATGTGTTGCAAAAATGTACAGCTAAAAATGTGTCACTAAAAATGTGCAACTAAAAATATGCAGTTAAAATGTGTAGTAAAAAAGGTGACACAAAAAGACACCACAAAAAAGATCTTGCTTAATATATGTCATTTTAAGGTATGAATTGGAGCATATTATGAAAAGAAAAAACACAATTATTTTTGAAAATCGTCCGGAGATTATTTCCTTTGCCAGTGTTGCAGGAAAAAAGGAGTCGGAAGGTCCTTTGGGAAAGTTTTTTGATATCACATCAGATGACGATACATTTGGTGGAAAGTGTTGGGAAGAAGCAGAAAGCAGAATGCAGATGGCTGCATTTAATAAGGCACTTGAAAAGGCTAAGCTTAAGAAGGAAGATGTTGATTATATTGTTGCGGGTGATCTGTTAGGCCAGTTGATGGCATCATCATTTGGAATGGCTGATATGAATGTACCGTTTTTAGGCGTATACGGAGCCTGTTCAACTATAGGTGAAGCATTGATTTTGGGCTCATTTCTTGTGGATGGAGGATATGCTGACAGGGTGATGGCATTAACATCAAGTCATTTTGCAACAGCTGAAAAGGAGTTTCGATTTCCTCTTGCATATGGCAATCAGCGCCCCTTGTCAGCTACCACAACTGTAACAGGCAGTGGCGCGGTTTTACTGGGAGCTTGTAACAGTGAAGCAGCTGATAAAAGAAGGCTGTATGTGGAAGGGGTTACGGTGGGACGTATAACTGATTTTGGAATAAATGATGCTAACAATATGGGAGCTGCCATGGCACCAGCAGCCTTTCGCACCATTAAAGAAAATTTTGAAGACTGCTATAGCGGAATTGAGGATTTTGACTGTATTATAACCGGTGATCTTGGAAATATCGGCTCTGAGATATTGTACGATATGTTTATAAATGAGGATATTGACATAGACGGAAAACATATAGACTGCGGCAGGGAAATATATGATATAAAAAGGCAGGATGCTCATTCTGGAGGCAGTGGGTGCGGATGTGCGGCATCAACACTTTGTGGCTATATATTTAAGCAGATGTTATGCGGTCAATGGTCAAGAATTTTATTTGTTCCTACGGGGGCACTTATGTCTACTGTTAGTCTTCATGAAGGAAATACAATTCCTGCCATAGCGCATGCAGTCATTATTTCAGTCGAGTGATGGAGGAATTGAAGGTATGATATATTTATATGCATTTTTGACAGGTGGCGTTATTTGTGCCATTGTCCAGATTATTATGAGTACAAGCAAGATACAGCCGGGTAATATTATGGTGGGGCTGGTGTGTACTGGTGCCTTTCTGGGTGCTTTGGGAATTTATGAGCCATTCAGGGAATGGGCAGGTGCAGGTGCCTCTGTGCCCCTGCTTGGATTTGGCAACGTTTTATATAGGGGTGTAAAAGAGGAAATAGATGCTAATGGTTTCATAGGCATATTCAGTGGTGGTTTTAAGGCTTCAGCAGTGGGAATATCTGCAGCACTGGTATTAGGATATCTGGCTTCACTGATTTTCAGGCCTAAATTGAAGAAATGATAAAAAAATAAAAGGAAAATATAGAAAAATAAAATAAATTAAGAAAACGTAAAGAAGGTATTGAAATATCATAAAGATGTGGTATAATTATGTCATCAAACAGATAATAGACAACGGGATATTATTTATTTTTTGTGATATGGAGATATGAGTATGAGAGATAAGAAAAGATTTTTAACAGTTTTACTTTCAATTATGTGTATGTTGTCACTCATATTAACTTCATTTTTCATAACAGCTGTATCATCAGCTGATGATATATCAGGAGACGATGGGACATAAGAAGAAACTGAAGTCTGGAGAGAAATTCTTCTTCAAGATAAGAGCATATGTTGTTAAGAAGAAGGTTAAGACATTTACTAAATACTCAGCTGTTAAGAGTATAACAGTTAAGTAATCCGAAATAGGCTAAAGATTTAAAAGACATTTTCTAATATTTGAACCTCATAGATCTGAAGGAGAGCCTGCCATATAATAATATGGCGGGCTCTCTTTTTTCGTTCTCAAGCAGGGTTTAAATTTAGGCTATAGGATAAGACCTTTGACCTATAAGACCAGCTTATAAAGTAAATATTGATTGAATAATTTCCTGTGAATAAGTATAATAGAACTATTGATTGGCTCGTCAGATAAGACTCACCTTTTAGGTGTGAGAAGAATAAAATTGGGGGTATAACAATTGAGAAATCCAAGGGTAATTGCAGGGGTTACAGGTTTGGCACTTGTTTGTTGTTTTGCAAGTGGATGCAGTATTCTTCCAGAGGAGGAAACATTTGAAACTACTGCACTTGTAAAAGAATATGAGGGCACCGAATTCAGCATGACTAATGTAAGACGTGGTGATGTGTGTGAATATAATAAAGTTGTATGTAAGTATAGTGAATCCAATATACAGGATATAGAGCTTGAACCATGGATTCCAATTAAAAAAATACATGTAAAAAAGGGTCAGAAGGTTAAAAGTGGGGATGTTCTGATTACGGTTGTAGCTGGTGATATAGACGAAAAAATAGCTGAGTATGAATATCAGATCAAAATGAAGGAAACGCAGATAAGTCAGGCCAGACATTTATGTGAACTAGAGGTGAAACGCCAGAAAGAATTAATGGATGACAAGGTGGCAATCAGAGCAATAGAAGAAAGATATGATGCCGATATAAGCAATCTTACGGCAGAGCTTGAGGTTCAGAAAACAGGACTTGAGCAGGCCTTGGAGGAAAGAGAAGACTTCGAGATAAAAGCTACTATTGATGGAACAGTAACATATGTGGATAATCATATAGCAAAGAATTCGTCAGGATCTGAGGGTGAAGCATTTGGCTTTATGAATAAAGAAAAGAAAAAGGTTGTATCGATATCTGATGGTTCAATGCCAAGGTTCACAGGTAGTATTGATACGGCCAGTACAGTAAGTAAAGAAACTACAGGTACTACAGCCGGTACAGAAGCTGCGGGAGGCACAGCATCTGCAGAGGGCACAGAAACTGTAGCTGGCAGCGAAGGAGCAAATAATAAGATTGAGCTTGAAGAGGGTCAGGAGATTAATGTTGTATGCAACAATAAAGAATACAAAACAAGGGTTCAGTATATGAATTCATCTACGGTGGCATTTGTTTTTGATTATATGCCGGATGATTTGGAGACAGGGGCAAGTGGATATGCCAAAGATATTGTGGATGAGAGAAAAGATGTTTTATACCTTCCCAAAAGTGCAATTAGTAAGATGGGCGATAAAGATATAGTATATTGCGAAGATTCCAGTGGCTTTAAGGTACCTGTTGAGGTTGAGGTTGGACTTGTCGCAGATGGTAAAGCAGAGATTGTAAGTGGACTTAATGAGGGCGATGCTGTCATCGTACGATAAATTGCAAAGCTGAATGTATGAAAGGAAATGAATTATGAAAAAGAGAATGATGACAGCCTGTATAATTGGCAGTATTCTTTTGCTGTCAGGCTGTAATGAGAAGGTACAGCAGGATGTGCCCGCACTTCTTGAACCAGCTGCTTCACTGAATGAAGTTGCAGTTGTAAAAAGAGGTGATATATCTAACAGAGCCATATATGAGGCGCAGGCAATACCATATACGGAAGAAATATCATTTAATTCAGAGGGTATTGTGGATAAAATGAAGGTAAAGCTTGGAGACACGGTACATAAGGGACAACTTTTAGGTCAGCTTCAGGGAGCTGAAGAAAATGCAAGAGTAATTGATGTTGAAAATGATATAGAGAATAACAAAAGTGAATACGAAGAAGCAAATGTTAATGCAGAATATGACATTCTCATAATGGAAGCAGAGAAGGAACAGCTTGAGAAGCAACTAAAAAAAGTTAGCAAAGACGAGAAAAAGAAGCTTAAAAAAGATATAGCTGTTAAGAAAATGGACATAGAGATAGCCAGGCAGAAGCTAAAAAATGATAAAGAAATCCAGAAAATTGAGCTTGGTGAATTAGAAAGAAAAAAAGCAGACTATGAAAAAGAGTCTTCCGGTTTATTTTTATATGCAACTATGGATGGAATTGTAACCTTTGCAGTAAAAGAGGGAGATAGGGTTTCAGCCTCAAGTCTTGCAGCAGCAATATCCGATAACAGTAAAATATATGTTAAAAGTGATTTTGTCAGTTCCAAGGATTATGAGAGGGCAGAGCGTTGCTATGTGAAGTATCTTGATACAGAAACGGAGGTTGCAGAGCGTCCCTACAATGCTTCTGAGGTAAAGGAGCTGTTTAAAAATGGACAGCCGGTATTTTCCTATTTTGATATTAAGTCGGATAACTATGCATTTAAAATAGGAGATTATCTTGACTTATATCTTGAAAGTGCAGGTAAAAATGATGTTTTAATACTGCCGGTTAATGCGGTTTATTTTGATGATGAAAGATCCTACGTATATAAGAAGGATGGAGATGGCAGGGTTATGACAGATGTCCAGACTGGAATAAAAAGCACCTCATTTGTAGAGATTACAGGAGGTCTTGAAGAAGGAGATGAAGTGTATGTTAAACCGTAAAAAGGCAGTTCTTGTCAGCATCATGTGTGTGGGAAGCATTATTTTATCTTCCTGTGGTGGAAATAGCCAGACAACTACAGACAATAAAACAGCCAACAGCAATACATCTGAAAGCAATACAATAGATAATAAGACTAGCGAAAACAAGTCCACAGACAATAAGACTGCAGATGGCCGGAAAACAGATGGCAAGTCCACAGACAATAAGACTGCAGACGGCCAGACCACAGATGGCAGAACCGACCTTCTGTATCTGGATGCTCTTAATGGAAACGGTGGAGCTGGGGATGGCAAGACAGATAAAACAGAAAACAAATTAAATTCTGACAATTCCCTTAAAACAGACTTTGGTAAAGTATATGACGTGGTTAAGGGAACATTTGATAAGGAACAGTTTGTCCTTGGTGAGGTTTGCTATGAGGACGTATGGTACGATTCTATAGAAGCCAATGAAGCCAATTTGATTGAATTTAAGGTAAATGAAGGGGACTTTGTTAAAAAAGGTGACGAAATCCTTACATATGAGTGCGTTTATGATAAGGCTGAACAAAAGCAGAAGGAGCTTGATGTTGAAAGAATGGAAAAAGAGTACAGTGCAGGCCTTCATCAAAGACAGGCAGAAATTAAAGCCATAAAAAATGAACTGAAAAATCTTAAGGATTCATCAGAACGCAAAATCAAGAAAATTGAACTTGAAAAAATGAAACATAGTCTCATCAAATTTGAAGCTACCAAAAAGAGGGTTGATGAGGCAAGGGAGGATCTGAACGAGTATATTGCGGGTAACAAATCAGGAAGTATAAGAGCTTCTAAGGATGGTTATGTAATAGAGCTTACAAAGCCTGAAGAGGATTCAACCTATAAAAAAGGTGATAGCATAGTTAAGTATTCAATGAAGGAAAAATTCCATATAGAAGCTGAGGATGACGTGTCAACAGGCATTGGTCCAAGGTATGGTTCTACAGTAAAGGTTGTTGTTGAGGGTCAAAAAGGGCAGGACAATATAACAGTGTCAGGAATTGTAAAATCTGCCAATAACATCCAGAGTACGGAAAACATGCAGGGAAGAGTTTACGTTGAGCTTTTAGAAAAACCGCAGAATGTCAACTGGTCTAACAACATAAAGGTATATTACACACATCTTAAGGTGGAAGACGCCATAATCGTTCCATTTGGTGCAGTTCAGACTGAAACCACCGGGGGCGGAACAGAAACTGAGGAAACACCATTTGTATATGTTTATGAAAATGATGTGCCTCAGAAAAGATATGTACGTATTGTCGATGAAAACAGTGATTACTATCGTATTGCAGAGGGTGTGTCTGAAGGCGATAAAATTGCAGTATTTGATTAGAAAGGCGGTTTGTTATAATGCTTAGATTTATGATGCAGAAGCTTCTCCATAAAAAATGGATGGTGGTAAGCCTTCTTATCGGTAATATTCTGCTTATGGCAATTGCCTGCAGCAATCCAATGTATAAGAATGCTTCTCTCCAGCGAAGCCTGACAAAGCAGTTCAGTGATTATGTGGCAAATGAGGGGGTATATCCTGCTTACGTTACATTAGAATCTTCTATAGTAAAAGACAAAAACGATACCAGTGACTATAAGGCAATGGACGAGCTTTCCAACAAAATTTATAGTGATCTTAAGCTGGTTAAAAAGGAAAAGGTGCATTATATATGTACTAATAAGGGTTATGCCTATTCCACAATGGGACGTGCTGATAATAAGGGCATGCATAATATTGCAATGTCAGCCATGTCAGGTCTTGAGGATCATATAAAGATTTTGTATGGAAAAATGTATTCTGATACGGTAAATGATGGAGTTATAGAGACAATCGTAAGTCAGAATATGTTTATTGAGAATAATCTTGTTCTGGATGAGGTTCTTGAATTTGATAACATTAAAAATGCTGATGGAAGCAAGGTAAAAATTAAGGTGACCGGAGTATATGCCAATAGTGAAAGTAATGATGTTTACTGGGTAAAGGCTCCTACTGAATATGAAACAGACTGTTTTATATCATATGACATTTTTTCAAAGATGTTTGTCAATCTTGATAAGCCTTCAGCAGATATTAATTCTATCTGGTACATGCTTTTTGATTATACAAAGCTTTCACCAAAGCATGTTTCATCCTTGATACAGAAAACAGAAAATTATCAGAAAATGTATAGCACCAAGCTTCAGAGATTTGATGGCTCAGCTTATACAGGAATATTGAAGGAATTCAAAATATCACAAAATAAGTCAGTTAGTACGCTTCTTATATTAGAGGTTCCAGTGCTTATACTATTATGTGTATTTATTTTCATGATATCAAGACAGATGCTTGATCTTGAACAAAATGAAATGGCTCTCTTAAAGAGCAGGGGTTCTAGCAGGAAGCAGATACTTACAATATACTTTATTCAGTCTGTCATACTTACACTTGTAAGTATGCTTGTAGGACTGCCATTAGGAGCATTTCTTTGTGCTGTACTTGGTTCTGCCAATGGATTCCTTGAATTTGTACATAGAAGTTCCTTAAGTATCAGTATTGATCTGCAGGTGATTTTGTATGCAATCGGTGCAGGCTTTTTGTCAATTCTTGTTATGGTACTCCCTGTAATCAGAAAATCAGGAGTGACTATAGTTAATTTGAAACAGGGCAAAAACAGGAATACAAAGGCACTGTGGCAGAGAGTGTATCTTGATGTAATCATTTTTCTGGTATCAATATATGGCTTATATTCATTTTATGGAAGAAAGCAGGCTATGATGGTAGATATGCTTTTGGGAAAAAATATTGATCCGGTGCTGTTTTTATGCTCATCAGTATTTATTATAAGTGCTGGTCTTGTTGCACTCAGACTGCAGCCTCTTATGGTAAAGCTTGTTTATTTTGCCGGTAAAAAATTATGGCGGCCATCTATGTTCGCATCATTTTTAAATATAATACGAAATGGTGCAAAGCAGCAGTTCATGATGGTATTTCTTATACTTACGGTTGCTCTCGGAATATACAATGCAACGGTTGCAAGAACTATCTTGTCAAACGCCGAGGAAAATATAAAATATATAAATGGTGCAGATGTGAAATTCAAGGAAGTATGGGAAGATAATTCTGTATTTCTTAAGTCTACTTCAACATATCAGGTGCCGGAGGGACTGTCCCTTGTATATAAGGAGCCGGACAGTGAGAGATTCCTTGGAATTGATGGTGTTGACAGCGTGTCAAGAGTTTACAGGGAGGACGTGTGTGTTAGAAAAACTTCAAGAGACGAAACAGATTTTAATGTTGCTCTTATGGCAATTAATACAAAGGAATTTGGTGAAACAGTTAATTTTGATTCAACACTGCTTCCACACCATATAAATACATATCTTAATGTGTTATCCACCAAAACAAATGCGGTGCTTCTTTCTTCTAATTTTCATACAACTCAGTCATACGATATAGGTGACAGATTTGTATATGAGAATGCCGATGGAGCCCAGATTGAGTCTGTAGTATATGGCTTTGTGGATTACTGGCCTTCATATACAGATAAAAAATATTCACTGACAGAGGATGGGGTTCTTGATACATCTGATAATTATCTTATAATTGCAAACCTTGGAAAGGTTCAGGAAGAATGGGGAGTTAAGCCTTACGAGCTGTGGCTTAAGACAAGTGGTGATACGAAAGCACTTTATGACTATATTAATTCTGAAAATGTGCAGTTTGAGATGTTTGAAGATGCAAATGCTCATATGGTTAATGTCCGTAATGAAACCCTTTTCCAGGGAACTAACGGAATTCTTACAATGAGCTTTATTGTAGTTCTCATATTGTGTTCAGCAGGATTTCTTATTTACTGGATACTTTCCATAAGACAGCGAGAGCTTTTATTCGGTGTATTCAGGGCAATGGGAATGAAAAAGGGCGAGATAATCAGTATGCTTATAAATGAACAGATTTTCAGTTCTGGAATTGCAATACTTTTAGGTACAGTAATTGGAATTACAGCATCCAGATTATTTGTTCCACTTGTACAGATAGTATATTCAACTGCAGAGCAGGCAGTACCAATGAATGTTGTAATGAAAGAGGCCGATATGGTAAGACTGTTTGGTGTAGTTGGGGCAGTAATATGTATCTGTATGGTTATATTGGGAATTCTTATTTCTAAGATTAAGATTTCACAGGCCCTCAAGCTTGGTGAAGACTAGAAAAAGAGGGAGCGAAGGATAATTGGGCAGTAAATGATGCCTTATGCAGTATTTGTTGTATAACCAATAAATGATATGTTATTGTGCGATTATCTTTGCATTAGATAAGGAGAAGATAAGAATATGGCAGATATAATATTGAAAACAAATCATGTTATTCAGAGTTTCCCTGTTGCAGGGGGTGAATTTGTTGCTCTCAATGATATAAATATAGAAATTCCAAAAGGAAAGCTAACAATACTTAAGGGTCGTTCAGGTTCGGGAAAGACGACACTTATGAATATCTTAGGTGCGCTTGATTATCCAAAATCCGGTGAGGTTATTCTAAAGGACAGGGATATTACAAAGCTTGCTGAAAGAGAAAGGGAAAATATAAGAAAGCAAAATATTGGTTTCGTATTTCAGTCAGTAGCACTTATACCTATGATGAATGCATATGAAAATGTGGAATTTGCCTTAAGACTGTCAGGTTTTAAGGGGGATATGAAGAAAAGAGCTAAGGAATGTCTTGAAATGGTAGGACTTGGAAAAAGGATTATGCATATGCCACAGGAATTATCCGGTGGAGAACAGCAGCGAGTTGCCATTGCCAGAGCAATAGCACATAAGCCAAAGATTATATTTGCTGATGAGCCAACTGCTGAGCTTGATACCAACACAGGAATTCAGGTAGTAAAGATATTTAAAAATCTTATTGAGGCAGAGGAAATTACAATAGTTATGACAACGCACGACACCGGTCTTATGGAGGCTGCAGAGTGTCTTTATGAACTGGAGGATGGTAAAATTGTTGACAGAGAATATGATTGAATGTGATAATCTTGTAAAGATATATAAGACCAAAGATCTTGAAGTTCTTGCACTCCAGGGGTTAGATCTGTTAGTAAAACGTGGTGAGCTCATGGCTATTATAGGAAACAGTGGAAGCGGAAAATCCACATTTCTTAATATGATTGGCGGACTTGACAGACCAAGTGCCGGAAAGCTGTATGTGGATGGAAAAGATCTTTTCAGAATGAATGAGAAGGAGCTTGTGGAATACAAGAAAAAAACTGTTGGTTTTGTATGGCAGAATAATGCAAGAAATCTTCTGCCATACCTGACTGCCTACGAGAATATTATGACTCCTATGTTATTTTCTGATGAGAAAAATAAAGGAGACAGAGTTATGGAGCTTCTTGATATGGTTGGTCTTTCTCACAGAAAAAACAGTAAATTAAGTCAGCTTTCAGGTGGAGAGCAGCAGAGAATAGCCATTGCCATAGCACTTGCAAACAGACCAAAGCTACTTCTTGCTGATGAGCCAACGGGATCAGTAGACCGCAATACTTCAGACTACATACTTGATATGTTTAGAAGGCTGAATGAGGAGCTTGGCATTACTATTGTTATAGTTACCCATGATAAAACTCTTACAAAAAAGGTTAACAGGGTTGTATCCATAAGAGATGGCAAGACAAGCAGTGAAAGAATTGTAAAGGAAGATTATATCAATAAACTGAGAGATAATACACTTGACTGGAATACACTTGAAAGTCAGGAAGAATATGCCGTACTTGACAGAGCAGGAAGACTGCAGATTCCAAAGGAATTATTAGAAGAAATGGGAGTTAAGGACAATAAAGTCAAGTTAGAAGTTAAGGATGGCAAAATTGTTATTGAGAAACCCTGAGTAGAATTATAAGACTGGAGGTAGATATCGTGAATGAAGAAAACAAAAAATATATAACAAAATTTCCTGTATTTGAAAGAGAAGTAAATTATTATGAAACAGATATGATGAAGATAGTTCATCATTCAAATTATGTCAGATGGTTCGAGGAGGCAAGAACATATCTGCTTGATTTCCTTGGTTACTCATATGCAAGAATCGAAAGTGAAGGCTTCATGATTCCTGTGCTTTCAGTATCCTGCGAATACAAAAAACCATGCAGGTTTGGTGAAAAGCTTAAGGTGATTGCAAAAATCGATTCCTATAATGGTGTCAGAATGAAAATTATATATGAGGTCTGGAATGAAGATCTTACAGAACTAAGAGTAAAGGGTTCAAGTTCCCATTGCTTTGTTGATAAGAATTTTAATCCTGTCATAATTAAGAAAACAGTACCTGAGCTTCACAGAATATTTGAAATAGCAAAACGAATCGGCGATAAGATTGACTTGATATAAATTTAATCGGCTATGAAGGCTGACCTGATAAAAAATGAATTGGTAAAATTTCAATTAGTTAAAATGTCAAAATATCAATATGACATAAAAAGATGTCTCGTCTTATGTGATATGAACTCATTTATTGGATAGATAATTAAGAAAATACGCCAATAAACAGGTTATATATCAACAAGAATAGAGACATCTTTTTTCTTCGCTGCTTATATAAGTGGCAGTCTTATTCTGAAAATATCATATGGGTAATATAATCATCTGTCTTATTCTGAAAATATAATATGGATAATATAATCAGCTGTTTTATTCTAAAATTGTAATAAGTATATAATAATTAGCTGGCAGATTAGTTCTTTCTTGCTACAAAGCAATACCAGTCTCCAAGGGTGCTTGTATCTATTATAGTAAATCCATTGGAAATGATGGATTTCTTAACGTCCTCGGCAGCAGTATTTATAATACCTGATGATATGAAAAGTCCACCAGGTTTAATATGCTGTCCAATCTCTCCGGAAAGAGGTATTATAACAGCTGCTAAAATATTGGCAACGGCAATATCATATTTCTCAAAGCCGATTTCTTCCTGAATTGCAGTATCATCTATAATGTTACCACACATGATTTTAAACTGATCATTTGTTACACCATTAATATCTCTGTTGTTAATTGTTGATGGTATTGCGTGTTCATCAATGTCGATACCAACGGCATATTTTGCACCATATTTTACGGAAACAATTGAAAGGATACCGCTTCCGCATCCAACATCAAGAACATCGTCGCCTTCTTTGATATATTTCTCAAGGGCCAGTGTACAGAGTCTTGTTGTCTCATGTGAACCTGTACCAAATGCTGCGCCAGGATCAATATTGATAATAATATCGCTATCCTTGTAATCATCCAGGTCTACCTTATCTTCCCAGGTTGGCTTGATTATAAGCTTGTCAGATACTCTGAAGGTATGGAAGAATTCTTTCCAGTTGTTCATCCAGTCCTTATCAGCAGTTTCAGAAATCTCAAGCTTTGCCTCGCCAATGTCCATAAATGAACGTAATTCGTCAAGTGCATCATTTACAAGAGTCATGAATTCAGATATATTCTCTTCAGGATCCCTGTAAAAACGAATAACTGCAGTTCCGTCATCAGGAGCAGTTTCAGGAAGAATATCCACGAACATTTGCTTCTTCTCGTCTTCTGTAAGAGGAATATGGTCCTCTACTTCTATTCCTTCCACACCCAGTTCGCCAAGTGTGTAGCTTATCATATCAGTTGCCTGTGTTGTAGTCTTAAGACTGTACTGTGTCCATTTCATAATTAATCCTCCAATTGATTAAAAAGCCTATATCTGATATTATTGTAACATAAAACATTGTAAGGTGTAAATAAAGTTCAAGAGAGAGGAATAAGCAGTAATATGAAGCAAGAATGGATACTTATGATAAAACAGGCTGATTTTGCCGGTCTTTCAGCAAAATTTGGTGTTCCGCCACTTCTTATAAAGCTGATGATAAACAGAGGCATAGGTGAAGAGGAGATGGAAACATTTTTGCATGGTGGAATGAATGGACTTCATGATGCCTCACTAATGAAGGACATTGATAAGGCCTGTGATATGCTGGCTGCTATTGCTGAAAAGCATGAGCAGATAGCCATAGTGTCAGATTATGACTGCGACGGAATATTTTCCGGGATGATTCTCTACACAGGACTTGAAAAAATGGGTGCAAAGCCCATTATATATACGCCGGACAGAATTACTGAAGGCTATGGAATTAATAAGCGAATAATAGATTCCATATATAACAGCGGTATTAATTACATTATTACGTGTGACAACGGAATTGCTGCATACGATGAGGTGGCCTATGCAAAAAGCCTTGGAATAGAGGTTATTATCACAGATCACCATGAGATTCCATACAATGAAACCGAGGGAAACAGAGAATACATTATTCCACCGGCTGATGCTGTATGTAACCCAAAACAACCGGATTGTGAGTATCCTTACAAGGGCCTTTGTGGCGGTGGTGTTGCTTATAAACTTATTACATGTTTATTTGAAAAACTACATATAAATGATGTGGTGACCCAGGATATTCTTCTGCAATACGCAGCCATTGCAACTGTTGCAGATGTTATGGAGCTTACAGGTGAGAACAGAATAATTGTAAAGGAAGGTCTTAAACGTCTTTCAAATGATGGAGACAGAACAACATGCGGGCTGAAAGCAATTAAAAAGGTAAATGATCTTATGAACAAACAGATTGGTACATATCATATTGGATTTGTCATCGGACCATGCTTTAATGCAGCAGGAAGAATTGAAACGGCAAAAACATCATTTGACCTGTTATTAGCTAAGGATGATGAGTCAGCCATGTCACTTGCATATCATCTTAAGGACGTTAACAACGAGCGTAAGGAAATGACGGAAAGGGCAGCTGCCAGAGGAATGGAACTTGTTGATGGAGAAGACTATAAAGACGATAAGGTCATTGTTCTTTTGCTTGAAGACTGCCATGAAAGTATTGCAGGAATTGTTGCCGGACGTATTAAAGAGAGTTTATGTAAGCCGGTTTTTGTATTTACAAATACAGGTGAAGGGCTTTGCAAGGGATCGGGAAGATCTATAGAGAGCTATCACATGTATGACGAGCTTGTAAAATGCGCAGATCTTTTTACAAGATTTGGGGGACATGCAATGGCAGCAGGAATAACAATTCCAGCTGAGAACCTGCCTGAATTAAGAAGAAGACTTAACGAGAATACTGTGCTGACTGAAAAAGATTTTGTGTCAAAGATATATGTGGATGCAGAAGTCCTCTTTCGACATATGTCAGAGCCTGTCATTAAAAGCCTTGGATTGCTGGAGCCATGTGGCAATGGCAACAAAAAGCCTTTATTTGCCGCCAGTCATGTTGCCATAAGAAGGGCCCGCATCATTGGCAAAAATAAGAACATTCTGAAAATGGAGCTTGTTGACAGACTTGGAAGTGTACTTGACGGAATATGCTTCAATGATGCCCAGGACCTGCTTGAGATGATAGAAAGCGAGTACGGCAAAGAGCAGACAAGCAACATGCTAAACGGCAGACCTAACAATGTGGATATAGCCATTACATTTTACCCGGATATAAATGAGTACAATGGCAAAAAAAGCATCCAGCTAATAATACAGAATTACAACGTAATAAAATGAGCATTTGGTAATGACAAGAATTACTATGTAACGAAAGCAACCAGTTAACAATCAGGATTGCAATGTAACAAAAGCAACCGGTTAACAATCAGGATTGCAACGTAACAAAAGCAATCAGTTAACAATCAGGATTGCAATGTAACAAAAGCAATCAGTTAACAATCAGGATTACAATGTAACAAAAGCAACCGGTTAACAATCAGGATTGCAACGTAACAAAAGCAACCGGTTAACAATCAGGATTGCAATGTAACAAAGGCAACCGGTTAACAATCAGAAGTACAATGTCAAAAAAAGTATTCGGATAACATTCAGAATTATAATGTAAAAAATGATTAATTTACAATAATATATTGGGGGGAGCAGTATGATATACATATTTATAATATTGGGAATTGCAATAACAGACATAATAATAAAACATAAAATAGAAGGCCATGACTGGTACGATGGGCCTATATACAGCAAACATAAGATAATAAAAATCAGCGAAAGCCACAATAGGGGTGGGTTTCTTAACTTTATGCAGAAAAAAAGCAAGCTGTTCAGAATAATATCTGCAATGCTGTTCTTTATAGTGCTAATCATCTTTGCAAAAATACTTCACGTGAAGGACAGAACATTATTAAAAACAGGAATAACCCTTATACTTGGAGGTGCCCTCTCTAACGAATATGACAGAATAATGAAAGGAAGCGTCACCGACTACATAAGCTTTAAAATACCTTATATAAAAGAAATAGTATATAACATTGGAGACTTCTCAATCTTCGCAGGAATAATATGCCTGCTAATCGACAACTACTAGGTTTTGAACCAACATAACACCCTATAACCAGATTAACCTAAAAATAATCTACAATTATAATATAAATCTAATCATAACTTGAACCAACGTAACACCATATAACCAATTTAACCTAAAAATAATCTACAATTATAATATAAATCTAATCACAACCTGAACCAACGTAACACCATATAACCAATTTAACCCTAAAAAGCAATTCTACCAGTTCAGACACTGTGAGCCCGTCGGCACTTAGCGAGTGCGCAGCACGAGGTTAGTGCTGCCACGAGGCGAGCGTAGCGAAAGCGTGTCTGAACTGGCAGAATGCTTTTAACTATTTAACTATTTATACTTACAAGCAGCGCTTATAAATCCCTTAAATAGTGGATGTGGTCTGTTAGGTCTTGACTTAAATTCAGGGTGTGCCTGTGTTGCAATAAACCAAGGGTGGTTTGTAAGTTCAATCATTTCAACAATTCTTCCATCTGGTGAAAGACCTGAAAGAAGCATACCTGCTTTTGTGAGGTCATCTCTGTAGTAATTATTTACCTCATAACGATGACGATGACGTTCATGTATTTCTTCACTGCCATAAAGCTCATATGCCTTACTTGCAGGATTTAACTTGCAAGGGTAAGAACCAAGACGAAGAGTTCCACCAAGGTCTTCAATATCGTCTTGACCTGGAAGCAGGTGGATCATAGGGTGTGTGGTAGATGGATCAAGTTCGGCACTGTGTGCATCCGCAAAACCAAGTACATCTCTTGCAAATTCAACAATTGCAAGCTGCATTCCAAGACAGAGTCCAAGGAAAGGAACCTTATGTTCACGAGCATATTTTATTGCGACGAGTTTTCCGTCTATACCTCTTGTTCCAAAACCACCTGGAACGAGAATTCCACTTACATCTGAAAACTGTTCATCTACATTTTCAGGAGTAAGCTCTTCTGAATTAATCCATTTGATATTAACTGCTGTCTTATTGGCAAAACCACCATGCTTAAGTGACTCAACTACACTTATGTATGCGTCATGGAGAGCGGTGTATTTACCAACAAGTGCAACATTCACTTCATTTTTAAGATTCTTTATGGTGTCAACCATCTGGGTCCACTCTGTAAGATCAGGAGTATTATTCTCAAGGTGCAGACATTTGCAGGCTATGTCAGCCAGATGCTCCTTTTCCATTGCAAGAGGTGCTTCATATAATGTTTCAACATCTATATTCTGAATAACGTTATCAGCAGGAACATTGCAGAAAAGTGCAATTTTATCTTTAATACCTGGTTCAAGTTCTTTTTCAGTACGGCATACAAGTATATCCGGCTGTATTCCTATACCCTGTAACTCTTTTACACTTGCCTGGGTAGGTTTAGTTTTCATTTCGCCTGAAGCTGACAAATAAGGGATTAATGTAACATGAATAATGATTGCATTTTCTTTTCCAACGTCATACTGGAATTGTCTGATAGATTCTAAGAAGGGTTGGCTTTCGATGTCGCCGACGGTACCGCCAACTTCGATAATGGCGATCTGGGTGATATCTTCATTGTCGTTGCGATAGAAACGACTCTTTATCTCGTTAGTTATGTGAGGGATTACCTGAACTGTGCCGCCGCCATAGTCACCGCGGCGTTCTTTAGAGAGAACTGACCAGTAGATTTTACCGGTTGTGACATTACTTTGTTTAGTGAGACTTTCATCTATGAATCTTTCGTAGTGACCAAGGTCAAGGTCGGTTTCAGCACCGTCATCGGTGACGAAAACTTCACCATGCTGTATTGGGTTCATGGTGCCGGGGTCAATATTAATGTAGGGGTCAAACTTCTGCATCGTGACACTATATCCACGCATTTTTAAAAGTCGGCCAAGTGAAGCGGCGGTGATTCCTTTTCCTAATCCGGAAACCACGCCACCAGTTACAAAGATGTACTTAGTAGCCATAATTCTCCTCCTGATATTTTGTTGTATTAATGAATTAATGTTCTCAATTATAGCAACATTATTTGCAATTTTCAAGTTGATTTATAACAATTTACGTTATATAATGTAGTATCAATGCTTGGAAAATAAAGCATTTAGAAAGCTATACCACTAAAGGAGCACATAATTAATACTAAAGTGTTACTTCATATTCAAACTAGTTTTGGCTTAGTTATTTTATTTGATGTATTATTTGTATTGTTAGATACATTATTAGATTAGTTTTGAATCAAGCATTTTGTTAGATACATTATTTGATTAGTTTTGGATCAAGCATTTTGTTAGATGCATTATTAGATTAGTTTTGGATCAAGCATTTTATTAGATACATTATTTGATTAGTTTTGGATTAGGCATTTTGTTAGATACATTATTAGATTAGTTTTGGATCAAGCATTTTATTAGATACATTATTTAATTAGTTTTGAATCAGGTATCTTATTAGACACATTATTTGATATATTATCTGAGTATGATTATGAAGCAGGGGAACAATAGAAAAGGGAGGTAGAATATGGACAACAATATGCAGAATAATATGCAGAACAACAATGGTAATAATGGCAGTAACGGTAACAATGGCAATAATGGTGGCAACGGTAATAACGGCAGCAAGAAAAATCCTAACATGATTATCAGTATGATATTTCTTGGAATTGCAATATTTATGATTATGTCATTTTTTACAAGTAAGATCAGAGAAGGCCAGAGAACAGAAATCGGCTACTCAGATTTTATGGAAATGATTGACAGGAATTATGTCGCTTCTGTTAAAATATCAGATACGACAATTGAGATTGTTCCTAAACTTAAGAATGGCGCACCTTCAAGAACTAAGGTGTTTTATACAGGAAAGGTGAATGATCCAGAGCTTGTAGCAAAGCTTGAGCATGCTGGCATACCATTTAAGGGTGTAATTCAGAATACATCATCAAGTATAATGAATTTCTTCCTTATATTTGTGGCACCAATGCTTTTTATATGGATTGTAATGGGACTTTTGTATAAGAAAATGTCAAAAGGCGGCGGAATTATGGGTGTTGGAAAGAGTACTGCAACACTTCATGTCCAGAAGGAAACAGGAGTTACATTTAAGGATGTGGCTGGACAGGAGGAAGCCAAGGAATCTCTTCGTGAAATCGTTGATTTTCTTCATAATCCGGGCAAATATACACAGATTGGTGCAAAGCTTCCAAAGGGTGCTCTTCTTGTAGGACCACCGGGAACAGGAAAAACTCTTCTTGCAAGGGCTGTAGCAGGCGAGGCAAATGTTCCTTTCTTTTCACTTTCAGGTTCTGATTTTGTAGAGATGTTCGTAGGTGTAGGTGCATCAAGAGTGCGAGACTTATTTAAGCAGGCACAGCAGCAGGCACCTTGTATTGTATTTATAGATGAGATTGATGCAATTGGTAAGAGCAGGGATGCCAAATATGGCGGAGGTAATGATGAAAGAGAGCAGACTCTTAACCAGCTCCTTTCCGAAATGGATGGATTTGATTCATCAAAGGGTATAATTATTCTTGGTGCAACTAACAGACCAGAGGTTCTTGATAAAGCTCTTTTAAGACCGGGTAGATTTGACAGACGAGTTATAGTTGAAAGTCCGGACCTTAAGGGAAGAATTGACGTGCTCAAGGTCCACGCCAGGAATGTTTTAATGGATGAATCAGTCAACCTTGAAGAAATCGCTCTTGCAACATCAGGAGCAGTTGGTTCAGACCTTGCCAATATGATAAATGAAGCAGCTATTATGGCAGCAAGAGAGGGCAGAAGGGCTGTAAGCCAGAAGGACTTATTTGAGGCAGTTGAGATAGTAATAGCCGGAAAGGCCAAGAAAGACCGTATTCTTAATGAGGAAGAGAAGACAATCGTTGCTTATCATGAGGTTGGTCATGCGCTCATAACTGCAATAGAGAAAAATTCCGAACCTGTTCAGAAAATTACTATTGTTCCAAGAACAATGGGTGCACTTGGTTACGTTATGCAGGTGCCTGAAGAGGAAAAATACCTTATGAATAAAAATGAACTCACAACACGACTTGTAACACTTCTTGCAGGACGTGCCGCAGAGGAAATAGTATTTAATTCAGTTACAACAGGTGCTGCCAATGATATAGAAAAGGCTACATCAATTGCACGTGCAATGATTACCCAGTATGGTATGTCAGACGAATTTGGATTGATGGGACTTGAAACCGTTGAAAGCAAATACCTTGACGGTGGTACACGAATGAATTGCGGTGATGCAACAGCTGCAAAGGTTGACGAGGAAGTTAAACAACTGCTTGCAGAATGCTATGAAAAAGCAAAGACAATACTTAAAAATAATAGAACAGCACTTGATGAAATCGCTGCATTTCTTAAAGATAAAGAAACAATTACCGGCAAGGAATTCATGGAAATATACAACAAAGTCAATGAAAAAAAAGATGACGAGCCAGTAGAATAAAGAAGATAAAACTGGCAGAACAAATATCAGGTCAGCAGATATGAACCCTTGGAAGAATACCACTTCCAACCATGTAGCCCCAAAACACACGGCTGTATGTAATAATATCTGCTGACTTTCTTTACAACATGGCTTAATCACAGTAGCATAATAACATCAGCTGTAAACATAGCCTGTTTGTGGCAGCATATGAAATATATTTGTCGACATGACCTGATCACAGTAGCATAATAACGTCAGTTGTAAACATAGCCCGTTTGTGGCAGCATATGAAATATATTTGTTACATGACCTGATCACAGTAGCTTTAAAATATGCTGTGGATGCGTCGTGTTTACACGAAAGCATCTGTAGCATATTTTTAAAGCTAAACTGCGAAGCAGTAACTGTGAAACAGTTACTGTGAATAGAAAGCAATAGCAATAATACCGAAACAGTTACTGTCAATAGGAAGCAGAAGCAATATCCCCACGAACTGCCATATTTTAGAGATTAGTTGTACAAAAGACACAATTGCCATACGCAGGCCCTGTGAAATCGCTGGTTCTTAATGAACAGCGAGCTTTGCGAGGCTGTGAATTTAGAACCACTGCGATGAGCCGGAGCGAGAGCGTGCTGCGATGGCATTTGAGCCTTTTGTACAACATATGAAAAAACAAAAAGGAGCCCTAATATGAGAAAGAATTACAAGGCACTTGGCCTGGATATAGATGGAACCCTCACAAATTCAGAAAAAATCATCACCCCTGAAACAAAGGAAGCTGTAATAAAACTGCAGCAGGAAGGCATTCATGTCATCATTGCTTCAGGACGTTCAGAATATGGTGTCAGACATCTGGCAGATGAACTTAAATTTGACGAATTTGGAAGCTACGTCATGTCATTTAACGGTGGAAGAATAAGCAACTATAAAACAGGAGAAAAAATATATGACAATGCGCTGCCCCTTGAAATAATTCCTGAAATATATGACCTTGCCAAAAAACTTGGACTTGGCATACTTGGTTACGAAAAAGATAATCTGATAAGTGGAAATGGTGTTGATAAATATCAGGAATATGATGCCTGGGCATGCAAAATGAACCTTAAGCCGGTGGACAATTTTCCGGTTTATTTTTCAGAGAGCTTTAATAAGTGCCTGCTTACAGGAGAACCGGATAAGCTAAGAGAGTCCTTAGAATGTGTTAAAGACCATTTTAAGGACAGACTTAACGTATTTTTGTCAGAAGAATTCTTTATTGAGGTCCTGCCATTTGGAGTTCATAAGGCGGCAGGTTTTCCTAAGCTTCTTGAAAGACTTGGCATTACAAAGGATGAACTTGTGTGCGTGGGTGATGGACTGAATGATGTCACCATGATTGAATATGCCGGCCTTGGTGTTGCTATGAAAAATGCCAATAAGGCCTTATTTCCAGTGGCAGATTATGTGACGGATTCAAATGATGAGAATGGTGTTTTAAAGGTTATTGAGAAATTTTTCTAAGGAGTTTTGCTTATGTTTGTATTGGAGGAGGAGCTTAAGAAGCTTCCGGATAAACCGGGAGTATATCTTATGCACGATAAAACCGGCACAATTATATATGTAGGAAAAGCAAGAGTGCTTAAAAACAGGGTCAGGCAGTATTTTCAGCCTGCCAGAAACGTTTCACCAAAAATAGAGCGAATGATAAGCCAGATAGCTTATTTTGAATATATAATTACGGATTCAGAAATGGAAGCCCTTGTTCTTGAGTGTAACCTTATTAAGGAACATTCACCAAAGTATAATACCATGCTTAAGGATGATAAGGGTTATCCATACATAAGAGCAACTGTGTATGAGGATTATCCACGGCTTTTATTTACCCACAACAGAAAGAAAGACAAGGCGAAATATTATGGACCATATACAAATGTTGGGGTAATGAAGGAATCACTGGAATTTTTGAGGAAGAATTTTAAGCTTCGCACCTGCAACAAAAATATAAACGGCTATAAAAAAGAGGGGCGGCCTTGCCTCTATTATCATAT